>Ga0068862_100001640_pt1 | contig 20358 bp, 19 predicted proteins | sample KBSSwiS52_FD_66598 | JGI IMG/M metagenome (GOLD analysis project Ga0068862, IMG submission 66598) | Switchgrass rhizosphere microbial communities from Kellogg Biological Station, Michigan, USA - KBS Switchgrass S5-2 | ecosystem: Host-associated > Plants > Roots > Rhizosphere > Soil ... | reverse complement strand
CCGCAGTTGATCGCCATCGGCGGCAGACCGTTGCCCGGGCGGAAGCCAACTGCGATGCCGTTGACGTCGGGTTGCCATTCGCCGAACGACGCACACACCCCGAGCTCCTGGTACATCGCGAGCGACTTGTCGATGCCTTGCTTCAACGCCGGCCACGCAACGTGGTCCAGCTCCTTGAGCTGATCGAGCAGATCGGTGCGCTCGGTGTCGCCGCACACTGCCAGATAAGCGCGGCCGATCGCCGCCGTCCCGAGTTGCAAGCGCATGCCGACTTCCATATTGAGCGAGAGCACCGCGTTACCTTTACACACCTCGATGCAGACCATGCTCAACCGTTGACGTGCGCCGAGCGCCACCGACGTGCCGGTCGCATCAGCGAGCTCCTGCATCAGCGGCCGCGCCAGATCGCGCACTTCGAAGCGGCCGAGCACCGCGCTGCCGAGCGCCAGCGTTGCAGTGCCGAGCCGATATTTGCCCGACTCCTTCACGTAGTGCAGGTAGCCGAGCTTGGTCAGCGTGTAGGTCAGCCGCGAGACCGTCGATTTCGGCAAGCGGCAGCGTTCGGAGATGTCCTGGTTGCCGAGCAGCCGGCTGCCGCTGCGGAAACAGGACAACACGTCGAGTCCGCGCGACAAGGCTGTGACGAAATGCCGGTCCTGCTTGCCGACTCGCGGCCGTGCCGCGGCGGCGGCGCCTGCGCCTGCACTTTCGATCATCCGGGTCGTGTCTGATGCTCTCGTCGCCATAAAGGTATCCGCCCTTTTTTCAATCGCTGATGAATTCGCCCCATGAAGCTCGCGTAAAAATCAACCGGTCTGCGCCGTCGAGACGCGCGCTATTTCTGCTTCCTGCAGCGCCCGCCACTGCACCTTGCCGGTCGCCGACTTCGGCAGCGCATCGACGAACTCGACCATGCGCGGGTGCTTGTAGACGGCCATGTTCTGGCGCGTCCATTCGATGATGTCGCCCTCAGTCACCTGGCCCTTGTGCGTCGGCCGCAGCACGACGACAGCCTTGACCGTCTCGCCGCGATGCGCGTCCTTCGACGCGATCACGCAGGCTTCCTGGATCGCCGGGTGCTGATACATCTGCGCTTCGACCTCCGCCGGCCACACCTTGTAGCCCGAGGCGTTGATCATTCGCTTCAGGCGATCGACCAGGAAGAAATAACCGTCCTCGTCGACGTAGCCGAGATCACCGGTACGGAAGAAGCGCTTGCCATCGAGCTCGATGAACGCGGCGCGAGTCGCTTCGTCGTTGCGCCAGTAGCCGCGGAAGATCTGCGGGCCGTGCGACACGATCTCGCCAACCTGTCCGGGCGGCAGTTCCGCGAGCGTGTCCGGATCGATCACGCGCGACTCGGTGTTGCAGATCGGGATGCCCAGGCATTGCCGCTTCGGGCGATCCGGCGGATTGATGTGCGTCGGCGCGATCGTCTCGGTCAGACCGTAACCTTCGACGTACGGCGAGCCGATGAGCTGCTGCAGACGCTCACCGACAGCGGCAGGCATGGCAGCACCGCCGCCAGACACTCGCTGGAGCGACGACAAGTCGTATTCGTTCAGTCGCGGGTTCGCGAGGAAGTCGATGACCATCGTCGAGATCGCGGTCCACGAGACCAGTTTGTAGCGCTGGATCAGCTCGGCGGCGACTTCGCGATCCCAGCGGCACATCAGCACGATCGTGCTGGCCTGATAGATCGGCGCGTTCATGCCGCCCTGCATGCTCGTGACGTGGAAGAACGGGAGCACTACGAGCTGACTGCTGTCCTGGATGCCGTTGAACCACACGGTGTTCACGACCAGGGTGTGCATCACGTTGCGATGCGTGAGCATGCAGCCCTTCGGTCGTCCCGTCGTGCCGGAGCTGTACGGGATGACGCAGAGATCATCCGGCCCCATGCGCAGCTCGCCGGGCGCGCGACTCGCCGCCAGTGCCGCGCTCCACAGCGTCACGCGGGAATCGCTGATCGCTTGGCGCGGTGCGGTCACGACTTCCGGCATGCGCAGTTGCGAGGTCGGAAGAATGTAGTCGCTGTAAGCGGCGACGATCGCGCGATCGAGCCTCGCACCGAGCAGCGGCTTGATCTGCGGGTAGACCTCTTGCGCCACCAGCGCGACCTTCGCGCCGCTGTCCTGCACGTAGTGCTCGAGCTCTGCGGTCACGCTCATCGGATTCACAGGCACCACGATCGCGTTGGCGCGCAGGATCGCGTAGTACGCGACGATGAACTGCGGGCTGTTCTGCATCACGAGGAGCACACGGTCGCCCTGCTGCACTCCGCAGTCCTGCTGCAGATATCCCGCGAGCTGCTCGCTCTGCTGCGCGAACTGCGCGAACGTCAGCACGCCTTCGAAAAAGACGACGAAGGGTTTGTCCGGGTAACGCGCCGCGGCAACCGTTGCGTTGTAGAACAGGTTGGTCGCCGGCGCGCTAAGATCGTGCGGCAGTGCCTTGGGCCAGAACTCGAAATACTTGCGGGACATGAATCCGCGGCTCCCCCTCGCGCTCGACTGACTGCTGGGTGCGGCGCCGCCCTGAGATGATGAGATTCCACAATGCGGGCGCCTATTCTGCCGCAGAAGCTAACACATCTCGCAGGGCGCAACCAAGCCTTGTATGCAACAGACGGACGCTATGACAACAATGCCAGTAAGAAGGTATGGTTCAACCACTTAACGTAAGTGCACAGCGGGTGTTGCGAAGTTGCCGGCAGCGGGCCACGCACCTATCATCGCCGTCCACTGTGAGAGCGGCTATTCCGCATCGCGGACGCAAGTTTTCACCCATAAAGCAGAGGGCCTGACCTCCATGGACTTGAACTTCACCCCCGAAGAGCTGGCATTTCGCGACGAAGTGCGCACCTTTTTGCGCGAGCAGCTGCCGGCCGATATTGCCCAGCGCATCAAGAACGGCCTGTCGATCCGCGCCGATGACTACCGGCGCTGGCAGACCATTCTCTATCGCAAAGGCTGGGGTGCTCCGACGTGGCCGAAGCAGTTCGGCGGCACCGGCTGGACGCCCGTGCAGCTCCACATCTTCGACGAAGAATCGGCTGCCGCCGGCGCGCCGCGCACGATTCCGTTCGGCCTGAAGATGGTCGGTCCGGTGATCATGGCTTTCGGCAATCCGACGCAGCAGCAACGCTGGTTGCCGCGCATCGTCAGCGGCGAAGACTGGTGGTGCCAGGGCTATTCCGAGCCGGGTGCGGGCTCCGACCTTGCGTCGCTCAAGACGCGCGCCGAACGGCAGAGCGATCACTACGTGGTGAACGGCCAGAAGACCTGGAACACCCTCGGACAGTACGCGGACTGGATCTTCTGCCTCGTGCGCACCGATCCGAATGCACCGAAGCAGCAGCAAGGCATCTCGTTCCTGCTCATCGACATGAAGACGCCGGGCATCACGGTGCGGCCGATCATCACGATGGAAGGCGCGCACGAAGTGAACGAGGTCTGGCTGGAGAACGTGAAAGTGCCGGTCGAGAATCGCATCGGCGAAGAGAACAAAGGCTGGACCTACGCGAAATTCCTGCTCGGCCACGAGCGCACCAACATCGCCGGTGTCGGCGCTTCCAAGCGCGAGCTGCAGCGGCTCAAGGACATCGCGGGCCAGGAGACCAAGAACGGCCGGCCGTTGATCGAGGATCCGTTGTTTGCCGCGCGCATCGCGCAGGTCGAGATCGACCTGATGGCGCTCGAGATGACGCAGTTGCGCGTGCTGTCGGCAGAGGCGCAGAAGCGCGCGCCGGGTCCGGAAGCGTCGATTCTCAAGATCAAAGGGACCGAAGTGCAGCAGGCGCTGAGCGAGCTGATGATGTACGCAGTCGGCCCGTACGCCCTGCCCTTCGAGCGCGGCTCGCGGGAAGAGGGTGACCTGCGCAGCATCGCCGGTCCTGCTTATGCGGCGCCGCTCGCGGCGACGTACTGCAACTATCGCAAAGTCTCGATCTACGGCGGCTCGAACGAGATCCAGCGCAACATCATTTCGCAGATGATCCTGGGGCTTTGAGCTCCTCGATCGACGCTATAGGGCAATCATGGATTTCAACTTTACCGAAGAACAGCAGCTGCTCGCGGACACCGTGCGGCGCTTCGTGCGCGAGCATTATTCATTCGAGGCGCGCCGCGAGATCCTGAAGTCGAAGGAAGGCTGGAGCCGCGATCTGTGGCAACAGCTCGCAGGACTCGGCCTCACTGCGTTGAACGTGCCGGAAGCCCACGGCGGACTCGGTGCCGGGCCCGTCGATACGATGCTCGTGATGAACGCACTCGGCGAAGGCCTCGTGCTGGAGCCGTACCTGAGCGCGGCGGTCGTTACACCTGCATTCCTGAATCGCAGCGGCGATGAGAAGGCCGCGGCAGATCTGTTCCCGGCAATCGCTGCCGGCGAACGCATCGTGATCCTCGCGCATCAGGAGCCGAAGACGCGGGGCGAGGTCAATCATGTCGCAACGCGAGCCGAGAAGAACGGCGACGGCTACGTGCTCGATGGTCACAAGAGCGTGATCATGCACGGCGGAGCTGCCGACGAGTTTCTGGTCAGCGCGCGGACGGCTGGCAAGACCGGCGATCGCGACGGGATCTCAGTATTCCGCGTCGCGCCGGGTGCGAGCGGACTGAAGCTGAAGGGCTACCGCACGATCGACGAACAGCAGGCTGCCGATATCGAGCTCAACAAGGTGAAAGTGCCCGCGACCGCGCTGGTGGGTGCCGAAGGCCGCGCGTTTGCGGCGCTGGAAGCGGCCCAGGATCTCGGGCTGAGCGCGATTTGCGGCGAGGCAGTCGGCATCATGAAGGCCGTGAACGCCGCGACGCTCGAATACACCAAGAGCCGCAAGCAGTTCGGCCAGCCGATCGCGAAATTCCAGGTGCTGCAGCATCGGATGGCGGACATGTTCCTGAACGCCGAACAGGCAACCTCGATGAGCTATCTCGCTGCGCTCAAGTGCATCGAGTCCGACGCCGCCGAACGGCGCCGTGCGCTGTCTGCCGCAAAGGTTGCGGTCGGTCAGGCGGGTCGCTTCGTCGGGCAACAGGCGATTCAATTGCACGGGGGCATGGGCATGACCGACGAGTTGATCGTCAGCCATTACTTCAAGCGCCTCACCGCCATCGACCTGACGTTCGGCGACACGGACTTCCACCTGCAGCAGTTCATCGCCACTCCCGCCGGATGAAAAAAAAGCGCGGCGTTCACCGCCGCGCTTTTATCTTGCCCTGTGGGTCAGGCTTTAGCCTGACTCCTCACTTCTTCCCCGCTTCGTTCTGCTTCTTCGCCGCGTCGCATTCCGCTTTCGTCAGCATGACGTAGCCCTTGCCCTTGCAGCTGTTCTGCCCCTGGCAGGCGCTCGTCGCAGTCGAGCACGCGGACTTGCCCTTGCAGGCGTTGCCGCCCTGGCACTTCATCTTGGCATCTTCGGCGTGCACGGTGGTAACCGCGACACTGCCGAATAGCAGAGCTGCAGCCGTTGCCAGCGCCATGCCGGTGGTCTTAAGAGTGGCCATCAAGAGTCTCCTGTGTGCATGTTCCCGTCGCGGATTGTAGCCGCTCGCCGCGCTAACGTGGCGCACTGTGGTTGGTGACGTACGTCCGTGCCGCCAATATTGCCGGCCGTTCACTGTCGGCGTCTTGCGTCAATTCGAGCAGACGTTGGTGATATGTGTGCGCGTCTTGCTCGTGGTGGAGCAATGCCGCCGCTCGCGCCCCGCCCGCCAAAGAACGATAGCGGTTGGGCACTGTCTGCAGCGAAGCATCGAACTCTCGTTGCGCCTCGTCGGGCCGACCGGCCTCGAGCAGCAATTCACCAAGCAACTCCCGCATCGGCGACAGTCGATTCTCCATCGCCACGTTTTTCTCTGTGCGGTCCTCGCGGTCTGCGGCTGCGCGCATGGAGATGAGTGCCCGGCGCGGACGATGCTCGGCCAGTGCAATCCAGGCTTCGGCCGCTTGCGTGTAGATGTCGATCTGCGTTACCCAGTACTCGTCGTTGCTGGCAGCGAGTTTCGCTCGCAGACGAGCGAGCTCACCGACATCGCGTCGGGCACGAACGGGGTCGTCGGAGCGTGCGGCGCCCAGCGCACGGCCGAACCAGGTAATTGCTTCCGCTTGCGGAAAGGCAGACGGCGTCGGTGTCAGCATTGCGGCTTCTGCCCACTCGCCTCGCTCGATGGCATAGCGCACCGGAATCGCGGCGAATGCGGTGTGGCCGGAGAGTCGATAGTCGCCGGGCAGCTGAGGCACCGTGTTGCGCTCGTCGACGATCGCCTTGGCTTTCTGGTCCTGGCCGAGTTGCAGGTACGCGTTCATCAGGAAATCCAGCGAGTGGTATCGAGCGGGATTTGCCGCTGTGTTGGCCGCTGGCGCCGAACGGGCCGCGTAATCCTTCGTCGCCGCGTCGGATGCCAGGTCCGCCGCGATCGCCTCGCGCCACATGCCGAGCGTAGAGAAGATGTGCGAGGGCATGTGCAAGGCATGCGGCGCAGACGGCGCGAGTGCCGCGTAACGACGCGCGGCCGGTAAACCTCGCGGGGCAATCGGCGCGTAGTCGTAGCTGTGAATGATCAGGTGCGCGATGCCTGGATGATCCGGGAACTGCTGCGCCAATGGTTCGAGAATCGCCGCCGCCTTGAGTTGACGGTAGTACGACTTGTCTGTGAGGTCGACCGCTTCATTGAGCGCAAGCGCGTAGAACACTGCGATCTCGGTATCGTCGGGATAGCGCTCGTGGAGATTGCTCATCGCTCGTTCGTATCGGGCGGTGCGCGTCTTCTGATCGACGGTGTCGTAATCGGCGTAGAACAACGCGATGGCTTCGATCCAATCACGCTCGCGCTGCGTCGGCGCGTTCGCGGCGCGTGCCTTTTCGATTGCCTGCCATCCGCCTTTCAGCAACTCCTTCGAGAATGGCGGCACCAAGGGGTTCGGGCGCTGGCTCATGGCGATGCCCCAATACGCCATTGCGCACGACGGCTCCGCGGTGGCAATCGCGGTGAAAGCCTTGACCGTCTCGGGGAAGAAAAACGAATGCAGCATCGTGACGGCGCGATCGAGCTGCGGTTGAACATCAGCGCTGCAGGACGTTGTCAGATGCGCGGTACCGAAGTGCTCTGACGCGGCGTGTTCCGCTTGGGCCCAGACCGTCGCGCACACGAGCGAGAGACATGCGCCGAGGACGACCTTGCTCACTCGCCCTACTCCGGCAGCCGGCTCAGCGGCAGCCGCTGCGGATTCTCGAGATGGCCTTTGCCCGGCACGAAATTCACTTCGAGGCGGATGCCCTCGGGATCCTCGAACAGCAGGGAGTAGTAGCCTGGCGCCCACGATCCTTCGCTGGGCGGACGCACGATCTTCACCGACCGCGCTCGCAGGAACTCATAGATCGAGTCGACGTCCTCGCGCGAGCGGGCGCGAAAGCAGATGTGGTGCAGGCCGATGCGGCGCTGATCGAACACAGCATCGCGGTTCTCGGGCGAACAGCGTGCGATGGCGACTGCGGCGCGGCCACCGATCATGTAGAGGAACTCGGGGTTCTTCACGACCGCTTGCATGCCCATGAACCCGAGCACCGCCTCGTAGAAGGGCATGGCCCTAGCCAGGTCGTTGACCGTCAGCTGGATATGCGCGATTCCGTTGATTTCCATCGCATGACGCTCCCCGGACGACACATATATATTAGACGCGGTTCACGGTTTTCGCCTGCACCCTCATCCGAACCGCAGTCCGCTGCGTAGAGCGGGCAACGACGCTGGAGAACTCGAATGCGCAGGTTAGTCGCCGCCCTCCTCCTGATCTGGACCGCTGCCGGCTACGCCGCCGGCCCCACGCCCGCCAAGATCGACTGGCAGCCCTGGTCGGATGGCGTGTTCGAGCGTGCTGCGCGAGAGAACCGCTTCGTGTTGCTCGACCTGGAAGCAGTGTGGTGCCACTGGTGCCATGTCATGGACGAGGTGACCTATAGCGATCCAAAGGTCGTCGCGTTGATCAAGTCGAGGTACATCCCGGTGCGGGTCGATCAGGACTCGCGGCCTGATATCTCGCGTCGATACGAGAATTACGGCTGGCCGGCGACGGTTGTGTTCAACGCCGAGGGCGGCGAGATCGTCAAGCGCCGCGGCTATCTCGCGCCGCCGGTGATGATCTCGATGCTCGAGGAAATCATCGTCGATCCGAGCCCGGTGAAGTACGGCGATGAGGAGCCGATCGCGAAGTTTGCCGACAATCCGTTGCTGAGCCCGAAGCTGCGCCAGTCGCTGGAGCGCGGATTCTATGAGACTCACGATGCGAAACTCGGCGGCCAGAAGCAACCACAGAAGTTTATCGACCATGACACCGCGGAGTACGGGTTGCTGCGTGCCGGCCAGGGCGACAAGAAGGCCGAGGAGATGACGCGGCGTACGCTGACGGCTGCGCTCAAGATCATGGACCCGGCCTGGGGCGGCATGTACCAGTACTCGACCGATTCCGACTGGGATCATCCGCACTTCGAGAAGATCATGGCGATGCAGGCGGCGCCGCTGCGGTTGTATGCGCTTGCGTACGGGCAGTTTGGCGATGCGAAGTATCTGCAGGCGGTGCGGGATTTTCATCGCTACGTGACGACATTCCTGCGTAGTCCGGAAGGTGCGTTCTACACCAGTCAGGATGCGGATCTGGTCAAGGGTGAGCACTCGGCTGAGTACTTCGCTCTGAGCGACGCCGCGCGAAGAAAGCTCGGCGTCCCGGTTGTCGATAAGCACCGTTATGCGCGTGAGAACGGCTGGATGATTCGTGCGCTCGCAACGGCCTATACCGTGACCGGTGAGCACGTGTATCTCGACGACGCACAGCGCGCCGCGCGCTGGATCATAGCGAATCGATCGTTGCCGGATGGTGGCTTCCGCCACGACGAGCGCGATGCCGCGGGTCCGTATCTCGAAGATACGCTTGCGATGGGCGATGCATTCCTTGCGCTGTACACGGCGACTGGCTCGCGCGAATGGCTTGGGCGCGCACAGTCGAGTGCGGGCTTCATCGAGCAACACTTCCGCGGTTCGCAGCCTGGCTATGTGACGAGCGCTCCGCGAGCCGGCTCGAAGCTGCAACCGAAGTCGAATGTCGATGAGAACATCCCGGTCGCGCGGTTCGCCAACATGCTGCATCGATATACGGGCGATGCTCGCTATCGCGCCATGAGCGACTACGCGCTGCGCATGCTCGTGACCGAGCAGATTGCCGATTCGCTGATCACCGCACCGGGCATCCTGCTGGCGGCGTTCGAGTCGGTGAACGATCCGCTGCACATTACGATCGTCGGCGGTAAGGATGACGCAGCTGCGACCGCATTGTTCGACTCGGCGATCCGCTATGCCGCGGTGTATCGGCGCGTTGAGTGGTGGGATCGTCGCGAGGGCAACATGCCGAATCCGGATGTGCGATATCCCAAGCTGCCTCGCGCCGCTGCCTTCATCTGCACCGACAGCACGTGCTCGTTGCCGATCTTCGATGCGTCGAAGATTGCGACCGAGGTTGCGCGCTCGGTGCGGCAGGTGGCGAAGAACTGAGCTATTTCTTTTCCTCGATCTCGAGCTTCGGGATCCCGAACTGCCCTTCGAGCTCGTGGAGCTTGCGCATGTCGATGGAGCCGACGATGTTCACGATCGTGAACTCGCGCGGCTGGCTGGCGATGATCGCGAGACCATTCGCTTTCTCCTGCTCAACCAGGAGGTAGATGTCGACGTTCTGCTGCTCCTTGCGGCTGCGCACTTCGACCAGCCGTTGCCAGCCGGGCGCGCCGAGTTGCTTGCGTACCAGGTCGACGTCGGCCTTGGGATACGCGAAGTCTGCGTCGAACTTGTAGCTCCGGACATAAATCCCCTTGATGCCGGCGATCGCCTCGCGCGCGGCGGCGTCCTGAGGGTCTGCCGGATCGAGGAAGCGCGCAGCCAAGCGGAGGAGCGAGGGATCCAGCGTAATGATGACGCTCTCCGCCGCCTTGTCAGCCAATCCTGCGAATTCGGGGATCTTCAGCTGCCCATCGGCTGCGGATGCGTTCGCGCACAGCGATAGCACTCCGCAGAGAGCCAGGATCGTATGCTTGAAGAGTGCTCTCATGATCATGCACCGCTCCCGTCGTCCGCTGGCAGGGACGACTCGCGATTGACCGCCTGGTATGCGACGTCCAATTTCTCTCCGGTCAGCCGCAGCGCCTCGATCAACTGCTTGCGCGCCTCGAGACCTTCCTGCTCGCGACGCAGTTGCCATTGGTGTGCGCCAAGAACGGCGACGAACAGGACTGATGCGGCGAGCGCGACTGACGCCCAACGGGTGATCTTTGTTCGCGAGCGCGACCGTTCCTGTGCGATGCGTGCCATCACGCGCTGATCGAAGCCCTCTTCCGGGTCGACGGGCTGCAGGGCGTCCCGCAGTTGCTGTTCGAAGTCTTTGCTCATCGGATGTCTTCCACGATTGCAGTCCCCTGCACGCGTGCGCGCAGTTGCATCAGTGAGCGCTTGAGATGGCTCTTGACGGTGTTGATCGACATATCGAGCGTGCCCGCGATGTCGACAGGGTCCAGGTCTTCCTGGTAGCGGAGTACGACCACGGCGCGTGCGGCTGGTGAGAGCTCTGCGATGAGCTCGGTCATTCGCCGATGCAGCAGCGGGTCGTCCGCGATGCTTTCGTCGACGACCGTGACAGCGTCAGTCAGCGGTTCGCTATCGTGGCGCGACTCCTGACGCATGCGATCGATGGCGCGATTCACCGCGACCTTGCGCAGCCAGAACACGAGATGCGTATCGGAATCGATGCTGTCGAGCGCGCGATACAACTGCAGGAACACTTCCTGCGCGAGATCCTCAGCTCGATGCCGATCGTTCAACATGCGTAGCGCGATGCTATACACGGTGCGCTGGTAGCGACGCACAAGCGCGGCGAATGCCGATGATTCGCCGGCGCGGGCGTGGGTCAATAGTTCGTCCCCCGACCATGCTTCGCTCGCTTTCACGTCGCTGTGTTCGCGGCGCGTCCGGCGTGGCTAGGGATCGATGTCGATGGCGTCGGCGTCCAATGCGTCATCCAGGTCGACGTGCAGGTCCATGTGGTGCTGGAGCTTCGCGATCTGCTCGAGGTCGATCGAGCCGACGATGTTGACGATCGTGAACTTGCGCGGCTCGCTAGCGACAATCGCGAAGCCCTTTGCCCGGTCTTCGGTGAGTGCGACGTAGATGTCGACTTCCTGAGCTTTGTTGCGCTTGCGGACCTGGGCGAGCTGGCTCCAGCCGGGTGCGGAGAGCTGCTGGCGGACGGCGTCGACGTCGTCCTTGGAGTAGACGAAATCGGAGTCGAATTGGTAGCTGCGGACGGCAATGGATTTGATCCCTGAGAGGAGCTTTTTCACCTCGGCGTCTTGCGGATCATCCGCGTTCATGAACTTGCTGGCGAGAGCCAGCGGCAAGGTGCCAAGCGTGATGTCGACGACTTCGGAGGCCTTGGATTGGAGGCCGGTGAAGGATGGGAGGTGGAGCTGGCCGGGGGGCTCGGCGGCGGCGGCAAGGAGTGGGAGAGCGAGGGTCGCTAGCAAGAGAATACGCAGGTGCATGAGGGATCTCCTGGCATGGGCCGGGGCGGAAGAGCTGGCCTTATGCAGGAGAATACGGAGGGGGCTGGGCTGGAGGGTGCAGCAGGGCCTGGAAGGCCCTACATATATATGTGTGATTGGTCTATATGTGTGATTGGTCGGGACGGCGAGATTCGAACTCGCGACCCCTTGCACCCCATGCAAGTGCGCTACCAGGCTGCGCCACGTCCCGACTGCGGAGGGGCGCATGCTAAACAGGCCGACGCCGAGTTGCAATCACGATTCGCGATGAAGGGAAGAGGTGTTAGCCGCTGATTTGTAAGCTGCTGTCAGCGTCTGGAAAGGAACTGCAAGCGAACTCAGTGCATGCGAGCACAACATCACCTGGCACACCGAGCACAAGTCCGCGCAGTGGTCCTGGAGCGCGGCCCGACTTGCTCCACGGTGCGCTGGCCCGAGCGTTGTCCAAGCCTGGTGCGAGAATGTCTGCATAACTATCCAACCAGCGTTGAGATGTTGATCTGCCGCCGATTTGCCAGCTCGATGCTCACGAGGATCCCGTGCCGAATCTCCGTTGGTCTTACATGGATCATTGGCGCGAACGCTCACCGAGAGGCTTGATCACCCAGTACGCATCCGTGCGAAGCATGGACCGCTTCATCAAGCAGCTGGCCGTCCTGGGCTTCGAAGGGATCGACACCTTCTTCTTCAGCCTTCCGCAGTTCGATGCGATGTTCGGCTCGCTTGCGAAGTTCGAGGACTTCATGCGCGAGCGCGGTGTGCAGAAGATCGTCAATGTGTTCTTCGCCAAGCCCAACGCCACTGCCGGCTTCGCCTTTCACGAGCGGAGCGATCACGACAACATCGTGCGAACGTGCGAGACGATCATGGAGCGGTGCCGCGATATTTCGGTGGAAGGATTGATTGTCATGCCGACCAACACCTATTGGCAGATGGAGCCAGTCGACGACGAGAAAATCGCAATCATCGCCGAGCTGTGGAATCGGGTCGGAGAGATGACCCGTCGCTATGGCGCGAAGACCAGCATTCACCACGAATTCTGGTGCGGTATCCGTACTCCAGAGCAGATCGATCGCTTCTATGAGCTCACTGATCCCGAACTCGTCTACTTCTTTTGCGACACCGCGCAACATGTCATCGCGCACGTCGACCCTGTCGCACTCTATGAAAAGTACCACGCGCGTTGCTCGGGCTTTCACTTCAAGGACACGCACAACCTCGACACGACCGCGGATTTTCGCAGGCCACCCGATGCGGAACTCTTGTCCCCGACGGTCGAGCGCTGGTTTTGGGAAATGGGCACGTCAGGCGGTTTAGTCGATTTTCCAGCGCTCATGCATGCCATGAAGCGGCACGCGTACCAGGGGTGGGTTGCGCTCGAGCACGACAAAGCTGATATCGGCGGAAGCAATTACGCTGAGGCCACAGCCGTCGGCAAATGGTACGCCGACAACGTCCTCACTCCGATCTACAGGTAAGCGCAGACATGCCCGGCATTCAGTTCGCCTATGCGCTCAACGCCTGGCGTCCTACCTACGATACTTTCGTCAGGCCCGAGCAGCATGCCCGCGCGCTGAAGACCGTCTCCGTGTCTGGCTTTCGGGCAGTGGAACTGAACTGTGGAGCTGGCCGCTGGGAGCCGCTCGGCAATCTGGAAATGATGGAGGCGAATCACGGCTCGATCGCAGGCTTTGCAGCCTTCCTTCGGTCATGCGGCATAGACGCTGTCTCCAGCTACTTCTTCGACCCAGGCGTGTTTCTGTCGCGCGCGGGCATCCCACTTGCTGCAGGCAAATCTGCCGACCGCGCGGAGATAGTCGAACGCGTGCACGAATATCTGATTCTGCTTTCCGCCCTGGGTGGCAATCGCCTGGTCGTAAAGCCGGCGCCCGCGTACTGGCGCACCGGGGCGCCCTCCAAGGAGTTGCTTCGGAACATAGCCGACCTGTGGAACGAAGTCGGGGAACTGGCGACCAAACAGGGCATACAGGTTGCGATGCATCTCGACTGCCTTTCGGCTGTCAGAACCGAGCATGCAATCGCGGAGCTGCTCGGCGCCACGGACGCGAAGTCGGTCGGCCTTGCTATCGACACTGCCGAAATGGTGTTGGCGGGGCTCGATCCACTGGCGATTTACAATCGATTCACCGGTCGCGTGAATCACGTGCAGTTCAAGGATGTGCTCCTGCGCGATGAGCTGTCCGAAGCCACGCAGACAAACGCCGAGCTCAACTTCCTTTCGAGTGGCGGTTCCCGCGAGGTGACGCGCTGGTTCTGGGAAATGGGCACGACAGGAGGGCTGGTCGATTTTCCGGCGATGTTGTCGGCGATGCAGGCCGGCGGCTACCGCGGCTGGATCGTCGTCGAGAGCGATCAGACTCCCTATCCAGCAACGAGCGCCATGCTCAACGGCTGGTATGTCAAACACAAGCTCGCGTCATTGACATGATGCTCGACGCGAAGCCCGGGGCGCAGTCCAACGAGTCGCCAGTGCTTGGCCCGAGTGGCCGGCCTGCCGCGGCACCCCAGGCGCTGGTGTTGATTTGTCTGAACGCGATGCCGATTCTCGCGAATGCCTCGCTGGTGCCGAGCCTGCCAAACTTCCTGAGGCACTTCGCCGAGGTACCCGGTGCCACGTTCTGGGTGCCGATGATCATCACCTTGCCGACGCTATGCATTGGAGTCTTTTCCGCAGTCGCCGGCGTATCGGCAGATCGATGGGGACGACGGCGTCTGATCCTCGCTGCGCTTGTGCTGTTTGTCGCCTGCGGGATGGCGCCGCTGTTGTTGGACCAGCTCCACTGGATTCTGTTGGCGCGCGTCGGCCTTGGCGTCGCAGAGGCCTGCACGTTGACGGCCGGGAACGCCCTCATGGGGGATTATTTCGCCGGCGAGACGCGCCGGAAGTGGCTGAGCTACGAGACGATCCTTGGCCCGATCGTCGGATCAGGCGTACTGATTTGCGGCGGCTACCTGGGCACGCTCTGGTGGCGCGGCCCCTTCGCCCTGTATGCCATTGGCATCCTTGTGCTGATTGGCGCCCTGCTTCTCATCTGGGAACCGCCGCGAAAAATCCGAGAAGCGGTCAAGACAACCGCGGGTCAATTCCCTTGGAAAACCGCTGCACTCGTCTCGGCAGGTACGCTGATTGCTGCCATGCCGTTCTTCTCGCAGAACATACAGCATGGCCGCATCTTTGCTTCTCTTGGGCTGAGCTCGTCGTTCGAGATCAGCCTGTTCGCAATGATTGCCAGCGCCGGTACGGTGATTGGCGCGTACACGTTCCGGATCCTCCCGGCGCGTCGCATCGAGCAGATACTGACGCTGGTATTTGGCCTGTTTGCACTCAGCTTCATTGCCCTCTCCTTCAAGCCTTCGCTCCCGATTGGCACGGCCTTGGACGCTGTCGGGCAGTTCGCCGGCGGTATGTGTTACCCCGCCGTGCTCGCGTGGGCGCTCAGCCGCTTTCCGCCGGAATACAGAGGTCGTGGTGTGGGCGTGTGGAGCGGTAGCTTCTACGTAGGCTCATTCGTGAGCGGCGTGACGATCGGAGTGATCGGCCGCTTCACCGATGGATTTCTGCAGAGCCTCGGCGTGATCGGTTTCGCGTGTGCTGTCATCTCCCTCGGATTGCTCATCGCCAATCTTTGGTCGAGAGGCGCAGCCGCAGCCCAGCCGAGAGCAACGACATGAAGCTATCCGCTTGCATCGAATGGTTGTTCGCCGATGAGGTCGAGAACTTTGCGGATCGCATCCGAGCCTGCGCCCACACGGGAATACAGGCCGTTGAATTTCACCTGTGGCGCGATAAGGACCTCGATGCGATCGAAGCCGCACTGCAGGACACGGGCGTCGAGCTCGTTGCCTTGATAAACGATCCCCGCCGACATCTCACGAAGCGCGAGACGCACAAGGATTTCTTCGCTGACTTCGCTGCAGCTCTGCAGGTCGCACAGCGCTTGAACGCGTCCGCTGTCCTGGCAACCATTGGTCCTGCCGCGGCTGATCGACCGCGTCAAGAACAGCGAGCGGCGGTGGTCGCCGCATTCGCGCAAGCAGCACGCATGGCACGCGACGCTGGCAAGCATGTCTTCGTGGAAGCACTGAACAGTGTCGTCGACCACCCCGGATTTTTCCTGACCTCGGGCTCGGAAGCCCTGGACATCGCCGAGGAGGTCGGGCAGCCAAGCATGAAAGTCCTGTACGACTTCTACCACTCGGTGATGATGGGCGAGGAGCCGCGCTCGATCCTGACAGGACGCATGCAGCACGTGGGGCACGTGCAGGTTGCCGATGCGCCCGGACGCCATGAGCCTGGCACCGGCCGTATCGATTGGGCGGCGCAGATGCAAACTCTCGAACAGCTCGGCTATGCGGGTCCGATCGGACTCGAATACAAACCTAGCGTTTCGACGACAGACTCGTTGGTGGCGGCTAAAGCCGCGCTGGGCGTCAGACGAAGCGATTGATGAGGTTCTCACTGTGAATCGTCGCGAGTTCGTGCATTTTGCATCCGCCGCCTCCATCGTCGGCAGCCTGCCTCCGCTGGTTGCGTTCGCCCAGAGCATCCCCGCCAGCGCTGGCCCGTGGGTTCAGTTGTTCAATGGGAGCAATCTCGACGGCTGGGACTTTTACCAGGACAGCGTCGGCATCAAGGACGCTACGAATGCAGTCACGGTCCACGATGGAATGATTCACATGCTGGGGCCTGCTCACACCGGCGGCAGCGCGCCAGGCTTCGGGCACATCGCAACCCGACGCGAGTACGCGAACTATCACTTGCGAATCGAATACAAGTTCGGCGAGCGCCGCTTCGAGCCGCGTCTGCTCGCCAAACGAAATTCCGGGCTGCTGTATCACATGTTCCCAGAGCGCGATCGCGTATGGCCGAACTCGGTGGAGTTCCAATTCCAGGAGAGCAACATGGGCGATGCGATTCTGATCAATGCGCGCTGTTGGCCTGGCGCTAACCAAGGCGGCACTCCAGCGTGGCCCACTCAGCCGCCCGCCACGCCAAAAGCGACGTTCACCGTCGTTGAACCGCGACCGGCAATCGAAAGACAGTATCTGCCGCGCAATGGTGACTTCGAGCGTATGGACGACTGGAACACGATCGAGCTGATCGCGATCGGTGACCGTGCCGCCCATCTGGTGAACGGCCGCATAGTCAACACGCTCTATGAAATCGTGGGCCAGGCTATCGATGACCGGAACGTGTATCGACCATTGACGAAGGGCCGGCTGGCGCTCGAGATCGAAGGGGCGGAGCTATCTATTCGAAAGGTCGAGATCCGCCTGTTTTCTGAAGCTTAGAGAGGTCCTCGTGCAGACCGCCACGCTGACACGACGCGCGTTGCTGGCCCGCCTGGCAGCGGCGAGTGTGTGCGCCAGCTTCGCACCCGCACAGGCTGCATCGAGCCCTTCGGGTCTCATCGACGTACATCACCACTTCATCCCGCCATTCTGGTTCGAGGAGGTGAAGGAGCACATCTCACGCCAGGGCGGCGGCCGCATCGTGCCAAACTGGCTCGGCTGGTCGGAACAGCGAGCACTCGAGCGAATGGACGAGACCGGCGTCGCTACTGCAATCGTCTCGATCTCGGCGCCAGGCGTTTGGTTCGGCGATGTAGCGCAAGGCAGACGCTTGTCGCGCGAAACCAGCCTGTACGCCGCACAGATGCAGCAGCGACATCCGAAACGGTTTGGCTTCTTCGCCGCACTCCCCCTTCCCGACATCGAAGGCACTCTGCGCGAGATCGAATACGCTTTCGATCAGCTCCATGCGGACGGGGTCGTGCTCATGACGAGCTATGGCGATCGCTGGCTCGGCGATCCCAGCTTCGATCCGGTGATGCAGGAGCTGGAGCGACGCGCTGCCGTCGTCTACGTCCATCCCGGATCTCCCGTGTGCTGCTCGCAGCTGATGTCCTACGTTCCGCCATTCCTCACCGAATTCACGCAGGACACGAACCGGACGATTACGAGCCTGATGTTCTCCGGTCAGCTCGCGCGGAGTCGTGCGATCCGTTTCATCTTCTCCCACGCCGGCGGCACCATACCAATGCTCGCGGGGCGCATTGCGCAGTTGAGTACCAGCGTGCCGCAACTCGCCGCAGCAGTACCGGACGGAGTTGAGGCGGAGCTGCGGCGCCTGCACTACGAGGTAGCCAACTCGGCGAATCGGCCAGCAATGGCGGCGTTGCTGAGCCTCGTGCCTGCGACACAAGTGATGTTCGGCAGCGACTTCCCCCTCGTACCGATCGAGGCTACGCAGGCGAAACTGCCCAGCGTGGGATTGAGCAGCAGCGACTTGGCGGCAATCTCGCGCGGGACGGCGACCCGACTCTTTCCCAGATTCGCCGCGTAAGCCTTTTACCGGATCGACAGCCGGCCGCCTGAGTCCACGAAGCCCATCAGCGCCTGGAATCGTTCCGGCGAAGACACCGCAGGACGTGGCTTCACGTCGTCGCCGAGACCCATCACTTCAACCGCATTGCCAGTCACCGGATTCCAGCGCGGCAACGCTCCACCGTTCGGATCGCCGCTGCGGATGAAGTTGAGCCAGTAGGACTGCAGCTGCTTCGCGATCTGCTCATCGCTATCGCCGTATGGCCTGCGGCTGCGATCGAGCACACCGAACAGATACGGCACCTCCGATGTGTGGAATGTGCCGAAGCTCGGCGGCTTCGCGACCGGTGTCGGATGCGTGAACAGATATGCGTACACGGGCGCTCCGCCTGCACGCGTACGATCGGTCGCCCATCGATACGTCGAGGCCATGTAAGCATCGCGAACGAGTGCGCGCGCGGACTGTGCGACCTCTGCGTCAGTCGCGTGCGGATAGAGCGCGAGCAACCGGTCCGCGTGTGCACCGTAGCGATCGCGCACCGACTGCTGAAATTCCGCGATGGTCTGATCCCGCGGCGGCATGAACTCATCGAAGTTGAAGCCGGTGATGAGCGGAACGTGTGATGCGACGCGTGCAGTGGGATCGATCGGATCGACCGGCAGCACGGCGCCGTCCAGCACCGGCAGTAGCGGGATACGCGGCGGCGCGCCGGGCGGCGGCGGTCCGAAGTAGGTCGGAATTGCGGCCTGTATCTTCTCCGGCGGCAGCGCTCGCAGCTGTGCGAGTGTTGTCGCGCCTACCGTCTTGGCAAGGCTCTGGCCGTTGCGCTCTGCTTCGGCAAGCGGGATAGCCGGGATGCCCATGCCCGCGCCGGACTGCGCAATCGCGCTCGCGAACAGTCCTTTCGCAAGCGGCGAGACGATCAGATCGCTGACCGCGATCGCGCCGGCAGATTGACCTGCGATCGTGACGCGCGCCGAGTCGCCGCCGAACGCTTCGATATTGGCGCGCACCCAGCGCAAGGCTTCGATCATATCCTGCAGACCATAGTTGCCGGCACCGGTACCCCGTGCCTCCCGCGTCAGCTCCGGGTGTGCGAGAAAGCCGAATGGCCCGACGCGGTAGTTGATGGTAACGACAACGATTCCCCGCGAAGCGAGATGTGCGCCGTCGTAGATGCCGATCGCGCCCGAGCCTCCGCCGAAGCCGCCGCCGTGAATCCAGACGAGGACCGGGACCTTTGCTTGCTTCTGCGCCGGCGCCCAGACATTCAGATACAGGCAGTCCTCTGCGTGGCGCGGCGTGTCGACGAACTCGGACGTGTACGGTCCGAACGTACGTGCAGGCCATTCCTGATAGCAACTCGCGGCGTGCTCGGTCGCGATACGAACCCCAGTCCATGGCTGCACGGCAACCGGCGCGCGCCACCGCAGCGCACCGACGGGCGGCTCGGCATACGGCACGCCCAGAAATGCCGTCACCTCCTCGTGGCGCACTCCTTGCACTGAACCGGAATTCGTAGCGACCACGGTTGGCATCGTCGATGCACACACGGCATGCGACATCATCGCTGCAGCACCGAACGCAGCGAGCAATCCGCGGGCACGCATAGTCATCAGTCCACCTCCGGGCCTTCCTAACTAGAACTCCTGCGCAATGGCCGTGTCGACAATTCTTCTTGCACCGCTACGCCCTTCTCGCAGGTCGGCGCGATGTCGCCGCAGGAACCGGCTTGCGCTCCGGCGATCTCGCGCGGGACCGCGAGCAGAGTTTTGCCCAAACTCGTCTAGAGCGACGCGATCGTCGGTTCGATGTCGTAGGGCACGCTCACGCGTCCCAGTGGCGACGGATGAAGGTGATGCTCTCGGCGAACAGCGTCTCGAGATCGGGGAATAGGTCGCGCCATACGCGAGTCGCTGCTGCCAGTTCCGGCACGGCGCGCCCGAACGCCTCGACCGTGAGCCAGCCGTGGTAGCCCGACCCCCGTGCCGCCGCGATGACCGATGCCAAGGCGGCATGGCCGCGCCCGGGGATGCCTCGGTCGTTTTCGGAGATGTGGATGTGAGCTAACTCGCTCGCATGCTTCTCGAACGCACCGACCGGCGACCGCTCTTCGATATTGGCGTGGAAGGTGTCGTACATGTAGCCGACATTGCGGTGGCCGACACGACGCGTGAATGCGCTCCCCTGCTCCGCCGTGTTGATCACGTAGGTCTCGAAGCGGTTGAGCGGCTCAAGCACCAGCTTCACGCCTGCTGGCGCGGCGTGCTCTGCAGCAGCACGCAACGTGTCTGCCGCGAAGCTCAACTCGGCCTCGGTCGGACCATTGCCGCTGAAATAACCGAGCGGCGCGTATAGCGGGCCGCAGATCGACGCAGCTTGCAAAGCGTGCGCGCAGTCGATCATCCAGCGCAGGCGATCGTAGGCAGCC
>Ga0068862_100001639_pt1 | contig 20358 bp, 17 predicted proteins | sample KBSSwiS52_FD_66598 | JGI IMG/M metagenome (GOLD analysis project Ga0068862, IMG submission 66598) | Switchgrass rhizosphere microbial communities from Kellogg Biological Station, Michigan, USA - KBS Switchgrass S5-2 | ecosystem: Host-associated > Plants > Roots > Rhizosphere > Soil ... | reverse complement strand
TCGAGGAGCGCGTCCTTCTCGTCCGCCGACAGCCGGGTGCCGTACTCGTGGCCCTGGTTGCCGTTGGCGGGAAGCGTGGTGTCGTAGCGCCAGCCCTCGGTTTCGGCGCCGGCACCCTGGGTGACGAAGCCCACGTTGTCGAAGTCGTACACGTCGTAGCCGGTCCAGAACACCTTCGGCCGGTCCGCGGCCGGATCGAGCAGCGCCCTCAGGTTCGGCACCGAGCCGTTGTGGAGATAGGGCGCGCGCAGCCAGATGCCGTCGAGCGGGCTGTTGGCGTAGCCGTCGGTCTTGCGGAAGTGGGTGAAGCGCGCAGGGTAGTCCTTCGAGCCCGGATCGCCGGGGCACTCGCGGGAGTTGGCCAGGGGGTACTGCGCGTAGATGCTGTTCTGCGCCCGGACGAGCTCGGGGGTGTAGGAGTTGAAACGCGCGCGGTCGGTGCCGATATAGGGGAGCGGCGTGACCGTACCCACGTACTTGCCGATGCCGCCGTCGCGCCGGAACGGGGGGACGGCGGCGCCGTGGCAGCTCGCGCAATGGGCGTTGTAGAGCGGCTCGCCGCGGGCCGCGAGCGCCCGATCGATGCGCCCGGGCGGGAACGGGGGCGGCGCGAGCGTCCGCAGGAAGCGGGCCATGCGCCGCAGGCTGCACTTGTCGATGAGCGGCGGGATGGTGGCCGCGAAGCTCGCGGAGAGGTTGCGCTCGTCCACGGACGTGTTGTTGCCGTCCCAGTGGAGCTGCATCCCCTCCCGGCCTTTCTGGTACCAGACCGAGGGCAGGTCCGCGTTGCCCCTCTTCTCGCTCTCCGGAGCGAGGTGCATGGGGAAATTGAGCAGGGCCTTGGGCGCGTTGAACGTGTCCACCCGGCCCGGCCCCCAGGTCGTGAAATCGATGAACCCGAGCCGCTCCTTGAGGAACAGGATGCGCTGCCGCATGAGCGGAACGACGGCCCGCTTGTAGATCTGCTCTTCGAGGACGTTCAGCTCCTTCGGCAGCCTGGGCCCGGCGAGCCGGTCCTTCCCGACCTTGCGGCGCTCCTTCTCCAGCTCGCGGATCTTGCGCACCATGTGCTCGCCGTCGAACCGCGGATCGGACGCGGCGGCGAAGAGGAAGCGGACCCACTCGCCCTGGTTGTAGCGGTTGGCCGGCATGCCGAGGACGATGTGCCTCTCGCCCTGGGGAGAGTCCCGGTACGTGCCGGTGTGGCAGGCGCCGCAGTTGATCCAGACCCGGTCGAGGGCCAGGCTGTTGCGCTGCGACGTGCCGATGGGGAGCTGGAAGCGGCGGTCGCCCTCCTCTTCATAGATGTAGCCGAACGAGGAGTAGCCCCGGCCGGGCTGCCTGTCCGGCAGGTACTCGGGGAACAGCTCGGGCAGCGCCACCCAGATCCAGTAGGGCAGGCCGAAGCCGACCTGGCCCTTGTAGCCGCGCTCGCCGCCGAGCGAGCCGTACCGGAAATGATCGTCGTCGTCGCGGTAGCGGGGGGTGCGCTCGAAGTGGCGGTCGCCGGGCACCGAGTAGAAGGGGAGCTCGTCGGCAGCGGGCAACCGGGCCGGCGAGAGCAGCACGGCTGCGAAGAGAAAAGCCCATCCCGGTCTTGCCATGAACAACTCCTCGTCTCCTCGCGGGGAGGGAGACTTTTCAGAGCGCTCCGACTTGGGACTTCCTCTACCTTAGCGCTTTCGGATCATAGCCGCAAGCGGATGCTAAAGAGTTGGGCGCCTGGACCGCCGGAGCGTTACAAGGGAAGAACGCCGGCGGCCCTGCGATTCCCTCAAGCCCGGTCTGGACCTGCCCCAATGTGGTGGACGGTTCCTTTCCGAGCCTTGAGGAGTCGCGCGGCGAATTCTCTGAGAATGGCGCTCAGGACCACACCCCCGAGCCACTGCCACTGGCCGCTGACAACTGACCAGACCGTGCAACCAAGGGCGATGATGACGATGATCTTCTGGCCGAGCGACGCTGCGAGGAACGGCTCCAGGATGAGCGCCGAGAGGCGTAAAGCCAACGAGGGCCGGACCTCCGCGGGCGGCTCGATCCGGCTGGCGGAAGGCACCATTACCTGCCATTCGGGGTATAACTCACGATTGTACCAGACGAGTGTCTTCCCGGCTTCCCGCGCCCGCGTAGCCACTGCCGGATCGGACGAGCGAGTCAGGTTCCCCAACTGCTGGAGAAGCCCGCCCGAAGCCTCCTTGGCTGTGACGCGGGCGACCATGCGGATGTCGTCGAGAGAGGCCCGTTCTCTTACCAACTCAAGCACGAGGTCCGGATGGTACTCCTGGCGGAACGGTTCTAGGCTGCGGGCGGCCGCCTGGAAGGTGTGCTTCTCGTCCGTGCCGATCATGGCTTCCTCCAGGGTCGGAGCGAGAGCGCTTTCGAACAAGGAGACAATGGAGCCGCGCGCGAACTCCGAACCGATCAGATAGAGAGCCGCGAGCGTCGGCCGTAGCACCAGCGTCTCCTGCTTACGCTCGATCCACCGCGACAGCCGTAGGTAGAGCCGGTAGAACAGTACCGGCGCCGCCAGGTAGAAGACGAGCGCGGCGAGCGCGGCCGTCCCGAGCCGGAATTGACGGAACTGCAGCAGGTAGATCTCGCTATCGGCGGCCCAGATAACGCCAGCGGCGAGCGTGAGCCCCCACAGGGGGAAGAGCAGGTAGAAGAGCATCACGCCGGCGATCCGGGTAAGAACGTCGGCCGAAGCCTGCGCGCGCGCCACCAGCCAGCGCTCGAACGGCTTGAGCTCCTCGTTGTTCTTTTCCATGTTCCAGACGCACATGCCGGCCAGGAGGATCTGCCGTCTGCGCTGCAGGAAATCGATGAGGTCTCCGGCCGGCTTCTCGGCCCTCCTCTCTATCTCGATGACGCCGGCGGCGAGCGCGATGATCTCGTGCCAGCCCTCTTGGCGCGCCAGCCGCGCCAAGTCGCTCCGCGATCCGTCCAGCCAGAGGGCCGCTACCCGGCGGGCGCAGAAGTACTCGTGATAGGACTGGAATCGGAAGTCGACCACCTCCTGCCCCTGGTCGTCGACGTCGATCGAAAGGATTCCGTTGGCCGCCATTTCCCGCAGCACCGCCTCGGCGCGGGCCTCGTCGCCGGCAGAGGCGAGCGCGAGCGCCTTGCACTCCTGGAGACGCGCGCGGAGCCGGAAGCTCTGGCTCCACAGCGCGTACGCGATATCGGTGAGGATGCCCTCCTTCACGGCCACCTGCTGCTTGGTCGAGCCTGGGAGCACGGCAGCAGGCTCCTCCAGCGCACTCTGGCAAAAGCGGCGCAGCAGCTGGGCCCGGCTGCCGATCAAAGACCGGTTGCGCTTGAAGTCCTCCAGCAGGAGCCGCAGCATGAGCGGGTTGCGGGCGGCCGAGCGCAGGGAGCGGCTGAGGCCGTTCTCGAAGCGCTCGACGCTCTCGGCATCTGGCAGGGAGCAGGCGGCGAACTTCCGGATATCGCTGGGAGACAGCTCGAGGATCTCCAGGATCTGGAACCCGGACGCCGCGAACCTCCCGACCTCGAAGTCGTGCTTGCGCGATGTGACCAGCAAGCTCAGCCGTCTGGTGAAGCGCTGCCGCAGGTAAAGGATTTCCTCCAGAATGTGACGCCGATGAGATGGAGGGGAGATCTCGTTGAGGCCGTCCAGCAAGGCCACCAGCTTGGCCCCGCCCAGGAAGCGCTCGAGCCTCAGCTCCAGGCTCTGCTCCGGTTCATCGGGGAGGGGAAGCCCGGCCGCGAGGGCGTCCAGCAGCGAGCGTCTGCGGCCGAGGCTGCCCTCGGACAGAGTCTTCAGCTCGACATAGAGGGGGATACGCAGGCCCGGTTCGGGCGTCTCGGCGCTCGCGGCCTGGTAGGCCTCCTTGGCCAACTCCCAGCTCGCGCGCCGACAGGCGGTCGTCTTACCCGTGCCCGGCTCACCGATCACCACCAGGAAGTCGAACTCGGCCAGGGCCTCCCGCAGGTGGAAGGTACGGTCCGGAATCTCGCGTAGGTCAGAGAGGGCCGACAGGTCGATCTGCCGCAGGCGGAGCCGGGTCGAAAACGTGAGCTCCGCGTACATCTTCTCCCACTGGTAGAAGCGTTCCTGGGAGGCGATCTCGGTGCGCAGGAAGTGCTGCAGTCGGGTCTCGCGCCGCGCCATCTGCGGCAGGGGGAAGAGCGGCTCGCGGGTGATCGCGAAGAGCTGGACGATCCGCCGCCGGGCCGCGGTGCGATCATCGAGATCGAGCTGGCGGGCCTGGACCCAGGCCAAGCGTGGCACGGTCCCTGGATCGGAGCCGAGGGCGAAGTAAAGATCGCGCAGGGCGAGGTGGTCCTGGAGGTCCCGATGGCAGAGGTCGAGCCGCAGGAAGAGCGGCCAGCCCTGGCGGTGGAGCGCGGCCAGGAGCCGGGCTCCATCGTCGTTAGCGTCGCCGACGAAGCTGATCACGCCGACGGCATCCTCGGACAACCTTCGCCGGAGGCGGGGCAGGACGCCGGGTGCGTCGTGCTCCTTCCTACGGCACCAAGTCGAGCTGCGGCGGCCAGCCGCCGAGGTCAGCTCGCGTGGGTCCAGGACGAAGAGATGGTACAGCGAGGCCGCAGGCCCGGACCCCTCCGGGTCAGGGCCGAGGAACTGAGGGCTAGCAGTTCCAATCTCCGCGAGCGCGGCCAGGGCCTCCCCGATCCATTCTTCGAGTTCCTTCCTTGTCGTCGCGTCCCCGCCGAGCACGGCGATGACCACGCGGAGTGGGGACTCCATGACCGGCCTGCGGGCGAGCCCGACCTCTGTCGCCGAGCGGTAGATCTCGATCCCATCGTCCTTCACCAGGAAGCGCTCGGCGGCCGGATCGAACAGCGCCTCCCAGTCCAGGTCCCGGCCGCCCGCCGGTAGGTCCAGCAGCAGCCGCACCGTGGCGCTGCGCTCCTTCGCCTGCAGGACGGCGGATGCAAAGTCGCGCTCGAGCGCCGGGCTGAACAGGGTGTGCCAGAGCTGAGTACCCGCCTCTACGAGCTGCTTGCGGTCGCGCGGCTCGCCGCAGCGGCAGGAGGCCGCGAGCTCTTCGAACGCCGGCGGATCGCCGGTCACCGCAATCTCGTACCAGACTGGGGAGGCGCCGACCTTTTCAACTTGCACAGGCTTCATGCGTCAAAGCGTCCAAGCGAACAGGAGGTTCCCGAACGGCAGAGACTCCGCCAACCTGAGGAGGCCGGAGTCGACGGCCTCGAACCCCACCCACCGACTGCCGAGGGTGACGCCGAAGAACGTGAACACGAACAGCAGAGTGCCGCCGGTCAAAGCCTTCTCGCTGAGCGCGCACAGCAAGAAGTAGAGGCCGATCAGGAACGTGGCCGTCAGCACCTTTCGGAGCAGCCTGGCACTGGGGCCGTGGGCGTGGAAGTGAACGATGTGGAACGGCTGGATCTGGGTGCGCGCTCCCCCCAGTCCCATCATGACCACCTTGCTGGCGAGCGCAGCCAGGGAGAAGCGAACGCTTTCGCCCAGGCTCGGATGGTAGGCAGGGTGCAGGTCCCGCACGGCCAGGGAGGCCATCCATTTCTCGTCGACGAGGCTTGCCGGAACGGTGGCCACGACCACGGTCGGCGTGCGGCGGGCGACCAGCGCTCGATAGGAGCTGCGCTGCTGGTCCTCGAGCAGAAGCCCCTCGGAAAGGTAGAGGCCAGATGGGATGACGGAGATCTCATCGCCCGGTCGAATGCCAGCCTGGTAGGCCGCCCCGCGGTACCGGACGGCTTCCACGGCGACGTGGTTTTCGAACGCCAGCGCTGCACAGACTACGAGCCCGAATCCGGAGCGCCTCCAGCCAGGAAGCTTCGCGCGTGTCAGCGCGACCTGCAAGGGACGGCCGAGCCGGTCGATACGCAGCGTGACCTGGTCCGAGCTGCGCAGGAAGCGGGTGAAATCGAGAGGAGTAGGCCAATCGGCGCCGCCGGCCGCGACGATCACATCTCCATAGCGCAGGCCGGCCCGATCGGCGGGCGAGCCGGGCTTGACCTCGAGAACCTTGGTCAACGGCCGCCGCTGCTCGAAGGGAGCTGCAGCGGCCGCGAGGTGGCTTCCTGGCCCACCAGGTTGATAGAGGTCCGACCAGCCGGCGAGGTGGAACGACCAGACCGACAGGACCACGCCGAGGACGAGAAATGCGGAGGTGGCCAGCAGGGTGATCCGAGGCACTCCGGCACCGTCGACCTCGACATCCGTGGGGAACCAGTGGATGCGGATATCATGAAACTGCCCCGTCTCGGCCTCCCGCCCGAAGGGGGCCCGCAGACGGAAGCGGGCCAGAGGCGTGCCGCGCGCCCAGCCGACGTCGATCCGGCCGCCATGGCGGGTCGTGAGGTGGGCCACGGCCGCGGCGATCGTCATGAAAGCGAGAAAAGCGAGCAGGAGTGCCGGCTGAAGCACCATCACAGCGAAGTTGGCGGCCAGGAAAAGGGTGCCGCCGAGCTTACCTGAGGTCTGGAGCCAGCCTTTCGCAGCCATGGTCGGACTCGATGCTTTATCTTAGCAGCTTTGAAAGGTGGCCGTGCTGCTACGGGGAGCTTCGCTCCATCTCTCGGAAGGGGACAGGCTTGCCTAGGCTGCGCTGCGCCGGCTGAACGCCAGACGAGCCGATGTCAAGGGCCCGGTGCTCAGCCGAGGCTGTGGAAGACCTTCTGCACGTCGTCGTCCTGCTCCAGGCGGTCGACGAGCTTGAGGACCTCCTCGGCCTGCGGCTCGGAGAGGTCGACGGGCGTCACGGGGACATACTCGGACTCGGCGGAGAGGGGGGTGATGCCGCGGTCCTCCAGCGCCTTCTGGAGCGTGCCGAAGTCGTTGAAGGCGCAGCGCAGCACGAGCAGCGGCTCGCCCTTCTCGCCCGTGGACTCGCCCAGCTCTTCGAGCCCGTGGTCGATGAGCTCGAGCTCCATCTCCTCCGGATCGAGCCCCTTGGGGTTCAGGCGGAACGTGCCCATCTTCTTGAACTGGAAGGAGACGCTGCCGGGGCCGCCGAGGGTGCCGCCGCCCTTGTTGAAATGGGTGCGGATGTTGGAGACCGTGCGGGTGGGGTTGTCCGTGGCGGTCTCGACCATGACGGCGACGCCGTGCGGGCCGTAGCCTTCGTAGACGATCTCCTCGAAGCTCTCCGCCTCCTTGCCCGAAGCGCGCTTGATCGCCGACTCGACCTTGTCCTTGGGCATGTTGACGGAGCGCGCGTTCTGCACGACCCGCCGCAGCATGGGGTTGTTGACGGGGTCGGGCCCGCCCGCCTTGACCGCGATGGTGATTTCCTTGCCGATCCGGGCGAACTGCTTCGCCATCCGGTCCCAGCGCGCGAACATCGTGTGCTTGCGAGTTTCGAAGATGCGTCCCATGGCGGGGAATCTAGCCCGAGGGCCGGTCCTGAGTAAAGCCGACCCGCTCTTCGAGCTCGAACCAGGCGCGGCGGAGGATGGCCAGGAAGTAGTTGAGCCAGGGGAGCAGGTCGTGCCGCCCCTCGTGCCAGCCTTCGGAGCTGCGGTGGAGGACGTCGTAGTAATCCTCCCGGCTTTCCTCGATCAGGCGTTCCAGGCTGACGTAGCGGCCCACCTCGTAGCCGAGCTGCTCCAGCGAGAGGAGCGTCAGGAGGCGGGAGATCCGGCCGTTCCCGTCCCGGAAGGGATGGATGCAGAGGAAGTCGAAGACCAGGGCGGCGGCCGCGAGGAGCGGCGGCACCCGCTCCTGGTCCAGGGCATGCCGGTAGGAGAGGCAGATCTCCTCCACGGCCGTCTCGACCTCGGCAGCCGGAAGCGTCCGGAAGCGCACCCGGGGGGGCGCCCCGGCGCGCATCTCCACGATGTCGTTGTTCACCCGCTTCCACTGGCCGGCGTCGCCGGCCCCCTCCTGGATGAGCGCGTGCAGCCGCTGGAGCAGGGGCGGGTCGATGGCGAGCCCGCTCGCTTCGGCGCGGATCAGCTCCAGGGCGCGGCGATAGCCCCGGATCTCCTCTTCCGAGCGATCGCGGGGCCGTTCGTTCCCCAGGACCAGCGGCTCCAGGCGGGCGGGAGCGACCGTGACCCCCTCGATCCGGTTCGAGGACTCGACGCTCTGGATGAGCGCCGTCTGCCGGAGGGAGGAGAGGGTCGCGGGCGGCTGCTGGAGATACAGATGCTGCCGCCCCTTGGCTTCGGCGATGTCGGTCATCAGCCAGACCGAGGAGAGCGGCAGTTGCAGCCGGTGGAGGAAGCCGTCGCGGAACGAGCGCATGATGGAGGAGAGACCGAAGGGCGGCTCAGCCCTGCATTTCGGTCGAGATGGAGATGTTGAACCCGTCGGGATCGACGACTCCGAAGTCGCGGGCGCCCCAGGGCTGGTCCGTGGGCTCGTGGGCGAGCTGCCCGCCGCGCTCCTTGATGGCGGCGGCGAGCTGGTCGACGTCCTGGCCGGTGGTGCAGAAGAGGCGGAGGCCGGCTCCCTTCTGGCGGTCGCGCCCCTTGGCGAAGTCGTCCTGCGAGAGCAGGATCTGGACATGCCCGGCCATGAGCCGGACTCCCATCAAGCGCCCATCGCGCTCGTAGTTCTCGGCCACGGTGAAGCCGAGGACATCGCGGTACCAGGCCAGGCTGGCCTGCAGGTCGCTGGCCGTGATCGCGGGCATCATCGTCCGCAGGCGGAGCGTTTCCGGCTGTTTGCGCTCTTGCATCGGGACCCTCCCTTGTCAAGGTCGGGATCTTACCCTCTTTCGGCCGGGTATCTCGCCTCCCGGTACCGCCGGTGGAACGCCCAGAAGAGGAGCGCGACCACGGGGAAGATGAAGATGCTCGCCTCGGGTCCCATGGGGCCGCCGGTCAGCCAGTCCGGGCCATGGAAGGCGGAGTCGAGCAGGTGGCCGGGCATCGGGCGGCCGAGGTTGCCCGTGTTCGGGCCGCCGTAGAGGAAGAGCGAGCCGAAGTTGTAGGCGAAGTGCCAGCCGATCGCGAAGGCGAGGTCGCCGGTCCGCCGCAGCGTGAAGCAGAAGAAGAGGCCGATCAGCGAGACGCTGGCGAAGTCCACCCAGGTCTCCATCGGCTTCTCGAAGTAGTGGATCGCCCCGAAGACCGTCGAGATCAGGACCGCGGCCGGCCAGAAGCCCATCCCGCGGGTGAGCGCGTGCTGCGGATAACCGCGGAAGTAGAGCTCCTCGTACAGGCTGGCCAGCAGGGTCCCCAGGAGCCAGAGCGCGCCGAAGCGCAGCGCCTCGCCGCCCCGCACCGCGAGCCCCGCGACCGAGTAGCCGCCGGCCAGGGCCATCATCCCGATCACCGCCGAGATGGAGAGGATGCCCCACAGCGAGCCCTCCGCGAAGCGCGGCCCGAGGACGCGCCGCAGCGGAAAGCCATAGGCGGCGAACGAGCGCCGCTCGACGCGGGCCAGGATGGCGGTGGCGGCGAGGGTGGTGGCGAGCATCACGGTCTCGAAGGCGATGAGCAGCCCCGGCCGCAGGAGCGGGTTCGCGGGCAGCGTCCAGAGCCGGGCCGCGATCCAGCCGACTGCCGCAACCAGGCCCTGCGCGATCGCGAGGAAGAGCAGGAGCCCCCAGCCGGCGCGCAGCCCCTGGGGTCCGCAGAAGATCCGCCTCCAGAGCGGGGTTTGAGGGAGCGGAGCGGAGAGAGGCGTCACGGTCATGGCGGGCCTCCTTTCACGGGACTACGGCGGTGGGAGCGGAAGGGTTTCCGGAGTAAGATGTCGGCCATCTTCAGGAGGGAATCATGGCAAGAGGCGGGAACCAGAGCCCCAGGCACGTGACGTGGGTGATCTGTTTCATTCTCTACCTGATCGCGGCGCTCAACTTCTTTGGCGTGATCCGCGTGGGCGGCGCGCTCGCGTCCTGGTCCTGGATCGTGGGCTATGCCCTGCTCCTGTTGTCGGTGAGGATCCGGGGTCTCTAGCTGCAAACGCCCTGCGGGCACCATGATAGGCTCGCTTCCTCCCTCAGCAGGCACTCTACTGCCTGTATGGGAGAAGTCCAGATAACCCCGGAAACGAGCCAATGAGCGGGAGAGTCCTGATCACCGGCGCAGCCGGCGCCCTCGGGCGGAGCGTGGTGCAACGCTTCCTCGACGGGGGCGACCGGGTGCTCGCCGTCGACCACAACGAGGCCGCCCTGGCCGAGCTGACCGGGCTCGCCCCGTCGGACCGGCTGTCCGTGCGCCGGGCGAACCTCGCCGATTCGGGCGAGGTGGAGAGCCTGTTCGAGGTCGGACCCCTGCCCGCCGTCGTCCACCTCGTGGGCGGCTTCCGCTGGGCCCGCTTCGCCGACCTGACCGACCGCGACTGGAGCTACCTGGTGACGCTGAACCTGGAGACCACCTTCCGCGTGTTCCGCGAGTGCGCGCGCCGTTTCGAACGGGCGGGCGGCGGATCGGTGGTGGCGGTCTCCGCGCCGGCGGCGCTGCTCGGCGAGGCCGGGGTCGGAGGCTACGCCGCGGCCAAGGCCGGCGTGCTGCGCATGGTCGAGTCGCTGGCCCGCGAGATGGCGCCGTTCGGCGGGCGCGCCAACGCCGTCCTCCCGGGCACCATGGACACTCCCGCCAACCGCGCGGCCATGCCCGACGCCGACCCTTCGCAGTGGGTCACGACGGATGCCGTCGCCTCCGCCATCCATTTCCTCACGACTCCGGCCGCGGCAGGCATCAACGGCGCCGCGGTGCGGGTCCCCGGACGGACTCTATGAACCATCTCGATTGTCATGTGTACTTCGATTCGACCCGGCATCCCGTGCCCCCCGTGGCGTGCGGCGACCGGGTGGATCTTTCGGCCGACCCCGACGCCGGGGACCGGCTGCTGAAGCTCGGCATCTCGCCGCGCGCCGATCTGCCGGCCGTGCTCCTGACCGAGCCCGGCGGCAAGATCCGCATCGTGGGCCTGCGGCTGTCGACGGACGAAACCGCGATGCTCGCGACCGGCGGCGGCGTGTCTGCGTCGCGCGTGCTCGTCTTCAGCTCGGCCTGGTGCGGCGACTGCCGGCGCGCCAAGCGCGTCCTGGAGGAAGCGGGCGCCGCGTTCGACGAGGTGGACGTCGACCGCGACTCGCAGGCCGAGGCCCTGATCCTGGAGAGGAGCGGCGGCCGCCGTGTCGTGCCCACCCTGCGGTTCGACGACCGCGTGTGGGCCTTCAATCCCGATCCCCCCCTGCTGCGGCGCCTGCTCACCGGCGTCGTCCAACGAGGAGAAACCGTTTCATGAGGATAGCGGTCTGCATCAAGCAGGTCCCCAGCACCGAGGCCCGGCTGCGCGTCAGCCGCGACGGCAGGTGGGTGGAGGAGGAGGACCTCGCGTTCGTCACCAACGAGAGCGATCTCTACGCGCTGGAGGAGGGCCTCGCCCTGGCCGAGAAGACCGGCGGCGAGGTCGTGGCCTTCAGCCTCGGGCCCGAGCGGGTCAAGGAGAACCTGCGCAAGGCCCTGGCCGTGGGCGCGGCGCGCGCCGTCCATCTCAACGATCCGGCCTTCGCGGGCGGCGACGCCCTGGCGACCGGCCGCGCCCTGGCCGCCGCGCTCGGCCGCGAAGCGTTCGACCTCGTCCTCACCGGCTCGCAGTCGGACGACGTGCGCTGGGGCGGCACCGGCTCGGTGATCGCGGGCCATCTGGGCTGGCCGCACGTCTGGCTCGTGATGGGAGTGGAGCTGGAGGAGGGCGGCAGGTCTCTCAAGGTGACGCGCGAGATGGAGAGCGGCGTCAACGAGGTCTCGCGGGTCGCGCTGCCGGCCGTGCTGGAGATCCAGGCCGGCATCAACCATCCGCGCTACGCGTCGCTCAAGGGAATCATGGCCTCGAAGAAGAAGGAGATCGCCAACGCCGGCCCGGCCGACCTCGGGCTCGACGCGGGCCAAGTCGGCGCCGCGGGCTCGCGGGTCGAGATCGTTTCCGTGTCCTTCCCCGAGAGCGGCACGGGCGCGCAGATGATCGAAGGCACGCCCGAAGCCGCGGCGAAGACGCTGGTGGACAAGCTCCGGAAGGAAGCGAGGGTGCTCTGATGGCGAAAGTCTGGGTGGTCCTGCAGCTCCGCGAGGGGGGACAGCTCCCGCGCATCTCCATGGAGGCTCTCGGCGCCGGCCAGAAGCTGGCTGCCGCTCTCGGCGGGAAGGCCGAGGCGGTGGTGCTCGGCCTGGGCGTCGGCCTCGCCGCGGCCGAGGTGGCCAAGAACGACCTGGCCGCGGTGCACGTGGCCGATCACGAAGCTCTCCGCAGCTACACGCCGGGCGCCTGGATCGGGGTGCTCGCGCCCGCGATCCAGGCCGCGAAGCCGGATTACGTGGTCTTCCCCCATACCTATCAGTCGGTGGACTACGTGCCCCGTCTCGCTCAGACCGTGAACGCCGGCCTCATCACCGACGCCACCGGTTTCGAATCGGGGGACGAGCTGATCTGGAAGCGTCCCGTGCTCGGCGGCAAGCTCCAGGCCCGCGTGCGGGTCAAGGGCGAGGGCACCGTCTTCGTCTCGGTGCAGGCCGGCGCCTTCCCCGCGGACGCGGTGGTCAAGGGAGAAGCCGAGGTCAAGCCGCTCGACGCCGATCTTTCCGGCATCAAGCCGGACCGCGAGGTGCTCGGCTACGAGGAGGTGGGCGGCGACCAGGTGGACCTGACCAAGGCGGACGTGATCCTGGCCGTGGGCCGCGGCATCGGCGGCGCGGACAAGATGGGGATCGTGAACGACCTAGCCCGGGCGCTCGGGGCGGAGATCGGAGCGAGCCGGCCGGTGATCGACAACGGCTGGCTGCCGCGCGACCGCCAGATCGGCTCCTCGGGCCAGACCGTGGCGCCGAAGCTCTACGTGGCCGCCGGCATCTCGGGCGCGATCCAGCACCTGGTGGGCATGAAGGCCTCCTCCGTGATCGTGGCGATCAACAAGGACCCGGGAGCGCCGATCTTCAATGTGGCCCACTACGGCATCGTCGGCGACCTGCACGAGGTGCTGCCGGCGCTGACCGAGGCGGTCAAGGCGGCGAAGGGGTAAGAAAGCCGAAAGGACGACAAGGACACCAAGGACTCCAAGGACATCAAGGACGAAGCGGTCCGGTGTCCTTGAGGTCCTTGATGTCCCTGGTGTCCTTGAGGTCCTTTCCGTGAGCAAACCCTGGGTCATCCTCAAGTTCGGAGGCACCAGCGTCTCCTCCCCGGAGCGCTGGGGCACCATCGCCGCGCTCGCCGAAGAGCGCACCGCCGCGGGCCTGCGCCCGCTCGTGGTCTGCTCGGCGCTGTCGCGCATCACCAGCGAGCTGGAGACCATGCTGGGGCTCGCGGTGCGCGGCGAGCACGAAGCGGCGCTCCGGGCGATCGCAGCGCGCCACCTGGAGCTCGGCGCCCGGCTCGGGGTCGACGCCGAGGCCCTGCTCCGCGACGACCTCGACGAGCTCACTCGCCTCGCGCTCGCGGCCTCTCTTCTCGGGGAGGCCGGTCCCCGGCTCAAGGCGCGGGTCATGGCTTTCGGCGAGCTGCTCTCCACCCGGCTGGGCGCGGCGTTCCTGAACGCCACCTGGTTCGATGCCCGCCAGGGCCTCACCTGCCTCGACGAATCCCGCCTCGGCGAGGCCCGCAGCTACCTCTCCGCGAGCTGCGACCACGAGCGCGACGACGGCCTGCGCCGCTGCCTGGAGGTGGAGCGGGGCGTGATCGTCACCCAGGGCTTCATCGCGCGCAACCCGGCGGGGGAGACGGTGCTCCTCGGCCGCGGCGGCTCGGACACCTCGGCGGCCCTGTTCGCCGCGCGCCTGGGGGCGGAGCGCTGCGAGATCTGGACCGACGTGCCCGGCATGTTCACGGCCAACCCGTCGCTCCTCCCCTCGGCCCGGCTGCTGCGCGCGCTCGACTACGAAGAGGCGCAGGAGATCGCCATCACCGGCGGCAAGGTGCTCCATCCGCGCTGCATCCCGCCGCTGCGCCGCCACCGCATCCCGCTCCACGTGCGCTGCACGGACCGGCCCGAGCTGCCCGGCACGGTGGTCTCGGCCTCGGGGCCGGACACCGGGCCGGCCGTCAAGGCGATCTCGGTGCGCAAGGGCATGACCCTGGTCGCCCTGGAGACGCTCGGCATGTGGCAGAGCGTCGGATTCCTCGCCGAAGCCTTCGCCACCTTCGCCCGCCACGGCCTCTCCATCGACCAGGTCTCCACCTCGGAGACGAACGTGACCGTCTCCCTCGATCCCGGCGCGAACGTCCTCGAAGAGACGGCGCTCGCCGCCGTCTCCCGCGATCTGGAGCCGCTCTGCGAGCCGCGGGTGATCACTCCGACCGCGGCGCTCTCGCTGGTCGGGCGCGGCATCCGCGGCATCCTCCACGAGCTGAGCCCGGTCTTCGAGGTCTTCGAGGAGATGAAGGTCCACTTGGTGACTCAGGCGGCGAACGACCTCAACCTCACCTTCGTGGTGGACGAGGACCAGAGCGACCGCCTGGTCAAGCAGCTTCACGCCCTGCTCTTCGGCCACCAGACCGAGAGCGCCGTCTTCGGTCCCACCTGGGCGGAGATGTTCGAGGATCGCGAGGCGGAGACCGCCGTCGAGCCCGAAGGTGATTGGTGGCGCGCCCGCCGGGACGAGCTGCTCGCCCTGGCCGCCGAGCGCGGTCCGGTCTACGTCTACGACGCCGAGACCCTGGACCGGGCCGCGGACTCGGTGCGCTCGCTCGGCGTCTTCGACCGGGTCTTCTACTCGGTCAAGGCGAACGCCCATGCCGGCGTGCTGGGCCGCCTGGAAGCCGCGGGGCTCGGCTTCGAGTGCGTGTCCGCGCCCGAGCTGGAGCACGTGGCCTCCCTGTTCCCGGGGATCGAGCCGGCGCGGCTGCTCTTCACGCCGAACTTCGCGCCGGCCGCCGAATACCGGCGCGCCTACGAGCTGGGCGCCTGGGTGACGATCGACAGCCTGCACCCGCTGCGGGCTTGGCCGGACGTGTTCCGCGGCCGGGAGATCCTGGTGCGCGTCGATCCCGGGCGCGGCCGGGGCCACCACGCCCACGTGCGCACGGCGGGCGCGCAGTCCAAGTTCGGGGTGGACCCCGAGAGCCTGGACGAGCTGCGCGAGCTGGCCGCCGGGCTCGGGGCGCGCGTCGTGGGCCTCCATGCCCACTCGGGCAGCGGCATCCGGGACTCGCGGAGCTGGCGCGAGGTCGCGCTTTTCCTGGCACAGGAGGCGGAGCGCTTCCCCGACGTGCGGGTGATCGACGTGGGCGGCGGGCTCGGCGTGCCGGAGCAGCCCGGCCAGGGTCCGCTCGATCTGGAGGAGCTGGCGGAGTCGCTGCGCGGGTTCCGCGCCGCCAATCCCCGTTTCGAGCTCTGGATCGAGCCCGGCCGGTTCCTGGTGGCGCAGGCCGGCGTGCTCCTCGCAAGGGTGGTGCAGGTGAAGAGCAAGGGCGGAATGACCTACGTCGGAGCCGAGACGGGGATGAACTCCTTGATTCGCCCCGCGCTCTACGGCGCCTACCATCCGATCGTGAACCTGAGCCGTCTCGGCGAGCCCGCCACCATGCTCGCGCACGTCGTGGGTCCCATCTGCGAGACCGGCGACATCCTCGGCCGCGGGCGCCGTCTCGCCCCCGCGCAGGAGGGCGACGTCCTCCTGATCGCGAACGGCGGCGCCTACGGCCGCGTCATGAGCTCCCGCTACAACCTCCGCGAGCCCGCCGGCGAGGCGATGCTCCTCCCGAAATAAGCTCCGAATCCGCTCTCCCGAAGCGCTCCCCCGGCAGGGTGACCAAAATCGGCACAGTTCTTGAACCGATGTCGACCGGCGCCGGGGGAGCGGGTACTTGACAAAAAAGCCCCCAAGAGGCAACATGGCTCGGGTTGAATGCCGTTAAGCCTATTGGGAGCCAGAGCATGCCCCGTGTCGCCGTGACCCATCTCACTGCAACGGCTGAAGTCCGAGAGGAGACCCCCATGCGAAGCCTTACCGCCGCATCGGATCCGGGAACGAGGAGTCTCTTCATCACGTCCGGGGCGATGTTCCTGGGGCTGATTGGAGTGTTCGCCTTCGCTGCGCCGGGCGGAGTCGTCGGGGCAATCGCCGGGGCCATCGCTGGCGCTGTACTTGCCCAGGTCAGCCGAAGCTGAATGCCTCTGAATGGCCTGGAAGCCCTGCTGGACAGATGGAGCAGGGCCTGTCTCCCGTATCTCACCCCACAAACGACGGCTGTTCTTGCCTTGCTGGTCTGGGCCGGTTTCGTCCTGTTCAAGCTCAGGCGTGACAAGGCCGTCCCCTCGCTGGAGGACTGCCTTCGCGTCGCTTTGACGACCGTGACTCTGCTGACCGGGGTGGTCGCGGTGTTGGGGCTGCTCCTGCCCACCCCTCCCGCTCCTCCGGAGATGAACGCCGGCTTGCTCAGAGCCATGGGCCTCACGGCGTCCGTGTCCCTCTTCTCCTATACGGGCAAGATCCTCCACGAGATCTTCACGAAGAAGTAGGGCCTCCCGAAACCCTCCCCCGCCCTCCTGCGTAGTCTCCTCCAGGAATCGGGCTGGTGAAGCCCGGGAGGGACCAGATGAATACCGAGATCCAGACGCAGCCGATGGACGAGTCGGAGAAGCACCTGAACCTGGTGATGCGCTTCTTCACCGCGCCGGTCGAGGTGCGCACCTATACGAACCTGTTCTACCTGGCGCTGGCGTTTCCGCTGGGGCTGTTCTACTTCATCTTCCTGCTCACCGGCCTGGCACTGGGCTTCGGCCTGACGATCATCTGGGTCGGGCTGCCCATCCTCGCCGTGGTGCTCGCGGCGACCTGGGGCATGGCCGCCTTGGAGCGGCGGTTCGCCATCCTGCTGCTCGGCGCCGAGGTGCCGCCGATGACGCCGCCGGCCAGCGGCCAGCCCAAGGACTTCTGGAAGAGGGTGCAGGAGTTCCTCGGCAACCCCGTGACCTGGAAGGGCCTGGGCTTCCTCTTCCTCAAGTTCCCGCTGGGCATCCTCAGCTTCGTCCTCACCCTGGTCCTGCTGGTGATCCCGACCGCGTTCCTCTTCGCGCCGATCGCCTGGGGCTTCGACGACGTCTACTACGACATCCCGTTCTGGAACATCGACACCTTCGGCGAGACGCTGATCCTGGCCGCGTTCGGCTTCATGGGCCTGCTCGTGTCGCTCAATGTCCTCAACGGCCTCGGCCGGGTCTGGCGCGAGCTCGCCGAGGTGATGCTCGGCAGCCGCAGGTTCGAGGTGCCCGCGGCGACCACTCCGCCCAACCCGCCGCCGTCCTTCCCCGAGCCGCTGCCCATCTCCTGATACGCTTCGAATCCCCGAGCCGGCGCCCTTCGCGGGTGCCGGCTCTTGCTGGAGACTCCTTGGAAAACGTCTGGAAGGACATCCGCTTCGGGCTCCGCACCCTGGTCCGCAATCCGGCCACGACGCTCCTCGCGATGCTGACCCTGGCCCTGGGCATCGGGGCCAACTCCGCCATCTTCAGCGTGGTCAACCGTGTGCTGCTCGATCCGCTGCCCTATCCGCAGCCCGACGAGCTGGTCATGCTCGTGGAGAGCGCGCCCGCGCTGGGCTTTCCCCGCTTCAGCGTCTCGCCGCCGAACTTCGACGACTTCCGGCGGCAGAACCGGTCGTTCGAGCATCTCTGCGCCTACGGCCGCGAGCGCTTCAACCTGACCGGCCGGGAGCAGCCGGAGGTGATCCTGGGCGCCTCGGTCTCCCCGGATTTCTTCCAGATGCTGCACGTCGATCCGTCCCCCGGCCGCGGTTTCCGGCAGGAGGAGGGACGGCCCGGCCAGGCGCGGGTGGCGGTGCTCTCGCACGGCCTCTGGCAGCGGCTCTTCGGCGCCGATCCGAAGATCGCCGGGCGGCCGGTCACCTTGAACGGGGAGAGCTACACGGTCGTGGGCGTGGCGCCGCGCGGCTTCGAGCTGCCGCGGCGGACCGAGATCTGGGTGCCGCTGGCGCTCGATCTCGCCAACGAGAACCGCGGCGGCCACTACCTGGGCGCGATCGGCCGGCTCAAGCGGGGCGTCAGCCTGGAGAAGGCGGAGACCGAGATGATCGGCATCGCCGCCCGGTTGGAGAAGCAGTACCCGGACAGCAACTCCAAGTGGACGGTGGACCTCATCCCCATGAAGGAGATCGTGGTGGAGGACATCCGGCCCGTCCTGATGATCCTTCTCGTGGCGGTCGCCTTCGTGCTGCTGATCGCCTGCGCCAACGTGGCCAACCTGCTGCTGGCGCGGGTGGCATCGCGGGAGCGAGAGCTCGCGGTGCGCGCGGCGCTCGGGGCGAGCCGCGCGCGGCTGGTGCGCCAGATGCTCGTCGAGACCGCGCTCCTCTTCGTGGCGGGCGGGCTCCTCGGCCTGCTGCTCGCGCACTGGGGCGTGAAGGCGCTCGTGGCGCTCGATCCGGAGGGCATCCCGCGCGCCCGGGAGATCGGGGTGGATGGCCGGGTGCTCGCGTTCACCTTCCTCGTCTCGCTCGCGACCGGGGTGCTGTTCGGCCTGGTGCCGGCGCTCTCGGCCACGGGCCGGCGGCTGTACGAGGCGCTCAAGGAGGGGGGGCGCGCCATGGCGGGCGGCGTCCATGGCCGGCTGGTGCGCAACCTCCTGGTCGGCTTCGAGGTGGCCGTGGCCCTGGTCCTGCTGGTGTGCGCGGGCCTGCTGATCCAGAGCTTCGCGCGGCTGAGCGGGGTCGATCCCGGGTTCAAGCCCCAGGGAGTGCTGACCGCGCGCATCTCGATCCCCGAGTTCAAGTATCCGGACGAGGAGCGGCAGGCGCTCTTCTACGGCCGGCTGCTGGAGCGGCTCGCCGCGATCCCGGGGGTGGAGGGGGCGGCGTCGATCTACCCGCTGCCGCTCGGCGGCTCGAACATGATCCTCACCTTCGTGGTGGAGGGGCGGCCGGTGCCGCCGCCGAGCGAGGCGCCGAACACTCACGTCCGGATGGTCAGCTCCGATTATTTCCGGGTGATGGGCATCCCCGTGGTCCAGGGCAGGGCGTTCGAGCCCCGGGACCGCACCGGCGCCGAGGAGGTCGTGATCGTCAACCAGACGCTCGCGGCCAGGATCTGGCCCGGCCAGAACCCGCTCGGCAAGCGCTTCACCTTCGGCGATCCCGAGGACCCCGAGGACCCGGGGTGGCGCACGGTCGTGGGCGTGGTGGGGGACGTGCGGCACGACACGCTGGACCAGGAGAAGGCTTCGGAGGCGTACTGGCCCCAGGCCCAGGGGCCGTCCACGGACACCGCGCTGGTGCTGCGCACCTCGGGCGACCCGGTGCAGCTCGCCGGGCCGCTGCGCGCCGCGGTGCGGGAGCTCGACCGCGACCTGCCCCTGGAGCGGATCGAGCCCATGGAGGAGGTGGTTTCCAAGGCGCTGGCGCAGAGCCGCTTCAAGACGCTGTTGCTCGGCCTGTTCGCCGCGCTCGCCCTGGGCCTGGCCGCGGTGGGGGTCTACGGCGTGGTGAGCTACTCGGTGGCGCAGCGCACGCACGAGATGGGCATCCGCCTCGCGCTCGGCGCGCGCCCGGGGCAGGTGCAGCGGATGGTCCTGCTCCAGGGCATGCGGGTCGTGCTGATCAGCTCCGCCGTCGGGATCGCGGCGGCGCTCTTCGCCACCCGCTTCCTGCGCGGGCAGGTCTACGGCGTGAGCGCCACGGACCCGGCGACGTTCGCGATCGTCCCGCTGGTCCTGCTCGCCGTGGCCCTGCTGGCGAACTGGGTGCCCGCCCTGCGGGCGACGCGGGTCGATCCGCTAGAGGCGCTGCGGTATGAGTGAAGGCAGACCCGCCCGGTGTCCCGCGTGTCCCGAGGCCGTGGATCTAACCCCCTGGCGGTCGGAGCGCGTGGATGCGACCGCGCATTACTGCAGGGAATGCTGCGGCGTCTGGGTCGCGCGGGAAGTCGTCGAGGTCCTCGGAGCGAGGAAGAGAGCGGACCTCCTGCCGCTCTGGATCGGCGCCCCGCTGTACGCGGTGGGCCAGCCTGGCCGTTTTTGCCCCGCTTGCGGCACCTTGATGGAGCGGAAGGCCTGCGGCGAGACCGTCCTGGAAATCTGCTGCTCGCACGGGGTCTGGTTCGACCGTGAAGAGCTGGACCATTTCATGGGCTGGCTACGGGATCGGAGCGAGGAGCACCGGCGGGCCATCGGTGCGCCGGAGGCGCTGGGCGCGAGCGCCATCCCGACCCTGCCGCCGGAAGGCGGTGGGAGCGGGTGGATCGATTCCGCCGACACGTTCTTGTGTCTGGGGGAGTTGGTCGCCGCGGTTTTCGAGATTCTGAACTGAAGCGAACCTGAACCTCCTTGGAACTCAGAGAAGTCACCACCCCTCAGGCACTTAGCTGCCTGAGCACCACTTGACGGCCGGCTGAGCGACTGTCATACTTTCTCTGCCTAGCCAGAGCGCCGGCCGAGGGTTTGGGGGCAACCCCGATCGCCGATGACAGCCGGCCCACC
>Ga0068862_100001637_pt1 | contig 20384 bp, 12 predicted proteins | sample KBSSwiS52_FD_66598 | JGI IMG/M metagenome (GOLD analysis project Ga0068862, IMG submission 66598) | Switchgrass rhizosphere microbial communities from Kellogg Biological Station, Michigan, USA - KBS Switchgrass S5-2 | ecosystem: Host-associated > Plants > Roots > Rhizosphere > Soil ... | reverse complement strand
TTCGTCGTCCAGCCCAGGCTGGTCTCGAAGTTGTCGAAGAACACGGTCACCGGCCCGGGGCCGGTCACGGTGAGCGCGATCGGCGAGGTATGGGTGGTGGCGCCGCTCACGCCCTGGGCGGAGAAGTTGTAGGTGCCGGGGGTCACCGAGCCGGCGACCGAGATGGTGAGAGCGCTGGTGGTGCTGCCGTTGGCCGGTGGCGTCACCGAGGAGGGCGCGAAGCCGCAGGTCACGCCGGCGGGCTGGCCCGAGCAGGAGAGGGCGACGGCGCTGTTGAAGCCGTTCGTGGACGTCACGGTGCAGGTGCTGGCGCCGTTGGCGCCCTGCGCGACGGAGAGGCTCGACGGGCTGCACGAGACCGAGAAGTCCGGCGTCGGCGTGCCCGCGGTCGGGGTGACGGTCACGCAGTTGCTGGCGCGGCCGAAGCAGGCGTTCGAGGCGCCGGCCGGGACCACGTTGTAGTAGTAGTTGCGGCCGGCGGCCACCTGCGTGTCGGTGAACGAGAGGCCGGTCGTCTCGCCGATCTTGGTCTTGCCGAAGTTGCAGCCGGCATGGCCTTCGGAGCGGAACACCCAGTAGCGGGTCGCGCCCGCGACCGAGGTCCACGACAGCGAGGACTGGTAGGTGCCGGCGGTGCCGGAGATCGTGGAGGCCGTGGTCGGTCCGCCGGAGCAGCCGCTGTTGACCGCGGTGGGCGTCGCGCAGGCGATGCCGTGGCGGTTGAAGGCGTTGAAGATCGCCGTCATGTGCGGCGTGCCGTCGTTGAGGTTGCCATTGTCGTCGTCCGCGGTCAGCCACTGCATGTAGCCGTTGGTCGAGCCGCAGCCGGACGACGAGCTGCCGCAGGTGCAGGAGTGCCAGGAGCCGATGTTGCCGCTGCCGGTGTAGAAGATCTTGTTGCCGGTGATGAAGGCGGTCTGGCTGTCATAGCTGAAGGGGGCCTGCTGGAGATCTCGGGCCACCAGGTCCCAGGCAGCCTGGCGGGTGGGCGCCGCGGCGCAGTGCACCTGCCGGCCGCAGGGGCCGCTGCCGGTCAGGCAGGAGGTGCAGACGTAGCCGAGCGCGGTGTCCGGCGTGTTCGGGGTGTGCTTCAGGTAGTCGGCGTCGCGCACGCCCGAGCAGTCGGTGTCGCAGTGCGCCGCGCCCTGCTGCGCCTCGTTGGTGTTGAAGCCGGTGCCGTCCGCGGTCGTGCCGCAGCCGTCGTCGAGGGTCTGGAAGAAGCCGTGGCCGACGCAGGAGGCCTGCAGGCGGTAGATGCTCGCGATGTCGGCATAGCCCTCGGACGAGTTGGAGAGCACGCCGGCGGCATCGTTGTCGTCCAGGCCGTGGCCCCACTCGTGGTCGAAGACGGCGGCGATCTCGCCGGTGTTGCGGCAGCCGCCGCCCGAGCGGTAGAAGTTGATCGAGCTGCCGCCCCAGAAGGCGTTGCAGGTCTGGTTCAAGTTGACATTCGTGGTCAGGCGGGCGTTCAACCAGGTGTTCGTGGGCAGCCAGCCGCGCGCCTGCTCGGCCAGCTTGTTGACCTCGTAGAACGCCGAGCGCGAGGCCGCGGTGTTGCCCGTCGAGCCGCCGCCGGTCGTGCAGTCGTGCTGGTTGTTGGTGCCGCCGAGGCTGATCGAGCCGGTGGTCGAGCTGTTCGTGACGCCGCCGCAGGAGTCGACGATGTCGACGTAGCGGCCGGTCAGGGTGGTCGTGGTCGTGCCGCTCGTCCAGTCGAAGATGCCGGCGCTGTTGGTGAAGTTGTTCGGCGAGGCGAGGCCGGTGTCGGCGAACGGCATCGGCCAGCCGGTCTGCATCGTGCCGCAGGTCTGCGGGGTCGGGCAGATGCCGGTGTCGGTCAGCGGGTAGACGCCGCCGGTGATCGTGTGGTTGACGTAGTGGTTCAGGTCCTGGAGGGCGAGGACCTCGCCGTCATGGGCGTCGACGATGACCTCCCAGCGCGCATCCTCGGGCGGACGGATGAACTCGAAGGTCCAGACCAGCCGGTGCTTGTAGCCTTTGCCGACCGGCCCGTCCCAGGCGCCTTCGGCCGGGGACACGGGGAGGATCTCCAGGGTCGGCTGGCGCAGCAGGTCGTCGACCGCCGAGCCGCCGCCGATCCGGGCGAAGCCCGCTTCGAGGGCCTGCTGGCCGGTGATCTTCGGGATGTGGCTGAGGCCCTTGACGTCGCCCCAGGTCTCGGTGCCGATCAGCACCAGGTTGCCGTTGTTGAGCGAGGCCGCGAGGCGGCCGAAGCGCACCGGCAGGCCCTTGTAGGTCTGCGGGACGCTCACCTGCCAGAGCTCGGGCGTGACCTCGACGGCGCGCAGCTCGCCGAGCTGGGTGGGATCGATGCCGAGCAGGCCGGCGTTGTCGCGCACGTAGGCCCGCACGATCTCGCCCACGGTCGGGGCGTCGACCTTCTGGACCTCGCGGCCCAGGCGCATGCTCAGCGTCGAGAGCCGGATGCCGTTGCCCACGCCGCGGCCGGGGATCATGGGGACCGAGGCGATGATGCTCGTCGCCGCTCCGGACCGCGGGTCGATGTAGGCGTGCGGCAGGGCGCGGGGAGCGCCCGAGGAGGCCGTGGCCTGCCGCATCTCCTCCTGCTCCGCCAGATAGCGCTCCCAGACGGCCTGGTTCGGGAGGCGGTGGACGATCGCCTCGACCGGCTCCTGCGAGCTGGAGATGTACAGCTCCGGCTTGAAGAACTCCTTCTGATCCAGGTACGAGCCCGAACCCTTGGGCTCCAGGGCGCTGGCGGCGCTGGCGATCAGGAGCAACGTCAAGATCGCAGACAGGGCGAACGCTCCGGTACGTCGATGCACGGCTACCTTCCTCGGCTCCATACACGACCTCCTGTAGGGTCAACCCCCCGGTCTGCCCGGGGGAAGAAGGAATGCAAAAGAGAAGCTCTCTCGAAAAAAGAAGTGCCTCGGCCGGCCCTTGCGTGACAAGAACGCTAACTCCGACCTGATATCCTCCCCGCACTCATGAGCGACCCGAGCCCGGGCTTCTCCCGGCGCCTGACGCTGTTCGACGCCACGATGATCTCCCTCTCCGGGATGATCGGCTCGGGCATCTTCATCAACTCGTACGTGGTGGCGCAGCGGGTGGAGACGCCGCTGCTGATCCTGGGCGTCTGGGCGGCGGGCGGGCTGATCGCGCTCTTCGGGGCGTTCGTGTTCGCGGAGCTCTCGACCGTGGTGCCGCGGGTGGGCGGCCAGTACGCCTTCTTCCGCGAGGCGTTCCATCCGCTCGTGGCGTTCCTGCACGGCTGGTCGCTTCTGCTGATCGTGCAGTCCGCGGCCACGGCGGCGGTGTCCGTGGCGCTCGGCCAGTACTCCTCCCGGCTGCTGGGGATCGAACCGGAGAGCGCCACCCCGATCGCCGTGGCCATGCTCCTGGGCGTGGCCGGGTTCCATGCCCTGGGGATCAAGCCCGGGGCGATCGTGCTCAACGTCATCACCTTCACCAAGACGCTGGCGCTGGCGGTGCTGATCGTCGGAGCCTTCCTGGTGACACGGCGCTCGGGGCTGGTCTTCGAGCCGGCCGTGCCCGCGGGCCTCTCCGGCTTTCCGCTGGTCTCGGCGTTCTTCGCCGCCCTGATGCCGGCCATGTTCGCCTACGGCGGCTGGCAGAACCTGAACTTCGTGGCCGAGGAGGTCAAGGAGCCGGAGCGCAACCTGCCGCGGGCGATCCTGATCGCGGTGGCCTGCGTGATCGTGGTCTACGTGGGGGCGAACGTGGCCTACGTGCACGTGCTGGGCGCGCCCGGCCTCGCCGCGACGAAGACGCCCGCCGCGGACCTCGCCGGGCGGCTGATGGGCGAGGCCGGCGCGAAGGCCGTGAGCCTGCTGATCGTGGTCTCGACGTTCGGGTTCCTGAACCTGTCGCTCCTCTCCGCGCCGCGGGTCTACTACGCCATGGCCGCGGACGGCCTGTTCTTCCGCTCGCTCGCGCGCCTCTCCCCGCGGTTCCACGCGCCCACCGCGGCGATCCTGCTCCAGGGCGTGCTCGCCGGCGCCTTCGCGCTCACCAGCCGGTATGAAAGGCTGCTCGACTACGCGGTGTTCGCCGACTGGATCTTCTTCGCGCTGGCCGGCGTGGCGCTGATCGTCTTCCGGCGCACGCGGCCGGACGCGCCGCGGCCGTACCCCACGCCGGCCTACCCGCTGGTGCCGGTCCTGTTCACGCTCGCCGGGGCCGCGATCGTGCTCAACCAGTTCTACGCCAACCCCAGGAACGCCCTGGCCGCCGCCGGAGTGCTGGCGCTCGGCGTGCCGGTCTACCTGTTCTGGAGCCGGAGACGGAAAGCATGAAAGGCAGCGTCTACATGCGCTGGGCCAAGGAGCACGCCGCCGCGCGCTACAACCTGGCCAACAGCGGCATCCTCGGCGTCGAGACCGGGGACCTGGAGCCGGGCGACGTCCTCGTGAACGGTCCCAACCGGGACGGCTACCCGCCGCTCCTCGAAGCCATTGCGGTGAGGTACGGGGTGTCGCCGGAGCAGGTGGTGCCGTCCGAGGGCACCTCGGGCGCGAACTTCCTCGCCTTCGCGGCGCTGCTCTCGCCGGGCGACGAGGTGCTGGTGGAGCAGCCCACCTACGAGCCGCTGCTGGCCGCGCTGTCGTTCCTGGGCGCGAAGGTCCGGCGCTTCGCCCGCCGGTTCGAGGACGGCTATCATCTGGACCTCGACGATCTGCGCAAAGCCATGTCCGGCAAGGTGCGGATGGTGGTGATCACGAACCCACACAATCCGAGCGGCGTGTTCCTGCCGGCCGAGGAGATGGCCGAGGCGGTGCGGATCGCCGGGGGCGCGCACGTGCTGGTGGACGAGGTCTACCAGGACATCGTGGCGAGCGGGAGCCACGTGCACCTGGGGCCGAACGTCCTGGTGACGAGCAGTCTGACCAAGTGCTACGGCCTGTCGGGCCTGCGCTGCGGCTGGGTGCTCTGCGCGCCGGAGCTCGCCCGCCGCCTGCTCCACACCCGCGACTTCATGGGCGCCGTGGGCTCCATGCCGAGCGACAGCCTGGCGGTGGCCGCGTTCCGGCAGCTCCCGAGGCTGGAAGCGCGCACGCGGGCGATCCTCGATCCCAATGTCCGGATGATCCACGGTTTTTTGCAGGAGCACGGGGACGTGCTCGATTGCGTGGTCCCGCCGCGGGCGATGAAGGTGTTCCCCCGCCTGAGGAAGGAAGAGGACAGCCAGGGGCTCCACGACCGCCTGCGCGAGCTGGAGACCTCGATCGTGCCCGGGCGGTTCTTCGAGTTTCCCCGGCACTTCCGGCTGGGCTTCGCGGTGCTCCCCGAGGATGTGGGGGAGGGGCTGCGGCGGCTGTCGCGGGTGCTGCGGGGGGCCTGAGCCCCGAAGGGGCGCAGGCATAAAGCCTGGGGCTTCAGCCCCAGGGAAGGCCACCCAAAACATCCCAAGTCCCGAAGGGACGCAGGCATTGGCCCCGGGCGCCAGCCCGGGAGCCCACCACCCTCTACGGGGCTCGCGCCCCTGGCCTATGCCTACGCCCCTTCAGGGCTCGGGAACATGGGGCACACCCCACCTGGGGTTGAAACCCCAGGCTTTATGCCTACGCCCCTTACGGGGCTTGTCTCAGGCGGCGTTTCAGTGACTCGGCGTCATTCTCCAGAGGCTCGGCCAGCAACGACCGGTCGAGCAGCTCGGCCAGCGCCTCGGGCAGCGGGATCTCCCGGCCCAGCACGGGCTCCAGGCTCTCCTTGAACTTGGCGGGATGGGCGATGGCCAGGAACAGGCCGACCTCCCCAGGAAGGAGCTTTCTTCTCCAAGACTGCTTCGCCGTACGTACCGAAGAGGTGGCGGAGGAACTGCGCCGGCTGGCGCAGGCGTTGCGTCAGGCCGAAGCCGCACCTGCCGGCAGGCGAGAATCATAGAAGGTTGAGGTTTTGGTCCTGGGCAGCCCTGGCGAGGCTGGACTCCCCGGGCGTCCTCATCTACGATGGCCGAAGATGAGCCCTGGTCTCCCTCTCAGGCTTTGCCTCGTGGACATGAACAATGGCCTTACAAACCGAGGCATCCCCGGCTTCCGCTGTCTGATCGAGGAATTCGTCCAGCGGGTGAAGGAGCGAAACCCGGTCATCGAAGTCTCACCTCTCCAGGAAGTGGAGCCGAGAATTCGCGGCACGCTGCCGAACAAAGAAGTGGACTTGGTCCTCTCCTCCGGTGGCCGGGGCTCTCCGTTCGACGGGTTTAAGAAGCCCTGGTACTCGGGCTACCGCAAGTTTCTCGACCACGTGGCGGACGCCACCTTGAAGGATCCGCTTCGCTCGCCGGCCCTCTTCGTGGTCTGCCACTCCTTCGAGATCTCCATCATCCACTTCGACTTTGCCAAGATGAAGGAGCGGCGTGAGCTGAAAGTCGGCGCGATGCCGGCCTACCTTACCGAGGAGGGAAGGCAGGACCCGCTGTTCGCTCCGTTCGGCGATCGGCTTTTCGGTTGGGAGTATCGAGAATGGCAGGCGATGGACTTGGACGAGAAGCGCCTCGGGCGCGGTGCGCTCCTGGCCCGCGAGAGCCTGCCCGGCAAGACCGACGAAGGCGAGGCGTTGCTGGCCTGCCGCTTTGCCCCTGGCATCGTCGGCACCCAATTCCACCCCGAGGCAGACCGCGAAGGAGCAACGGCGTACATCGAGGAAAATGCCGAGCGTCTGAAGGGCTCCTACGGCGAAAAAGGTTTCCAGCAGATGAGTGAGATAGTCAACAACCCCAACGGCCTGATGCGGACCTACACCCTTCTGATCCCCAGCTGGCTCACCCTCCGGTTCAATGAACTGGCGCCGCATCGGGGCTGGAACCCGATCGACATGCCCGGGGAGGCGCGACCGTCGCGATCTTCCCGGCTCACCGGCGGTCTTCCGGGACTTCGAGACTCCTAGCGAAGCTTCGCCTCAAACCGACGAGGAAGATGAAGAGAGAGCGACGGTAGGGCAAGATGGTGCCTCCACTCCGACCAAGAAGTGGAGGTTGCCATGGGTCCTACCGTCGGTGAGATTCTCGCAGATCACGTCAGTCTTAAGGTCAGCTGCGTGGATCGGATCTACGTCAACGGCTATGTGCCGAAGCTTCAGACCTCGGGCCAACTAGTGTTTTTCCTCAGTGAGCACCTGGGTTACCCGGTGGCTTCGCCGGCGCTTCTTGGCCAGCTCGGGGAGCGTTTTAACGCAGCGGTCAAGCGGTTCGTCAAGCGCCAGCAGATCCCCGTAGTTCGCTTCCAGCGTGGTCAGCGCAAGGTTGAGGTGGCGAGTCTCTCTGCGACGGCGGCACTCGGGTGAGGAGGGCGCGGGGGGAGGGGCTGGGAGGGGCTGCGGCGGCTGTCGCAAGCGCTGCGTTCCTGTTAAACTGTTTGAAACTCGTGAACAGACCCACCCGACGGCTCGCCGCCCTGGCCGTGCTCGGCCTCGCCGCCCTCCCTGCCGCGGCGGACCGCGGCGCTGCGGCCCGCGTCGCCATGGCGGCCCGGCCGCGCCAGGGCGGGTGGTCCCTTCTGCTGCGGGTGCAGGCGGATGCGCCGGGAAGCAGCTTCGACCGGGTCCATCTCGAGCTGCCGCGGGAGACGGCACAGGGAGCCGCGGCGGGCTTCCTCCCGCCGTCGTGGAAGCTGGAGCGGAAGCGGTCGAGCCTGGAGATCGCCGGCCCCGCGACGGCGGGGCCTCTCTACCTGCGCATCGACTTCGTCGGCGCGCCTCCCCTCCCGGCGATCGAGGTCGAGGTGCTCGCCGGCCGGCGGACGCTCTTCGCCGACAAGGAGGCGCCGGTGCGGCAGGAGCCCCAGCTCGAGGTGAAGCTGAGCCTGGATGAAATCGTCCGGCTCCCTCCCCTTCTGACCCCCGGAGAGACGATCGGCTTCGTGCCGCTCAACCTCGCCAAGACGCCGGCCGCGGGCCGCTGGCTCCTGGCCGGGGTCGAGGCACGGCAGGACGGAGCGGCGCTCGCCGTCCAGCTCCCTCCGGACCTGCCTGCCACCGGGCCGATCGAGGTCGTCTACGTCGATCCCTGGGGAGAGCGGTCGGTCGAGGCGTCGGCGCTCGACCAGGTCCGCGTGGTCCCGAAGGACCTGCCGCCGTCTTCCCGGCCGCGCCTCGCCCCGTGCACCGCCGAAGCGTCCGCGGACGTGGCCTGCACCTGCGGCTGGTTCCCCGATCCGGCCGCGCGTGGCGGTGTGCTGATCGACGGCAAGCCGGCGGGTCTGCCGGTGGCGGTGTCGCAGCGCTCGCTCTGCTTCCGCGCGGGCCTGGGGCCGCACCGTCTCAACGCTTCGCCGGCGGCCGGGTTCTCCCCGGATGACGCCGCCGAGATGAAAGTGCTGGCCGTGCGCGTCTCGGGGGGCGAGCTGCGGTCCGGGCAGTCCATGCCCGTCACCTGGACGGTGACCGGCACCGACAGGCCGGTCCGGCTCCGGATCCGCAACTCGAGACCGGCCGTCGCCATGATCCAAGGGATGGACGGGCAGACCGTCACCACCTCCGGCGGCACTCCCAACGCGGTGACCCGGACGGTGACGGGGCTCGCCGCGGGGCACTTCCCTCTCCGCGCCGAGGTAGAGGAGAGCTCCGCGCCCGCGCGCGGCGAGGAGTACCTGGGTCTCCTGGTCCAAGCCTTCCAGCGCGAGCTGACGCGGATCGCGGGCGACCTCGGCGAGCGGGTGCGGAGCCTGCCCACCCCGGAGGGCGGCAGGCTCTACCGCACGGCCGACGTGCTGGCGCTGATCGACGCCACGGAGCGGGACCTGCTCGCGTCCCTTCCCTACCCGGAGCTCGCCGCCTTCCGCGACGCGGCCGCCGAGAGGTTTGCGGAGCTGCGCGCCAGGCTCGACGCTCTGGCTCCCGCCCAGGCGGCCCTGCCGGGCCTCCGCAAGGCCTCGTGGCAGCAGTCCGCTCCCGAGCACGTCGCGACGAGCGAGGCCAGGCCGCTTCTGGATCGACTCGTCGATTTCCTGACCGACAGCGCGAGGGCTCCCCTGCGCACGCTCTGCGTGATCAGCGCGCCCGAGGATCAGGCCGACTTCCGGATCTTTCCCGAGAGCTTCCCCACGGACGAGCGCCAGACCTCGACCGACGCCGTCATCTCCAACCTCCTCGTCGGCAAGTACCGGTACCGGATCCGGAAGCAGGGTTTCCAGGAGGCCAGCTTCACGCTGGACCTGATCCGCGAGACCCAGCCGGTGCTGGAATGCCGTCTCGCCCGCGAGCCCGGCCAAGCGGTTCCCTGCCGGTCGCTCGCCGGATCGCTCGACCGATGCCGCCCGAGGTGAAGCAGGACGCGAAGCCGGGCCCGCCCAGCTCGCTGGCGCGGACCTTCGTGCGCCAGGTCGTGGGATTCGGCGTCTGGGTGGCCCTTGGCATGGCGCCGTTCCTCGGCACGGTCCGCGTCCCCAAGTTCACCGCCCTGCTGGATCTCTATCCCCGCTCCCTGCAGGGGTGGCTCATTCCCCTGTCCGGCCTGCTCATGGGCGTGGTCGCGGTGGTGATTGAGTTCCTGGCCACGTACCGGCTGACGCAGAGGGAGATCGGGCGCTGGTTCCGTCGGACGCTGATCCTCTGGATCGCCTCCCTCCTCCTGCTGATCCTGCTTTACACGATCCTGGTGACCCGCGTCTCCTACGTCCAGGGGAAGGAAGAGGTCGTCGCGGCGTGGGTCACCGGCACGACCACGGTGCCGCAGTCGAAGGGCCCGGACTGTGGGTGCACGCCGGGCTGGGATGCCGCGCGCTGCATCGAGGGGATCACTGCCAAGGAGGCCAACATCCGCCAGTGTTTCGGCAGCCTGAGAGTGCAGTTGAGCAGCCAGGCGCTCGCCCTGCTCTACCTGCTTCTGACCGCCAGCTTCGCCGCTGCCGTGGGCCTCCTGCTGCTGCAGCAACGCAGGAAGAAAGCGGCGGCCCCGAAGCAGGAGCGGCGGCCTTAGCCGATCAGTCTCGCAGCCGGCGCTTCAGGGCATTGGGATCGTTCGCGAGTGGCTCGGCCAGCAACGGCCGGTCCAGCAGCTCCGCGAGCGCTTCGGGGAGCGGGATCTCCCGGCCCAGCACGGGCTCCAGGCTCTCCTTGAACTTGGCGGGATGGGCGGTCGCCAGGAACAGGCCGGTCTCCCCGGGAAGCAGCTTCTTCTTCAGCACCGCCCAGGCCACGGCGCCGTGGGGATCGGCGAGGTAGCCGCGGGCGTCGAGGTCGCGGATGGCCTCGCGGGTGCCTGCGTCGTCCAGGCTGCCCCAGCGGAGGGTGGCGCGCAGGGCCTGCCAGTCGCCTTCGAAGAGATCGGCGATGCGCTCCCAGTTGCTGGGGGCTCCTACGTCCATGGCGTTCGAAAGGGTGGCCACGCTGGGACGGGGGCGGTACTCCCCGGTCTCCAGGTAATCGGGGACGGTCTTGTTCGCGTTCGTGGAGGCCACGAAGGCGCGTACCGGGAGGCCCATCTTCCAGGCCCAGAGCCCGGCGCAGAGATTGCCGAAGTTGCCGCTGGGCACGGCGATCACGGGCGGTTTCCCTACCCTCGCCACTCCCTCGAAGTAGTAGAGCGTCTGGGCCAGCAGGCGGGCCACGTTGATCGAGTTCGCCGAGGTGAGGCCCAGCTCCCGGGACAGCTCCCGATCCGCGAAGCAGGCCTTGGCGAGGGCTTGGCAGTCGTCGAAGGCGCCATCCACGGAGAGCGCGAGGACGTTGTCCCCGAGGCTTGCGAACTGCCTCTCCTGGAGAGGAGTGACGCGGCCCTTCGGATAGAGCACCACCACGCGGATGCCCGGCAATCCCCAGAAGGCCCGCGCCACCGCCGCGCCGGTGTCGCCGCTCGTGGCGGTCAGGATCGTGCGATCTCCCTTGAGCATGCGGGCGAGGAAGCGGGCGCCGAAGTCCTTGAAGGCCAGCGATGGCCCGTGGAACAGCTCCAGCGCCCCGATCGGAGCCACGGGCACGGGGAAGTCGAAGGCGCCGGTCTCCTCATACTCCTCTCCCAGCAGTCGGGACAGGATCTCCGCGCAGCGCTCCTCCCACGGAAGGGAGAGCAGCCGGTCGACGTCCAGGCGAGGCAGGGAGACCGGCACGTAGAGGCCGCCGTCGGGAGCGAGGTTTCTCCTCATGGCCTCGCCGAAGGTGGCGGTGTGACGCGGATCGCGGGTGCTCCGGAGGATCACAGGACCCGCGCTCCCTGGAGATCGAGGACGCAGATCCGGACCTGGGTCTTCACCCGGAAGCCTGCCGCCAGGGCGGCGGCGACCGCGGCAGCGTCCTTCTCCTCGCAGACCGCGAATACGGCCGGACCCGATCCCGACAGGCTGCACCCCAGCGCGCCGGCTTCGAGGGCGCCGTGCTGCGCCTCGCGGAAGCCGGGGACCAGGTCCGCCCGCCAGGGCTCGGCGAGCAGGTCGCGCAGCGTGGCCTTGAGGAGCGGCCGGTCGTCCGTGTGCAGGGCATGGACGAAGCCGGCCAGGTTCTCGGCGTGCGCCACGGCGAGCGCGAGCGGCACCTCCCGCGGGAGCACGCTCCGCGCCTTGCGGGTGGCGAGCGAGAGCGCCGGGCTCGCCACCGCGATGCGCAGGTCCGCGGGGAAGGGGAGGGCGCGCGGCAGGCCCGAGGGCGTGACCAGGATCAGGCCGCCGAGGAGCGCCGGGGCCACATTGTCCAGATGTACGGAGCCGGAGGCGAAGCCCTCGGCCTTGCCCGCGACGCCAAGGAGCGTTTCGCGGTCCAGCGGCTCCCCGCACCAGGCGTTGAGCGCCGAGACCGTGGCCGCCACGCTCGCGGCGCTCGATCCCAGGCCGCTGCACACGGGCAGCCCCTTGTGCAGGGTGAGCGCGAGCGGCGGCAGCGGCGAGCCCAGGGCCTGCTCGAACAGGTCCCGCGTGCGCACCACGAGGTTCGCGTTGGGATTGGACGGCAGCCGGCCCGCGTAGGGCCCCACCGCCGCGAAGCGCGGCGAGTCCGCGCGCTCGATCTCGACGACGTCCCCCCAGAGGCTGCCGTCCACCGGCGCGAGCGAGGCGCCGAGCACGTCGAACCCGGCGGCGAAGTTGCCGATCCCGGCTGCCGCGTAAGCCTTCACAGCGTCGCCTTCGTCGCGATCTTGAGCACGTCGGCCAGCAGGCCGGCCGCCGTGACCTCCGGACCGGCGCCGTAGCCCTGGACGACCAGGGGGCGCGGCCGGTAGTGCTCGGTGAGGAAGCTGAAGGCGTTCTCGCCGCCGCGGATGTGGCGCAGCGGATGATCCGGCCCCACCGCCCGCAGACCCACGCGGCAGCGGCCGTCCACGATCTCGCCCACGAAGCGCAGGGCCTCGCCGCGGCCGGCGAGATCGCGCACCCGCTCGGCGAAGCCCGCGTCGAGAGCGGGCAGGCGGTCGAGGAAGGCGGGCACGTCGCCCGAGGCGTCGAAGCCCGGCGGCAGGGCGGTCTCGACCTCCATGTCCTCGGGCTCCGCGTCTCCTCCGAATTCGCGCTGCAGGATGAGCACCTTGCGCGCTACGTCGAGGCCCGACAGGTCGTCCCGCGGATCGGGCTCGGTGAAGCCGCGCTCGCGGGCGATCCGCACCGCCTGGCTGAAGGGCGTTCCCTCCTCCAGCAGTCCGAAGAGGAACGAGAGGGAGCCCGAGAGGATCCCTTCGAAGCGCACCAGCCGGTCGCCGCCGGACATCAGGGTGCGCACCGTGTCGATCACCGGCAGGCCGGCGCCCACGTTGGTCTCGTAGCGGAAGCGCCGGCGGTTGTGCGAGGCCGCGGCGCGCACCACGCGGTAGAGCCCCAGCGCGCCGCTGTTCGCCCTCTTGCTCGCGGTGACCACGTGGAAGCCGGCGTCCATGAAGCGGTGATAGGCCTCCGCGAGATCCTCCGAGGAGGTGCAGTCCACCAGCACCGGCTGCGTGGGCCGGCGGCGGCGCACGGACTCGACGAGCGCCTCCAGGTCCGCCGGGACTCCGCTCCGCTCCAGCGTCGCCAGTGCCTCGCTTGGCGCGAGACCCTCCGGGGCGAGGACCATCCTGCGCGAGCTGGCGACGCCGCAGAGGCGCAGGTTCACGTTGCGGGCGAGGAGAGCGGGCTGCTGGCGCTGGAGCTGGACCAGAAGCTGCCGGCCCACGGTGCCCACGCCGAGCAGGTAGATCTCCAGGATCTCGGGCGTGTCGAAGAAGCAGCTGTGGACGTGGTGCAGGGCGCGCCGGGCGTCGGCCGCGGAAATGACGGCCGAGATATTGCGCTCGCTCGATCCCTGGGCGATTGCGACCACGTTGCTGCCCACGGCGGCGAGGGCGCTGAAGAAGGTGCCGGCGGCGCCGAGCCGGTGCTGGAGGCCGTCGCCCACGATGCTCAGCACCGCGAGATCGCGCCGCACCTCGACCGCGTCCACCCGGCCGCTCGCGAGCTCGGCGTCGAACGCCTCGTCGAGCGCGGCCACGGCGGCGTCGGCCTCGCGCTCGCGCACGCAGAAGCTGATCGAGTGCTCGCTGGAGGCCTGGCTGATCAAGACCACCGAAATATCGCGCGCGGCCATGGCGCCGAACACGCGGGCGGCCACGCCGGGGACGCCGCGCATGCCCGGTCCGGTGACGTTGAGGAGGGCGAGCCCTTCGAGGAACGACAGGCCGCGCACGGCGTGGAGCGGGGGCGCGGCTTTGGCGGTGATGAGCGTCCCCGGCCGCTCGGGATGGAACGAGTCGCAGACGCGCACGGGGATGGCGTGCTCGCGGGCCGGCGCGATCGTCTTGGGGTGGAGCACGCGGGCGCCGAAGTGGGAGAGCTCCATGGCCTCCTCGAAGCTCATCTCGGCCACCGGCATGGCCTCGGGCACGATGCGCGGATCGGCCGTGTAGATGCCGTCCACGTCGGTCCAGATCTCCAGGATGCCGGCGTCGACGGCAGCGGCGGCGAGGGCGGCCGAGTAGTCGGACCCGCCGCGGCCGAGCGAGAGCGTCTTGCCGCGCGGATCGCCGCCGAAGAAGCCGGGCATCAAGGCCAGCCGGTCGCTCCCCTCGCGCAGGGGACGGAAGCGCTCGCGGATCTCGGAGGGGAGGGGAGTGGCCTCCAGGGGATCGCCGGCGCAGGGGATCACCTTGCGCGGGTCGAGGTCCACGACCGGCAGGCCGGCCGAGCGGAAGAGCCCCGAGAGAATGGCGCACGACGCCCGTTCGCCGAGGCCGGAAAGATGCGCGAGCACCGACGGCGAGCACTCCTGGAGGAGCGCCACCCCCTGGAGGAGGTTGTCGAGCTCGGCTGCCAGATCGTCCACCGCCGCGGCAACCTCGTCCGGGCTCGCCAGCTCGTCCATGATGGCGCGATGGACGGAGCGGAACCGGCCGCTCACCACGGCGATGTCCCCACCCTCGGCCGCGGTCCTGGCGCCCTCCACCAGCAGGTTGGTGACGCCGGCCACGGCAGAAGCCACGACGAGCACGCGGTCTTGAGCGAGCGCCCCGCGCACCAGGGCCACCACGGAGCGCATGCGATCCGCGCTGCCTACGGACGTGCCGCCGAACTTCATGACTCTCACGGTCGGTGATCATAGACTGGCCTCCATGAAACTCCACCCCACCCTCGCCCGCGACACCGTCGAGGTCTGCAGCCTGGCGCTCTGCCGGGTGCTGCTCATGAGGGACGGGCGCTTTCCCTGGCTGGTCCTGGTGCCGGAGCGCGAGTCGGTGCGGGAGATCCACGAGCTGGCGGCAGCGGACCGGGCGGAGCTGATCGAGGAGGTCGCGCGCGTGGGGGAGACGCTCGCGCGGCTGTTCCGGCCGGACAAGGTGAACGTGGGAGCCCTCGGGAACGTCGTGCCGCAGCTCCACGTCCACGTGGTAGCCCGCTTTGCGGTGGATCCGGCCTGGCCCGGGCCCGTGTGGGGCTCGGGCGACGCCGTGCCGCGCTCCGGCGAGGAGCTGGAGGCTCTGAGAGCGCGGTTGGCCGCGGAATTATATGGGTAGACCCCTCTACCCGTTTGGGTAGACCCCCTCGGGATCGCGGGTAGACCCCTCTACCCATGATGTGGAGGCTCCCGGGATCGCGGGTAGACCCCTCTACCCACGGGGTAGACCCCCCTACCCACGATGCGGAGGCTCTCGGGATCGTGGGTAGACCCCTCTACCCGCGGGGGCGACACCCTCGGGATCGCGGGTAGACCCCTCTACCCACGGGTTTGAGGGCTCTACCCACCCGTTGGCGGCCCGCCGCCTTGCAGCGAGACCACGGCCTCGGTCCCGCGGACCTCCACGCGTGCGTTTTCGAAGCGCAGGGAGAGGCCCGGGGCGTGGATCTCGACCGTCCCGCCCTCCGAGCGGATCTCGGGCTTCGGCAGACCCGCGATCGCCGCGCGCCGCACGCCGTTGAAGAGCGGATGCGGTCCGATCCCCTCGGTGAGGGCTTCGAGGTCGGTGCCCTCGCCGTCGATCGCCTCGGCTTTGCCTGCGTCGTTGCCGAGCCGGAGGAATCGCGTGTGCAGGAGGCCGCCGTCGACGAGCTCGACGTTCAACGGGTCGAACCCCTGCGGCCAGAGCGGCCTGCCCTCGGCCGCCTGGATGACCACGCGCCATCCCGGCCGCGCGTCGAACGCCTGGCGGCGCGCGGTCCGGCCGGCCCGGATCGCCGCGGTGTCTGCGCGCGCCACTCGTTCGACGCGCTCGATCTCGGCGGGCGTGAACGCGCAGTCATCTCCTTCTCTCTTGGCTTCCGCCGCGGCCCCGGCCAGGAGGTCTTCGAGGAGCTTCTTGTCGTCGGCTTCCAGGGATGCCTGCCAGCCCGGCCGCAGGCGGTCGAGGAGGAAGGCGATCGCCGGGCCGGTGGTGTAGATGCGGTGGCGCACCTCGGCGGCGGCGAACTCGTCCGCAGGAATCTCGGGGGTCCGCCCCGCGGCCAGGAGCTGGATGTATTGCGCGAGCCCTTCGTTGAGCTCCGTGCCGCGCTCGTAGGCGGCGAACGCCGGATCGATGGCGGCGAAGCGCTCGCGGCGCCAGGCGAGGAACTGCCGCGCCCAGCAGGCGGCGGTTTTCGGTTCGGCGAGAGCGCGCCGCAGCGCCTCGGACTCCAGCCGCCGCCGGCCGAGCAGCTTCGCATTGTCGAAGGGGTAGAGCAGGAGGTCGCCCTCGTTGGCCTGCCAGCCCGGGTGCCGCCGGCGCTGGAAGACGTGGAAGGCTTCGTGGAGCGCGACCGCGGCCAGCTCGGCCGGCGCCGCTCCGGGGCGGTCGGCCATGAGCGTGGCCGAGACCGTGCCGCCGAGGTCCTCGCTGGTGTTCGAGGTCACGGCCGGGTGCCGCCCCGGGTAGACGTGAGCGCCGGGGACCGGGGCAAACCCTTCCGGCGGGGCCGGGTGGCGGAAGAGCCAGGTGCGCTGGCCGTCGTAGACCGCCAGCGGGATGGCCAGCGGCTCGAAGCCGGGCCAGAGCGCGCGGCTGCCGGCGATGCGCTGCACCTCGCGCTCGATCTCCGGCGCCCGCTCGGGCGCAAGAGCGGCGGCGAGGGCGCAGAGGGCTGCGAGGAAGGCGAGTCTTTTCATGGGATTCTCCTGAGGACCTCAAGGACACCAGGGACACCAGAGACCTCAAGGACTCGAGCGCGGTTGTCCTTGTTGTCCTTGAGGTCCTTGGTGTCCTTGAGGTCCTTTCCGGTAGGCGGGCCAGGATTCCTTGAAGGCCCGGGCCAGGAGGCGGCCGGCGCCCGGCACGTCCGCAAGGGACCGGATCAGGTTTTCCATCCGAAGGAAATCTCCCTCCGATAGACTAGCCGTTATGGGGAAGGCGGAAAACCTCGACCAGGTGCGGTCGGAGCTGCGCCGGCTCGGGTACCTGGATCACGGCTTCGAGCGTTTCCTGCTTCAGGACGCGCTGCGTCCGCGGGCGCCGCTGCGCACCGTCGTCGACCTGACGGCCCGGGTCGCGCTCCTCGCCGGCGGGGTCTCGGCCGCGGCGCTGGCGCTCGCCCTGGTGGCGGCCAACGGCGGCTTTTCCTCCTCGCCCCTGGACGTCGCGGCGCTCTTCCTCCACCTGTTCCCGCCGATCTCGTTCGCGGCCGGGCTCGGCTTCCTGGCGCTGTGCGGCATCGTCCTCCTGGTGCTCCGGCTCTACCCGGTGAAGCGGATCGAGGCGGTCTCCCTGGCGGCGGCCGCGGCGGCCGGGGCCGCGGCGCTCGGTCTGATCCTGCTGGGTGCCCGCGAGCTGATCCACGAGGGCAACCGGACGCTGCTGCTGGTGCTGGCCCTGGCTGCGCCGCTCGCGGTCGCGGTGCTGGTCCGCCTGGTCTACCAGGGGCTGCTCACGCTCGCGATCCGCTTCACCGACAGCACGCCCCGGACGCGCCTGTTCTCGCGGCGCGGCCTCGGGCTCGCGATCCTGGCGGCGGCGTTCCTGCTCACCGTGCCGGCCGTGGTGACCGCGCGGCGCGAGACGATCGCGGCGCCGCCGTCGCTCCCCATGGCCCCCGGCGACAGGGTCCTCCTCCTCGGCATCGACGGCGTGCTGCCCGAGGAGCTGGACTACCTCCTCGCCGTGGGCGACCTGCCCACGCTGGGCCGGCTGGCGCGGGAGGGGGGGCGGACCTTCCGCTACGACCGGAAAGACGAGCCTCCCGCCTCGTTCTGGACCGCGGTCGCGACCGGCATCCCCGGTCCGGACCACGGTGTCACGTCGCTCGACAGCTTCCGTCCGCTGGGGGTCGAGACTCCGCTCGCCCGCAACGGTCCGGTCCGCCTCTGGTGGAGCGCGGTCGAGGTGCCGCTCGGGCTGGCCGAGTACCGGCCGGTGCTCGCCAACCGGCGGCGGGCGTTCGCGGTCTGGGAGCTCGCCTCCCGCGGCGGCACGCCGGTGCTCGCCGTGAACTGGTGGGGCACCTTCCCGGCCGAGCCGCTGCCCGGGCTGGTGGTCGCCCATGGTGCCTTTCAGCTCCTGGAGGAAGGGGCGCAGGGCGCGATCGCGCCGGAGTCGGAGAAAAAAGAGGCCGAAATCCTCGTGCGGCGCACCAGGATAGATAAAGGGGGGCAGCGGCTGGCCGCCGCGCTGCCTCCCGAGGCCCTGGCCTCCGTCCTGCAACGGGCTCTGCTGCCGGACCGGTTCTACCGCCGGATCTTCGAGGAGCGGCTGGCCGCTTCGCCGAAGGCAGCGGCGCTCTACCTGCCGGGGCTCGACATCGCGGCCGACGGCTGGAGCGGCGGCGACGTGGCCTTCGCCGACCTGGTCCGCGCCGAGCTCTCCGCCGCGGACGCGCTGCTGGCGCGGTCGCTGCCGGGCGTGGGGACGGTCGCGGTGGTCTTCGATCCCGGCCGGCGCCGAGCGGGATCTCAGGGACGGGTGGTGATCTGGCGGCGGGCGGGGTGTGATGGACGGGTTGGCGAAATCGAGCCCGAGGCCGTGGCCTCGGGCCTTCTGCGGGCCCTGGGGCTGCCGCAGAGCGGGGAGCTGCCTCCCCCTCCGGTGGGGTGCCGATGGGCGCCGGCTCCGGCGACCGTCCCGGGTTATGGAGAGCCGCGGCAGGGCCGCGCCTCCGCCCCGCAGGGCGCGGAGTACCTGAAGAGCCTGCGCTCTCTGGGGTATCTATGAAGCGTTTTCCGGGACGACGAGCTTCGTGGTCCCCTGTTGGGCCTGAGGCGGCACTCTTGTGTTGGCCATGATCAGGGGGGAGTTTTTGCATGCCGATTCACAAGACACCGTTCCTGGCGCCTCAGGTGGCGTTGTCCGCTGACTGGAGGGACGAGCGGATGGGGACCACCTCCGACCGGCAACCGGGAGAGCGTCTCCCGTATCCCGAGTCGCGGCGCTGCGACCAGGTGGACGTCTATCACGGGGTGACCGTCGCGGACCCCTACCGCTGGCTGGAGGATCTGGACTCCGCGGAGACCAGCGCCTGGGTGACGGCCCAGAACCGGGTCACCTCCTCCTGGCTGCGCACGCTGCGCGGGCGCGAGGAGATCCGCCAGCGCCTGACGGAGATCTGGAACTACGAGCGCTACGGCATGCCGGTCAAGGAGGACGGGCGCTACTTCTTCGTGCGCAACGACGGCCTCCAGAACCAGGGCGTGCTCTACGTCATGGAGGGCCTGGACGGCCCGGCCCGGGTCCTGCTCGATCCCAACGAGCTGTCGCCCGACGGCACGGTCGCCCTGGCGGCCTGGAGCGTCAGCCCGGACGGCCGGCGGGTGGCCTACGGCCTCACCTCCGGCGGCTCGGACTGGCAGGAGTGGCGGGTGCGCGACGTGGACTCCGGCCGCGACCTGAAGGACCACCTGCGCTGGGTGAAGTTCTCGACCGTCGCCTGGACGCGCGATGCCGCCGCGATCTTCTACAGCCGCTACGACGAGCCCCGCGCCGGCCGGCCGCTGGAGGAGGCCAACTTCTTCCAGAAGCTCTACTGCCACCGCCTGGGCACGCCCCAATCCGAGGACGAGCTGATCCACGAGCGGCCCGACGACGGCGAGATGGGCTTTCTCCCTTCCGTCACCCAGGACGGCCGCTACCTCGTCGTCCAGGTCTGGAAGGGGACGGAGAGCGAGAACGGCATCCTCTACAAGGACCTCGCGGCGCCCGGCTCGCCGGTCGTGCACCTCCTGCCGGACTTCGACGCGTCCTATCTTTTCGCGGGCAACGATGGACCGCTCTTCCGCTTCCACACCGACCTGGGCGCGCCCCGCGGCCGGGTGATCGAGATCGACCTGCGCGCGCCGGAGCGGGGGGACTGGCGGGAGGTCGTGCCCGAGACGGAGGAGACGCTGGAGTCGGTGACCACGGTGTGCGGCCGCCTTGTCGCCTGCTATCTCAAGGACGCGCACGCGCGGGTGCGCCTGCTCGATCCCACCGGCCGGCTGGTGCGCGACCTGGATCTGCCCGGCCTGGGCTCGGTCAGCGGCTTCGCCGGCCGGCTGGGCGACCGCGAGACGTTCTACTGCTTCACCGGCTACACCACGCCGTCCACGATCTTCCGCTACGACGTGGAGACGGGGGAGAGCCGGGTGTTCCGCCAGCCGCGGGTGGACTTCGACTCCGAAGAGTTCGAGACGCGGCAGGTCTTCGTCGAGAGCCGGGACGGCACGCGCGTGCCCATGTTCCTCACCCATCGCAAGGGGCTGGTGCTGGACGGCTCGAACCCGGTCTACCTCTACGGCTACGGCGGGTTCAACACCTCGGTGACGCCCACCTTCGGGGTGTCCAACCTGGTCTGGATGGAGCGCGGCGGGGTCTACGCCGTGGCCAACCTGCGCGGCGGCGGCGAGTACGGAGAGGATTGGCACGAGGCGGGGAGCAAGCTGCGCAAGCAGAATACGTTCGATGACTTCCTCGCGGCGGCCGGGTGGCTGGTCGAGAGCGGCTACACGTCGCCGCAGAAGCTGGCCATCGCCGGCTTCAGCAACGGCGGCCTGCTGACCGCGGCGTCGATGATCCAGCGTCCGGACCTGTTCGGCGCGGTGGTGATCGGGGTGGG
>Ga0068862_100001631_pt1 | contig 20428 bp, 16 predicted proteins | sample KBSSwiS52_FD_66598 | JGI IMG/M metagenome (GOLD analysis project Ga0068862, IMG submission 66598) | Switchgrass rhizosphere microbial communities from Kellogg Biological Station, Michigan, USA - KBS Switchgrass S5-2 | ecosystem: Host-associated > Plants > Roots > Rhizosphere > Soil ... | reverse complement strand
CGGTTATCGTCCGCTGCTCGAAGCCGGCATCCGCGTGTTCGAATGGAACGGCTCGATGCTGCACGCGAAAACCGCGGTCGCCGACGGTCGCTGGGCGCGCGTCGGTTCGAGCAACCTCAACCTTTCGAGCTGGATCGGCAATTGCGAGCTCGACGTCGCGATCGAGGATGGCGAGTTCGCGCGCTGCATGGAAAAGCAGTACGAGAGCGACCTCGCCAACGCGACCGAGATCGTCCTGAAGATGCCGCGCCGCAAGAAAACGATCAGCGCCGACGGCGGGCCGATGCCGCGCGCGCGCGGCGGCAGCTCCGGACGCGCCGCGGCGGGCGCGATGCGCCTCGCCAACACGGTCAGCGCCGCGATCTCGAACCGGCGCGTGCTCGGACGCACCGAGAGCGCTCCGCTCCTGGCCGGCGCCCTGGTACTGATCGGCGCCTCCCTCTTCGCGTTCGTCTGGCCGCGCATCGCCGCCTGGCCGCTGGCCGCGATCACGTTATGGATCGGCATAGGCCTCTTGTTCCGCTACTTCGCAGCGCGCAGGCGCAGGAACTGAGACGCTCGTTAAGTAAAGATTGAACCACGAAGAAAAGAACACGCCGAATTCTTTCCCTTCGTGTCCTTCGTGGTTCAATCTCTCTCTTTGGTCCCTGCCTGCCCTCATGTCCGAAGTACCGACCTCATCCGGCCCAGAACGCGAGATCTACACGCCGTCCTCGCTGAACCGCTTCGTGCGCGATCTGCTCGAAGACACGCTGCCGCTGATCTGGGTCGAAGGCGAGCTCTCCAACGTTTCGCGCCCAGGTTCGGGGCATCTCTATTTCACGCTCAAGGACAGCGCCGCGCAGATCCGCTGCGCGATGTTCCGCCCGCGCAGCACGTGGCTGCGCTTCAAGCCGATCGACGGCATGCACGTGCTGGCGCGCGTGCGCGTCAGTCTCTACGAAGCGCGCGGCGAATATCAGCTCATCGTCGATCATCTCGAGGAAGCCGGCGAAGGCGCGCTGCAGCGCGAATTCGAGCGCCTGAAAGCGCGACTCGCAGCCGAAGGATTGTTCGAGGTCTCGCGCAAGCGCGCGCTGCCGCGTTTCGCGCGGCGCATCGGCGTGATCACCTCATCAAGCGGCGCCGCGATCCGCGACGTGCTGAGCGTGCTGGCACGCCGTTTCGCGCTGGCCGAAGTCGAGCTCTTGCCGGTGCCGGTTCAAGGCCGCGAAGCGCCGCCGGCGATTGCCGCGATGATCGCGCGCGCTTCCGCGGCGCGCCGCCACGACGTGCTGCTGCTGACGCGCGGCGGCGGATCGCTGGAAGACTTGTGGGCCTTCAACGACGAAGCGCTCGCGCGCGCGATCCACGCCAGCACGATCCCGATCGTCTCGGCGATCGGCCACGAGATCGACTTCACGATCGCCGATTTCGTCGCCGACCTGCGCGCGCCGACGCCATCGGCCGCAGCGGAGCTGCTGGTTCCCGACGCCGCCGATCTCGCGCGCGTGCTCGCGCGGCATCGCCTGCATCTTCGCCGCTGCATCGCGCACAAGCTCGAAGTGCTCGGCCAGCGGCTCGATCACGCGCTGACGCGGCTCGAGGCTCAGCATCCGCAGCTTCGCCTTGCGCGCGGCGGCGAGCGCGCGCACCTGATCGAACGCCGACTCGCCGCACTGATGCAGAGCGGCATCGAGAATCGTGATCTGCGACTTGCGCGCCTGCGCGCCCGGCTCGCGGTGCGCGAACCTGCGGTGCTGCTCGCGCAGCGCCGCGCGCGAACGGGCACGCTCGGCGATCGCCTGCGCGCCGCGGTGCTGCGCAAGGCCGAGAGGCGCGCCGCGCGCCTCGCGCAACTCGCGCGCACGTTGAACGCGGTAAGCCCGCTGGCGACGCTCGATCGCGGCTACGCGATTCTCTTCGATCGGCAATCCGGTCGCGTCGTGCGATCGACGACGCAAGTGTCGACGGACTCGGCGCTGCGCGCACGCGTCGCGGACGGCGAGATCGATCTTCGCGTCGATCGAAAAGAAGAACCGTAACGTCAAGCGAGCCCGACGGCTCGCGCGATCAGAAACAGTCCTGCCGCAACGACGACGACTCCGATCGCCCGCGCGACGCGCTCGCCGGCAAGACGTTCGATCGTGAGCGCCGCGGTGACGACGGCCATCGCGCCAAGATCCATGACGCCGACGGCGAGAAGAATCGCCGTCAAGCCCGAACAGCAGCAGCCGCAGTGAAGACCGAGCCGAAGACCGTGTCGCCACGCAGCGCGCGCGTTTGCCGGCAACGCGCGCTGCGGCGATTTCCGGCAGCAAGCGAGATGTCCCGCCTTCCATGCGGTGAACTGAAGCGCGCCGGCCATCAGGACGACGACACCCGCGGCGATTGGAACGGCGCGCGCGAATGCCGGCTCTCGCATCGCGACGGCGGCCAACGACGCGCCAAGCGCGAACGCCGCGATTCCGAACATGCTCCACGCGAAGAAATAACCTGCTCCGACGAGCGCAGTCAGGCGGCCGAATCGCGTCTCGCCCGTGCTGGCGACAGCCTGCCGATAGCGCCACAGCATCGGCACCAGCGACGGCAGCATCATCGCCGCCATCATCACGATCCACATGCCGAGGAACGACACCGCGAGGTCCGTCCACGTTTGTCCCGGCATGCGCATCCACGTCATCGACATCGTCCAGCCGCCGGGCATCGCCATGCCGGCCATCGCCGACATCGACATGCAGGCATCGATCGTCGCCGCCGCGCTAGCGGCGAAGATCAGAGCCGAAATGACGAGAAAACGCTCGTTGCGCATCGGTTTATCGAAACCGCGATGCGCAATTCCGATTCCTGCCGGCATGTCGATGCTGCTCATGGTTAGGCGCGCTTCTGACCGTACTCGTCGTGGCGGCGCCACCAGATGCCGTCTTCGTTGCGTCCTTTCGGCGCGCGATCGAGCCATTGGTACATGCCCCACAATCCATCGAGGCCACGCGCGTAGGCGGAATACGTGTGATAGACGACGCCGTCCTCGAGCACGAAAGCGCTCATGCCCGGACGTTCGCGGATATAGGTCGCGACGTCGGTTCCCGACATCTGCGCCATCATTCCGGCCGGAGATTCCGACTCGTCGCGGCGCGGCGTCCACGCGGGTTCGCGCCGGTAGTTGTATTCGATGCCGCCGTCGCGCTGCTCCTTCTCGCTGAAGCGCACATTGAAGTCGGGATTGAAATCGCTGTCGAGCGAAGACGCCCACGGAAACGTCCATCCCATGCGGCGCTTGTACGCTTGCAGCTTGGCGAGTGGCGCGCTCGATACCGCCCACAACATGACGTCATGATTCGCGAGGTGCGCGGCGACGCCATTGAAGCCATCCGCGATCGCCGAGCAGGACGCACAGCCTGCCGTATAGTCGGGTCCGAACATGAAGTGGTAGACGAGAAGCTGCGAGCGTCCGCGGAAGATATCCGCCAGCGAAGCGCGGCCTTCGTCGATATCGAATCGGTACGCTTTGTCGATGCGCACCCAGGGCAGCGCCTGACGGCGAAGCGCGAGCTCGTCGCTTTGGCGGGTAAGCTCTTTCTCGGCCTCGAGCAGCTCAAGCCGCGAGGCCAGCCATTCTTCGCGTGTTCCGGTGGGATGTCGGGTCATCGTTCGTCTCCTTGGGTCCTTTGTCGCTCGCACGGTGTCCGATACGACGAGCGCCGGCGATCGTGGGTTAGATTAGGACCGGGCTGCGAACGGTGGGGAGTGACAAGTGTGTCGGGATTGCGATGGACTCGATCATCACGGCTGCGGCGCGCGCGCTCGCGGCGGGTGACCCGCTCGGCGCGCTGAACCGCGTCGCGTTGCGCGACGACGCGCCTGCGCTCGCGCTTCGCGGCATCGCGATGGCTCAGCTCGGCGACCTCGTCCGCGCCAAAGCGCTGCTGCGAAGTGCCACGCGCGCGTTCGGTCCCAGAGAAGCCGTGGCCCGCGCACGATGCGTCGTCGCCGAAGCCGAAATCGCGCTGGTCTCGCGCGATCTCGGCTGGCCGGCGAAAACGCTCGACGCGGCGCGGGCGACGCTCGAAGCGCACGGCGATCACGTCAATGCGGCGCATGCACGCTATCTCGAAGTGCGGCGCCTGCTGCTGATCGGGCACCTCGACGAAGCCGAGCGCACGCTGGCCGGGGTCGACGCCGAGTCCTTCCCGCCTGCATCGATGGCCGCACATGAGCTGGTCGTTGCGGGCATCGCGATACGTCGCCTGCGTACGAAAGCGGCGCGCGCTGCGCTCGCGCGCGCGGGACGCGCGGCGCGCGAGGCCGGCATTTCGGCGCTGGCTGCCGAAGTCGAAAGCGCATCGCGCGTCCTCGATACGCCCGCGGCGCGCTCGATCGCGAAGGGCGAAGAGCGGCTTCTGCTGCTCGACGATGTCGAAACGCTGTTGGCGTCGAAGGCCTTCGTCGTCGACGCCTGCCGGCACGTCGTGCGCCAAGCGGACAAGGTCGTCTCGCTGGCGACGCGCCCGGTGCTGTTCGCACTCGCACGCACCCTCGCCCAAGCGTGGCCCGCCGATGTGCCTCGGGACGTGCTCGTCGCGCGCGCCTTCCGCGGCAAGCGCGCGGACGAGTCGTATCGCGCGCGCCTGCGCGTCGAGATCGGTCGGCTGCGCGCGATGCTGACCACGCTCGCCGACGTGACCGCGACGGAGCGCGGCTTTGCGCTGATGCCGCGCCGCGCGAGCAAGGTCGTCGTGCTGGCGCCGCCCGTCGAAGGAGATCATGCGGCCGTGCTCGCCTTCCTCGCCGACGGCGAATCCTGGTCGAGCTCGGCTTTGGCGCTTGCGCTCGGAGCCAGCCAGCGCACCGTGCAGCGCGCGCTCGATGCGCTCGCCGCCGAAAACAAAGTGCAGTCGCTCGGCGGCGGCCGAGCGCGCCGATGGATGACGCCGCCGGTGCCGGGATTCCCGACGACCTTGTTACTCCCCGCCCGACTACCGGGCGATTAGGATGGAGTCATGAAACGATCAACCGCTGAAGTCGTGCGCGAATACGGTCCGTTCCCCGGTGTCGGCACGGTGAATGGCGTCACCTACGACGGACGCAACGTCTGGTTCGCGTCCGGCGACAAATTGAATGCGCTCGATCCTGCGAGTGGAAAAACCGAACGCTCGATCGACGTCGCCGCGCATGCGGGAACGGCCTTCGACGGCCGGCATCTTTTCCAGCTCGCCGAAGATCGCATCCAGAAGATCGATCCCGGAACCGGCCGCGTGCTGTCGACGATTCCCGCCCCCGGCAACGGCGGCGATTCGGGGCTCGCATGGGCCGAAGGCACGCTCTGGGTCGGCGAATATCGCGCGCGCAAGATCCACCAGATCGATCCCGAGACCGGAGCAATCCTGCGCACGATCGAATCCAAACGCTTCGTCACCGGCGTCACCTGGGTCGACGGCGAGCTCTGGCACGCCACCTGGGAAGGCGACGAAAGCGAGCTGAGGCGAATCGATCCGCGAACCGGCGACGCCGTAGAGATACTCGAGATGGCGCCCGACGTCATGATTTCCGGGCTCGAATCCGACGGCGCCGATCGCTTTTTCTGCGGCGGAGGATCGAGCGGCAAGGTGCGCGTCGTGCGCAAGCCTAAGCGAGCGTAAGCGCGCGCTTCATCTTCGGCTACGCGTTTCCTCGATAGGATGGCGTCTTCCCGTTCGCGCTGATGTGACAAGCTCGAACGACGCACCCTTCATGGAGCGAAGACGATGCTCGCGAAAACCTATCCCTATTACCTCGCCAACGAAGCCCGGCAACCGAACACCGATCTCGAAGTCCGCGACAAGTATTCCAACGACGTTGCGACGCGCGTCGCGCTCGCCGACGCGACCACGATCGACAAGGCGATCGCCGCCGCCGTCGATGCCGAAACGCCGATGCGCAAGCTGCCGTCGTATCGCCGACAGGAAGTGCTCGAACACTGCATCGCGCGATTCCGCGAGCGCCACGACGAGTTGGCTCTTGCGCTCTGCGTAGAAGCCGGCAAGCCGATCAAGGATTCCGAAGGCGAAGTCACGCGTCTGATCGACACGTTCAAGGTGGCCGCGGAGGAAGCCGTGCGCATCGACGGCGAAGTCGTCGATCTCGAAATCTCCGAGCGCGCGAAAGGCTATCGCGGTTTCGTGCAGCGCGTTCCGATCGGCGCATGCTCGTTCATCACGCCGTTCAACTTTCCGTTGAACCTGGTCGCGCACAAGGTCGCGCCGGCGATCGCGGCAGGCTGCCCGTTCGTATTGAAGCCTGCGAGCGCAACACCGATCGGCGCGTTGATCATCGGCGAAATCCTCGCCGAGACCGACCTGCCCAAGGGCGCATTCTCCGTGCTGTCGTGCAAATCGGCCGATAGCGAAGCCTTGGTCACCGACGATCGCATCAAGCTGCTTTCTTTCACCGGCGGACTCGTCGGCTGGGATCTCAAGGCCAAAGCCGGCCGCAAGAAAGTCGTGCTCGAGCTCGGCGGCAACGCAGCGGCGATCATCGATGCCGATCAGAAAAACAAGCTCGACCACGTCATCGACCGCCTGATCTTCGGCAGCTACTACCAATCCGGACAAAGCTGCATCAAGGTGCAGCGCATCTTCGTGCACGCATCGCTCTACGACGAAGTCCGCGCGCGCTTCGTCGCGGCGACGAAGAAGCTCAAGGCCGGCGATCCGAAAGATCGCGACGTTTTCCTCGGCCCGCTGATCGACGAGGATTCCGCGAAGCGCCTGGAATCATGGATCGCCGCGGCGACGAAAGCCGGAGCGAAACTTCTCTGCGGAGGCTCGCGCGAGGGCAACAAGCTCGAAGCCGCGGTGCTCGAAAACGTCCCGCGCGATGCCGACATCCAGCGCAAGGAAGCGTTCGGGCCGGTGACGCTGCTGGCGAAGTTCGATACGTTCGAGGACGCGATCGCCGCCGTCAACGATTCGGATTTCGGCTTGCAGGCCGGCGTCTTCACCAACGATCTCGCGCACACGATGCAGGCGTGGAACGAGCTCGTCGTCGGCGGCGTCATCGTCAACGACGTGCCGAGTTTTCGCGTCGACAACATGCCGTACGGCGGCGTGAAGCATTCGGGCCTCGGCCGCGAAGGCATCCGCTACGCGATCGAGGATATGACGGAGCGGCGCTTGATGGTCGTGCGCAGCGTGTGATATCACGACCCGGCGCTGCGCCGGCGTACCAACAACCTCGGCAAATGGTTAGGGAGCCAGCAGCTTGAAAAGACTTTCAAGATCCTTTTGATACGACGAATCTTGATCTCGAATCCATGGACGGAAACGCTCATATAAATCTACAAATACGTTTCCCAACGATTGCCTCATGATGTCGAGGTCGATTCGATCGTGTTGTGCAGATACCCGAACAAGCTCGAAGTAGTTGAAAAGAAGAATGACGGATTGTCTTAGTGATGGATCACCAGTAACACGCTTTCTTAAATCATCAGCTGATATTTTACTGTGTTCATCCTTCAGGTCCCGCGTGAACTTGCGCGCTTCAAACAACGATTTGTCATCCCACCGTTCTAGCAGATCGAACGTATTCTCAACCTTTGATCTTCTGACCTGATCTTCAAGCAGCCGAGCGGTCTCCAGCGATTGCCAAACATTCAGATATGTCGGGACAATCACCCCTAAGCCGCCAAGCATAATGAATATTATCTTTATTGTTTCAACTGCCGGCTGAGCAGGGGGGATTGTTACGCCATACGTATGCCAGGCGACACCGGTAATTCCTATCGAATATAGCGCGACGAATGCGGCTAACACGGCCCATTTGCTCTTTAGCATGCGAACCCCCGCAGATGCCATCGGCGACGTATTTTAAGGGCAGACTTAAATTTATTGCTAACTATAGTAACGCAGCGTCGCCGCCACGCCCAGCGCATCGAACTCCTCCTCCCAATCCTCCATCAACGCGATCAGCATCAGCTTCTCGAATTCCTCGCCGAAGCGTTGCACGATCGCGTCGGGATCACGCACGCGCTTGCCGTCGCCGATGACGCCGAAATAGACCTTGCCGTTGTAGCTCAGGATCGAAAGCCCGAGCGAAATCGTTCCGGTCTGCGGCACCCAGAACATCAGCTCGCGGACTTCGGCGCCGGCGAGATAAAGAGGTTGCTGCGGACCCGGCACGTTCGTGGCGACGGCGGTCGCCTTGCGGCTCAACAGGTCGAGCGCGGGCTGTTGCAAGGCGGCCGGTCCCATGCCGAGCGCGGCGAGAAGTCCGAACGCGACGATCGCCTGGCGCCGGCCCTTGAGATCGCGCATGCACGCGGCGACGCGTTCGAGACGCTTGAGCGGATTCGGCTCGCCGATCGGAAGATCGAGAAACACGAGGCCAAAATGGTTGCCGAGTTTTTTCGCGTGCTCGAGCGGTCGCAGGTTGACGGGCACGGTTGCGCGGATCGTGAGTCCGTCGACATCCTCGCCGCCATCGCGCAGATAGCCGCGCAATGCGCCGGCTGCGCACGCGAGCAAGACATCGTTGACCGTGCAGCCGAACGCGCGCCCGAGTGTTTTCACTTCGTCGAGCGGCAACGGCTCGGCCCAGGCGACGCGTTTGGCGACGCCGAGTTGTCCCTTGAATGCGGTGTCGGGATCGTCCGAGAGCGTCAGCGCGATGCCGAGCTCGCGCGTGATCTCGCTGCCTTCGCGCGCGAAATCGGCGGCGACCGCGGGATCGGCGAGCATCTCGGCGAGCTTGGCCCAGGTCTTCTCGCCGGCGGCGAGGAGTTTCTGCAAGCCTGCCTGCGTCGGTTCGAGCAGGCGTTCGAGCACGCTGCCGCGATCGCGCTTGAGCCAGGTCTTGGCGAGCTCCGCGTGCGCTTCGGGTTCCTGCGCGGTATCGGTCAGCGACAACAACACCTGCACCAGCGCGAGCCCGTCCGCGTAGCAATGATGGATGCGCGCGATGAGGACGCTGCCGCCGCGATAGTTTTCGACGATGTGGTATTGCCAGAGCGGCTTGGAATGATCGAGCGGAGTGGACGCGAGCTGGCTGACGAAGGTTTCGAGCTCGCTCTTGCCCTCCGAGCCCGGCAGCGCGGCGACGCGCACGTGCCAGTCGATGTCGAAATCCTCGTCGGTTTCCCAGACCGCGCCGTTCGCGGTCAGCACGGCGCGCTGGCGGAAACGCCGGAACGCAAGGAAGCGATCGGCGAGCAGCTTCTTGATGCGCTTGGGATCGAGCGGCGTCGCGAACATCAGAACGCCGGTGATCATCATCAGGTTGGTCGGGCGCTCCATGCGCAGCCATGCCGTGTCGACCTTGGACATCGGCTCGCGGTGACCGCGCGCGGCTTCGAACATCGTCGACCTCCCGAGCGCCGGCGATCGTGGCGTCGCCGGGTGCTTCGTGTAGCATCCGATGCCATCGGAGAAAAGGCAATCCGACGCCATGCACGAAACCGCCGCGATCCTGTTGAGCCTTTTCGTCATCTTCGTCGCCGCGCAGCTCGGCGCGGAGATCGCGCAGCGCCTCAAGCTCCCGGGCGTGGTCGGCGAGATCGTCGCGGGCTGCGTCATCGGACCCTCCGCGCTCGGCTGGATTCAACCTGAGCAGATCGCCGCCGGCACGCCGCTCGACGTGCTGGCCGAGATCGGCGTCGTGCTGCTGCTTTTCTCGGTGGGCCTGGAAACGCGGCTCGAGGACCTGAAGAAAGTCGGCCGCAGCGCATTCCTGGTCGGCATCCTCGGCGTGATCGTGCCTTTCATCCTCGGCACGCTATGGGCGCACTCGGCCGGTTTCGTGTGGACGAAATCGCTCTTCATCGCAGCGGCGTTCGTGGCGACCTCGGCCGGCATCACGGCGCGCGTGCTGCAGGAGCTCGGCGTGCTTCAACGCATCGAGAGCCGTGTGATCCTCGGCGCGGCGGTGATCGACGACATCCTCGCGATGCTGCTGCTCGGCGTCGTCACCTCGCTGCAGGTCGGCGGCGGCGTCAACGTCGGAAGCCTCGTCGCCGTGCTCGCGCAGGCGGTCGGATTCGTCGTCGTGATCGGCTGGTTCGGCACGCACATCATGAAAAAGAGCTCGCACTGGCTCGATCGGCCGATCAATCCGCTGTCGCCGCTGACGATCGTGCTCGCGATCTGTCTCGGGCTTGCGTTCCTGTCGACCGAATTCGGGCTCGCCGCGATCATCGGTGCGTTCCTCGCCGGCATGATCGCTTCGGAAGTGCCGCAGCGCGAAGAGCTCGAACACCAGATGCAGCCGCTGCTCGCGCTGCTGACGCCGTTCTTCTTCGTCATCACCGGCGCCAAGATCGACCTCGGCGTCTTCGCCAGCGGCGCGGCGCTGTGGATGCTGGCGGTCGTGACCGTGATCGCCATCGTCTCGAAATTCGCCGGCGGATTCCTCGGCGCGCTCTCGCTCGGCAAGGCCGGTGCGAGCATCGTCGGCGTCGGCATGGTGCCACGCGGCGAGGTCGGCGTCGTGATCGCGAGCCTCGGGCTCGCGGCCGGCGTGTTCTCGAATCAGACCTATGCGGTGATTGTCGCGATGTCGTTGCTGACGTCGATCGTCACGCCGCCGGTGCTGGCGATTCTGTTGAAACGGAATCCCGAGCCGGCATCGACAGCCTGAGCGCCGGTTGCGTGATGTCTTACGACGGCGAAGCCCACAAATCCTTGGCGAAGCGCACGCCGTCTTCGATGCCCGAGTAATAGCCGCGCACGCGCTGCACTTCGCTGTAGCCGAGCTTGCTATAGAACGCGCGTGCGCCTTCGTTGCTCGCACGTGCTTCGATGTAGATCGTGCCGATGCCGGCTGTCAGCGCCGTCGACTCGTGCCAGGCCATCAGCGCGCTGGCGACGCCTTTGTGGCGATGCGCGGGATCGACGCCGAGGAGAACGAGGTGCCCCTCGTCGTCGAGGTAGCGCATGATCGCAAACCCCACGACGCCTTTGTCGGCCGGCGCGACGGCAACGTTCGTGGCGCGGTCGCGGATCGCATTGCGGATGCTCGGCGGCGTCCATTTCCAGTGGAAGCCGTGTTCGATCAGGTCGCGCGACATCTCGGCGATGCGCGGCGCGTCTTCGAACGTGGCGAGCCGTATCGCGTGGTTGAGGATCATCGCTGCGTCTTGCGGAGCCGCATCGAGACGACATACGGCCGGCTTGGCTATTTGCAAGCCTGGTACGCATCGAGTGCGCGGGCGCGGGATTCGGCGAGATCGACCATCGGTGGCGGGTAGCCGCTGGTTTTCTGGAGCTCCGGATCGAGCCACGGCTGGTGTATCGATTTTCCGCGGAATTTCTTGAGTTCCGGAACGAAGCGGCGCACGTAATCGCCGTCCGGATCGAAGCGCTCGCCCTGCGTCACCGGATTGAAGATGCGGAAATACGGCGCCGCGTCCGCGCCGGTGCCGGCCGTCCATTGCCAGCCTTGCGTGTTGTTGGCGAGATCGGCGTCGACGAGCGTGTCCCAGAACCAGCGCGCACCGACGAGCCAATGCTGGCGCAGACTCTTGGTCAGGAACGAGGCGACCAGCATGCGCACGCGATTGTGCATCCAGCCGGTGGTCCAGAGCTCGCGCATGCCGGCGTCGACGATCGGAATGCCGGTTTCGCCGTTCTGCCAACGCTCGATCTGCGCGCTCGACTTGCGCGCCCAGGCGAAGCGCTCGAATTTCGGATTGAGATTCTCGTCGGTCGTCTTCGGAAAATGAAACAGGAGATGATGCGAGAACTCGCGCCAGCCGAGCTCGCGGATGTAGCTCTCTCTGCCTTGCCGGCGCTTCGCCGACGCGCGTCCGTGCGCCGCTTCTTCGAGCGACCACACGATCTGCATCGGCGATATCTCGCCGAAATGAAGATGCGGCGAAAGTCGCGAGGTGCCCTCCTCGCCCGGAATATCGCGGCTCCGCGGATATTCGCCGACGGCATCGTCGCGGAACCGGCGCAACTTTTTCTGCGCGCCGGATTCGCCAGGCTGCCAGACGTCGCGGAATCCGCGATCCCATGGAATCCGAGGCAAAAGTCCGAGCGCATCGATGGCGATGCCGCCGTTCGCTCGCGGCGCTTCGATGCGCCGCGGCGCGGGTAGCGGTGGACGCGGTTCGAGCCTCGCACGTGCCTTCCGCCAGAACGGCGTGAACACTTTGTAAGGTCCGTCCTCGCCGGTCGCGATTTCCCACGGATCGAACATCAACGCCGCGTTGAAGCTGTGCGCTTCGATGCCGTCGTCGCGAAGCGACGCCTTGATCTTCGTATCGCGCGCGATCGATGCCAGCTCGTACAGGCGATTCCAGTAGACCGCATCGGCGCCGATTTCCTTGACCAGCGCGCGCAAGATCGCGAGCGAATCGCCGCAACGGACATGCAGCGCCGCGCCACGTTTTCGCAAATCCGCATCGAGCGCGCTCAGCGAATGATGCAACCACCATCGGCTCGCCGCGCCCGGCTGCCACGGCGATTCTTCGTCCGGAGCGTGGATGTAGACCGGCAGAACGCGATCGTGCGTTTTGATCGCAGCCGACAGCGCCGGATGGTCGGCGACGCGAAGATCGCGGCGGAACCAGACCAGCGCGACGCTCATGCCGCTATTTCGAAAGCGCCGCTTGGGTCTTCTTCGGCAGGTTCGCGCGCACGAGCTCGTAGGAACGCTGCACGAAACGCTCGAGCTCGGCTCTAGGGAAACGCTCGGGTTCCGCCACGCTGACCCAGAACGCGCGCGCCATGTACGGCGCCGGCATCATGCCCGGCTGCTCGGTCAATTCAAGAAAGCGTTCGGTATCGACCTTGAACGAAAAACGCCCGCGCTCGGGCCCGATCGTGCACATGACGACGAACATCTTGCCGGCGACGCTGTAGACGAGATCGACTTCCCACTTGATCGATCGCGTCACGCCCGGCCATTCGCGGCAGAGCGCGTCGAGCTGCGTGTCGTCCAATCCCTTCGCTGCCGCGGCCATCGTCGCTCCTGCCCTCCCGGAATTGCGCATGCTAACCGCTCGCCGGGCGAATCGCGCGCCTGAACAGGGCAACAACCTGGAGGGCGAGGTTTAGATGGCAAGCTCGACGGCGCGCCTTCATGCTGGCGAGATGCCGATTCCCGTCCGCCCGCCGCGCAAACCGCCGCCCGCCCGCTACCGTTCGGCGACGCGACCTCCGCGCCGCGACGAGCGTGCCGCGGCCGCCGCAGCCGCGCGCGCAAAACCCGAAGCGTTCACGACGCACGATGGCCGTGCGCTGTTCCTGCGCCCGATCGAGCCCGGCGACGCCGAAGCGTTGCGTCGCGCGTTCGCGCGACTGACGCCCGAGCAGGTGCGCCTGCGCCTGTTTCATCGCGTCAACGAGCTTCCCATGGAAGTGGCCGAGCGCATGGCGACGGTCGATCCGGCGACGACAATGGCGTATGTCGTCGTCGATGCCGAAGGCGAGATCCGGGGCGAGGCGCGCATCCACATCGACACCGTCACCGACACCGGCGAATTCGCCGTCGCGGTCGATCCCTCCTTCACGCAGCAAGGCATCGGCCGCCGCCTGATGACACGCCTCGCCGAAGACGCGCGCCGCCGCGGGCTGTACGAAGTCTGGGGCGACGTGCTCGCCGACAACCACACGATGCTCGATTTCGTGAAGACGCTCGGCGCCGAGCGGCAAAGCCGTCCGGACGAGCCCGGTATCACGCGCGTCCGCTTCCGCCTGCGCTGAAAGCGCGTCTTCGGGGAAAAATACCCAGGCCTGAAATGCGAGCGCCCCGGCGTCGGTCAGATGTCTGCTGTCTTGAGGCAGGCCGGACTGTGGAGGGTCGGACATGGCTATCAACGAAGCAAGGCTCAACGAATTTCTCGGCAAGGCGGTCGACGACATGGGTGCCGCGATCTCGGCGTCGCTGATGCTGATCGGCGATCGGCTGGGACTCTACAAGGCGCTCGCGCAGGGCGCCTCGACTCCGGCGGAGCTTGCACATCGCACGAGCACGAACGAGCGCTACGTGCGCGAATGGCTCGACAACCAAGCCGCTGGCGGCTACGTCGACTACGACGCCGCGGGCGGGCGCTACTCGCTCAACGACGAGCAGAAACTCTGCCTCGCCGATCCGAACGGCCCGGTCGATCTGCCGGGTGCGTACTTCATCGTCGAAGCGGTTTTCCACGCGCTCGATCGCACGCAGCAGAATTTCAAAAGCGGCAAGGGCCTGGAATGGGGCGATCATCACCCCTGCCTGTTCCACGGCACGGAACGCTTCTTCCGAGCCGGCTACAACGCCAACCTGCTCGGCTCATGGCTGCCCGCGCTCGATGGCGTCGTCGCCAAGCTCGAGCGCGGCGGCAAAGCCGCCGACGTCGGCTGCGGACACGGCGCGAGCACGATCCTGATGGCCAAAGCGTTCCCGAATTCCGAGTTCGTCGGCTACGACTATCACGGCGCGTCGATCGACGTTGCGCGCGAACGCGCCAAGGCTGCCGGTGCCGACAATGCACGCTTCGAAGTCGCCGAAGCTGCCGGCTACAAGGATCGCGATTTCGACTTGATCGCGTTCTTCGATTGCCTGCATGACATGGGCGATCCCATCGGCGCCGCGCGTCACGCGCGCGAGGCGCTGGGCCGCGACGGCCACTGCATGATCGTCGAGCCGTTCGCGAACGACACGCCGCAAGCCAACCACAATCCAGTCGGCCGGCTGATGTATGGCGCGTCCTCGCAGATTTGCGTCGGCGTCTCGTTGGCGCGCAACGGACCGGCGCTCGGGGCGCAAGCCGGAGAAGCGCGCTTGCGCAAAGTCGTCGTCGACGGCGGCGGTTTCTCGCGGTTTCGGCGCGCGACGCAGACGCCGTTCAATCTGGTGCTCGAAGCGCGGCCGTAGAAGTTCCCCCTCTTCCGCTTGCGGGAGAGGGGACCAGATTCCTAATTTCGCCGCGATCGTGAGCTAGTGGGACGGTGCCGCGCTCGGCGCCGTCTTGCGATTGCGCCGGTGCTGCAGGCGCACCTGCAAGCGCTCGAAATAAAGATAAATCACTGGTGTCAGATACAGCGTCAGCAACTGCGAGGTGACCAGGCCACCGACGACAGCAAGTCCGAGCGGCCGGCGCGCTTCGGCGCCCGCGCCGAACCCGAGCGCAATAGGCAGCGTACCCATCAGCGCGGCGAACGTCGTCATCATGATCGGACGGAAACGAATGACGCTCGCGTCGACGATCGCGTGCTCGGCGTCCTCGCCTTCGCGCTGCTTCTCGAGCGCGAAGTCGATCATCATGATCGCGTTCTTCTTGACGATGCCGATCAGCATGATCAGGCCGACCGCGCCGTAGAGATCGAGATCCTTACCGAACACGAGCAGCGTCAAGAGCGCGCCGAACACGGCCGTCGGCAGGCCCGAGAGAATCGTCAGCGGATGGATGAAGCTCTCGTAGAGAATGCCGAGCACGAGATAGATGACGAAGATCGCGAGCAGCAACAGCACGCCCATGCCCGAGACGGAATCCTGGAACGATTGCGCCGTGCCCTGGAACGACGTCGAGATCGTTTCCGGAAGCTTGAGCTCGCGCACGACGCGCTCGACGCCTTCGACCGCGTTGCTGAGCGACATGCCGGGCGCAAGATTGAACGACACCGTGACGGCCGGCACCTGCCCGAGATGGTTGATCGTCGCGGGCCCGACCGAATTACCCAGATGCGTGACCGCAGACAGCGGAACCAGCTGCGAAGTGCCCGGCGACGTGATGCCGCCGGTTTCGGTCTTCGGCGTCGTGCCGGTGATGTAGATCGACGACAGCACGTTCGGATCGGCCTGGCGCTTCGGATCGACCTGCAGCAGCACCCAGAACTGATCGGTGGAGGTGTAGATCGTCGACACCTGCGCCGGGCCGAACGCGTTGTAGAGCGCGTTCTCGATCGCATCGGGCGTGATGCCGTACGCGGCGGCCGCGTTGCGATCGATCGTGACGTCGAGATTCGGATTGGCGATCAGCATGTCGCTGTTGACGTCGAGGAAGCCCGGCAGTTTCGCCAGGCCCGCGACGACTTTCGGCGTCACTTCGAACAGCTGCTTGGTGTCGGTGTCCTGCAGCACGAACTGATACGTGGAGTTAGTCAGCTTGCCGCCGATGCGGATCAGCGGCAGGTTCTGCGGAAACGCCTGCAGGCCGGCGATGCCCTGCAGTTTCGGACGCAGCTCCTGCACGACCTCGTCCGCGGTCTTGCGATCGTGAGGAGGCTTCAGGTTCACGATCATGCGGCCGAGATTCAAGGTCGCACTCGATCCGCCCGCGCCGACGAACGCCATCACATTGTCGACGTTCGGATCCTTGCGAATGATGTCGACGGCCTGGCGCTGCTTGTCGACCATCGCATCGAAGCCGATGTCCTGTGCGCCTTGCGTGAACACGAAGAGCTGTCCGGTGTCGTCGTTGGGCAGGAAGCCTTTCGGGATCTTCACCGCAAGCAGCGCGGTTCCCGCGACGAGCACGAAGAACGTGATCAGCACGATCGGCTGATGCCGGACGCACGCCATCAGCGTGCGCCGATAGAAACCCTGCACGGCATCGAAGACGCGCTCGCTGGCCTGATAGATGCGGCCGTGGCGCTGCTCGTGCTCGGATTTCAGCATGCGGCTGCACAGCATCGGCGTCAGGCTGAGCGAGACGAAACCCGAGACCAGCACTGCGCTGACGATCGTCACCGCAAACTCGTTGAGCAACCGCCCGATGATGCCGCCCATGAACACGACCGGGATGAACACGGCGGCGAGCGACAAGGTCATCGACACGATCGTAAAACCAATTTCCTTCGCGCCGTCGAGCGTCGCGGTGAGCCGGTCCTTGCCCATTTCCATGTGGCGCGCGATGTTCTCCAGCATCACGATCGCATCGTCGACGACGAAGCCGACCGACAAAGTCAGCGCCATCAGCGAAAGATTGTCGATGCTGAAGCCGAGCGCATACATCACAGCGAACGTGCCGACGATCGACATCGGCAACGCCAGCGATGGAATCAGCGTCGCCGACACGTTGCGCAGGAACAGGAAGATCACCATCACCACCAGCGCCAGCGCCAGCAGGAGACTGAACTTCACGTCCGACACCGATTCGCGGATGCTCTGCGATCGATCGTAGATGACGCGCAACTCCGCGCCCGCCGGCAGCGAGCGTTCGAACGCCGGCAGCGTCGCCTTGATGTCCTCGACGACCTTGATCGTGTTCGTGCCCGGCTGTTTCTGGATCGCGAGCACGACACCCTGCTCGCCGTTGATCGTCGCGCCGCCCTTGTCGTTCTGGATGCCGTCGTAGACGTTGGCGATGTCGTTGAGGCGCACCGGCGCGCCGTTTTGGTACGAGACGATCATGTCACCGAACGCAGCCGCATCGAGCAGCTGGCCGTTGACGTTGACGTTGTAGATGCGATTCGGACCGTACAGCGTGCCGGTCGGCAGGTTCACGTTGCCCTTGCCGATCGCGCTCGCGACCGTGTCGATGCCAAGACCGCGCCCGGACAGCGCGTCCGGATCGAGATCGATGCGCACGGCGTACTTCTGCGATCCATACACGTTGACCTGCGCGACACCGGACACGGTCGAGATGCGCTGCGCCAGCGTGTTTTCGGCGAACTCGTCCAATGTCGAGAGTCGCAAGGTCTTCGAGGTGAACGCGATATAGAAGATCGGCGAATCCGCAGGATTGACCTTGCGGAATGTCGGCGGCGTCGTCATCTGCGGCGGCAGCTGGCGCAGCGCGCCGGAGATGGCGGCCTGCACGTCCTGCGCGGCGGCGTCGATGTTGCGGTCGAGCGAGAACTGCAGCGTGATCGAGGTCGATCCGAGCGAGCTCGTCGACGTCATCGAATCGACGGCGGGAATCGTCGAGAATTGTTTTTCGAGCGGCGTCGCGACGGCGGACGCCATCGTGTCGGGCGATGCGCCGGGCAAGCTCGCCGATACCGAGATCGTCGGGAAATCGACGTTCGGCAACGCCGCGACCGGAAGCGATCGATAGCCGACGACGCCGAACACGAGGAGACCGACCATGACCAGCGTGGTCATGACCGGACGGCGCACGAAGATTTCCGAGACGTTCACTTCGGCGCTTCCGTCACCTTCAGCGGCGAGCCGTTCTCGACGCGCGACTGTCCGTCGAGCACCACCGTCTCGCCGGCCGCGAGGCCTTTCTCGAGCACGGCCTGCCCTTCGACGGTGCGGCGCACGGTGACCGGCCGCTGCTCGGCATGCTGATCGGGCTTCACGACGAACACGTAGTTTCCGTCGGGACCGTTCTGCACCGCGTGATCCGGCAGCACGACCGCATTCGGATCATGGCCGAGCGTCAAAGTCACGCTGACCAGCTGGCCCGGCCACAAGACATGCTCGGTGTTCGCGAACTCGCCACGCAGCCTGATCGTTCCGGTCGTCGTGTCGACCGCGTTGTCGACGAACGCGACCTTGCCGGTCACCGGTTTCGGAACGCCGGTGACCGCGGCGCTCACGCTCAACGGCGCTTCGCGCTGCGCGACCAGCACGTTGCCGAGCAAGGTACCGGGCAACGCGAAATTGACGTAGATCGGCTCGATCTGGTTGATCACGACCAGCGAATTGGTGTCGTTCGCTTTCACCAGATTGCCCGGCTGGATCAGGATGCGCCCGATGCGGCCCGCCAGCGGCGAGTGGATCTCGGTGTAGCTCAGCGTCACCTTGGCCGACACGACATTAGCCTGATCGACCTTCACGGCCGCAGCGGCAGCATCCATGTTGGTGCGGAACTGCTCCATCTGATCGGCCGAGATGTAGCCCTTTTCGGCAATCGCCTCGTTGCGCTTGACCTGCGAGCGCGCCTGCTCGAGCGTCGCCTGATCCTTGGCCTGCGCCGCTTCCGCTTGGCGCAGCGCAGCTTCGGCCGGACGCGGATCGATGCGGAACAGGAGCTGGTTTTCCTTGACGTCGTCCCCATCCTTGACCAGCGATTCCAGCAGCTGCCCGTCGATCAGCGATTTCACCGAAACGCTGTTGATCGGCTCGACGCTGCCGATCGCCGTGGCCAGGATCGGCACGTCGCGCGATTCGGCCTTGACGACGGTGACCGGAACGGGCGCAGGCGCCGGCGGCTTGTGATCGCGCGAACAGGCAGCCAGCGCAACGCCGCCGAGGACGACGGCCAGCGCCAATGTGGGACGCGAAAACCTCCGGCGCGGAAAAATCCGGCACACCATGCGAATAAAGCTCCCTCGGCGCAGACGACAGCGCATTTTGACCGATCGCCGCGACGAACGTGCGCGCGGCCCCGGTAAACACAGGGTAAAGAGCCGCCATGACGAACGGGCTAGCATCGCTAGCTGCAACGAGGCTATCCCGCGCGGGCCGTGGCCTTTAAAATTCGGCACCTCGCGCTCGGCACCGAAGTGCCGCGGCGCTGCCGTTGTTTTGTCAAAACATGCAAAGCGGCGCGAACTGCGACTTTCGCCGTCGCGGGGTGAAGCGATCATTAACCACGGCTCGCGTAACGTCGCCCTCGCCGGATCGACGGTCCCCGCGCATTCCCTTTCGACCTATATCACGTGATCAAGACACCGCCGCTTCCGACATCGCCCAAACATCGCCGCTACTGGGCCGCCCCGCACGGCTCCGCGCTGGCGCTGACGCTCGCCGAGACCGGCCGCGCGCATGCGGGTCTCGTGGTCGCGGTCGCGCGCGACACGCACGCGGCGCACGCGCTCGAAGCCGAGCTCGGCGTCTTCGCCGGCAACGATCTCGACGTGCTGCATTTCCCCGACTGGGAAACGCTGCCCTACGATCTTTTCGCGCCGCATCCCGACATCGTCTCGCAACGCATCGCGACCTTGTATCGCCTGCCCGCGGTCAAGCGCGGCGTTCTCGTCGTGCCGGTCGCGACCTTGATGCAGCGCCTCGCGCCTAAGAGCTACATCGCAGGTTCCGGTCTCGTGCTGGAGCTTCGCCAGAAGCTCGACCTCGCCGTCGAGCAGCGACGTCTCGAAGCGTCGGGCTATCGCAACGTGCCGCAAGTCGCCGAGCCCGGCGACTTCGCCGTGCGCGGCGCGCTGATCGATATCTTCCCGATGGGAAGTCCCGAGCCATATCGCATCGAGCTCTTCGACGACGAGATCGATTCGATCCGCACGTTCGATCCGGAAACGCAGCGCTCGGAAAACAAGGTCGAGTCGGTGCGCCTCCTGCCCGCGCGCGAATTCCCGCTGACCGACGAATCGACCAAGGCGTTCCGCAACGTGCTGCGCGAACGCTTCCCGATCGATCCGCGCCATTGTCCGCTCTATCAGGACATCCGCGAAGGCGTAACGCCGGCCGGCATCGAGTATTACCTGCCGCTCTTCTTCGACAAGACCGACACGCTGTTCGACTATCTCTCCGACGATGCGCTGTTCGTGCTCGGCGAAGGCGTGCTCGACGCCGCCGAACATTTCTGGACGCAGGCGAACGAGCGCTACGAGCAGCGCGCGCACGATGTCGAGCGGCCGAT
>Ga0068862_100001626_pt1 | contig 20458 bp, 9 predicted proteins | sample KBSSwiS52_FD_66598 | JGI IMG/M metagenome (GOLD analysis project Ga0068862, IMG submission 66598) | Switchgrass rhizosphere microbial communities from Kellogg Biological Station, Michigan, USA - KBS Switchgrass S5-2 | ecosystem: Host-associated > Plants > Roots > Rhizosphere > Soil ... | reverse complement strand
AGGACGAGGTCGATGTCCTCGCGGTCCAGGACGTCCAGCCCCTCCTCGCCGGAGAACGCGGAGTGGGTGACGTGCCCCTCTTTCCGGAGGAGCGCAGTCAGGACGTCCTGCAGGACCTCCTCGTCGTCGATGATCAGGACGTTCATGGAGTCGTGATGCGGGGCAGCTCGACGGTGAAGCAGGCACCTTCGCCCGGCTTGCTTGCCGCATCCAGCCTGCCGCCATGCCGGCGCACGATCTCGCTGCTGATCGAGAGGCCGAGGCCGGTGCCGCCGCGGTTGAGCTTGGTCGAGTAGAACGGCTGGAAGATCGCCTCCAGCTTCTCGGGCGGAATCCCAGGCCCGGTGTCCTCGACGTGCACGCGCGCCTTGTCGCCGTCCACCTCCAGGCGGATCGTGAGCCGTCCGCCTTCGGAGCGGTTGCAGGAACCCGGGAACCCCGGCGTGCCCGCGGTCGGAGCCATCGCGTCGAACGCGTTGACGATCAGGTTCGTGAACACCTGTTGCAGCTCTCCGTCGCAGCCCAGGACCACGACGTCGGCATCCTCGGGCGGAAGCTCCCACACCATCCGGATCCGCCGCTTCTCCAGCCGCTCGCCGAGGAGGTCCACGCACTCGGTGAGCAGCGGCACGATCGCGACCGGCCGGCGCTCCTTCTGCCGGTTGCGCGCGAACTCGAGGAGGTTGTTGACGATCCGCGCGGCGCGGAAGGTCTGGCGCTCCACCTTCTTCAGCAGCTCGTGGTGCGGATGCCCCTCGGGCGTGTCCGAGAGGAGCATCTGGGCGTAGCTGGAGATGCCGGTGATCGGCGTGTTGACCTCGTGCGCGACGCCTGCGGCGAGCATGCCGAGCGCGGCCAGCCGGTCCTGCTCCTTGAGCGCGTTCTCCATGGCGACGCGCTCGGAGACGTCGTGCACCACCAGGACGCGCAACGGCCGCCCGGCCTTGCGGGCTTCCTCCGTATCGAACACGGCCAGGCTGACCTGGAGATAGCGCTCGCGGCCGGACGGGTCGCACCAGCTCACTTCGACAGGACCCTTGCCCGTTTCGGGCAGCGGATCGACCGGCAGCACCTCGGCCAGCTCGCGGCCGATCAGCTCGTCGCGCTCCCTGCCCGAGATCTGCGAGAACGCGGCGTTGGCCGAAACCAGCCGGTTGTCCGCTTCGAGCACGGCGATGCCCGCGGGCGAGGACTCGAAGATGCCGGCGCTGTAGCGCTGGAGGCTGCGGACCTCCTCCAGCTGGACGTGGAGCTGGCCGAGGAGCTGGGCGTTCTCGATCGCCAGCGCCGCCTGGTTGAGCAGGTGGCGGATCAGCTCCGTGTCGTCGCTGTTGAGCGGCGTCTGGTCGTGGCGGAAGCCGGTGAAGACGACGCCGACGCCCCGTCCCCGCACGCTGAGCGGGAAGGCGTAGCGGTAGCCGGCGATGAAGATCGCCTGGGCCGGGGAGAGCTCCTCCAGCGGCAGCGCCAGCCCGGAGAGGCCGAGCACGTCCTTGCGCCAGAAGCCCTCGCCGAGCGCGTCGAACGGGATGCGCTCGGGCAGCCCCGGCTCCGGACGGACCCCGACCAGCGACGGGGCCAGGGCGGAGCCCTGGGCGAGGAAGAGATTGGTGCGCTCGATCTCGACGCCGTCCTCGATCTGCCGCAGCAGAGCGGTGCACAGGCGGCCGAGGTCGCGCTCGTGCAGCAGCTCGCGGCCGAGCTCGGACAGGGCGCGGCGCTTGCCGAACGTGCCCCGGTACTGCATCCGCTCGAGCACGGCCGAGAGCCCGGCGCGGGTCGGCACCAGCAGGCCCGCGATGCCCAGGCCGGCGCCGAACGACAGGAGATTGCGCGCCAGCGTCAGCTCCTGCGAGATGCCGCGGTTGATCGCCAGGTTCACCAGCGAGAAGCCGATGATGCCGAGCAGCAGCGTCATGGTCATGGAGATCGTGTCGCGGACGATCACCTCCATGTCCCACAGCTTGTAGCGCAGGATGGCATAGGCGAAGGTGAGCGGCACCAGCGCCAGCGGCACGACCGCGATCGCCCGCAGCATCTCCGGCCCCTGGAACCCGGCCACGACCGGAATGCCGTGGAGGAGCAGGAAGGGGACGTAGCCGCCGGCCAGCCCGAACGCGATCCACTGGGTCTGCCGCCGCTGCTCCCAGCCGTGCCGCCGCACCAGCCGCCAGACCAGCAGGGCCACCGACACCGCGGCATAGACGACCATGTGGGCCATCTCGACCCGGTCCAGGGTGCGGATGCGCGCGTCCGTGGGCGTGCCGAAGATCCACTGCCCGCCGGTCAGCGCCAGGTCGAGCTGCAGGGCGAGCATCGCCGCGGCCGGCAGGTAGAGGAACGGGATTGATCTCCGCGCGGGCTCGCCCAGCGGGGACGGGAAGACCAGGAAGAGATGGAGCGTCAGGACCGGCAGCAGGATCCGGGAGATCGTGTCCCCGACGTGGACCAGGGCGTACGCATAGTCGATCGGCGGCACCGCGGACAGCAGGTAGGTGGTGGCCGAGGCCAGGCACCAGAAGAAGAAGAGGAGCCCCTGATCTCCGGTCTGGCGGAGCAGCGTGTACAGGCCGATCAGCAGGTAGACCACGCCGATCAGGGCCAGAATCAGGTACGGGACGTCGACGTCGAGCGCCGGCCGGTCATAGACGACCTGGACGGGCAGCCCTCCGCGGAGGACGAGCAGCTCGGTTTCGGTCTCCTTCCGCAGGTGCTCGGCGAGGGTGGCCGGACCGCCGACCTCGGCGCCGTTGGCGAGCATGATCTGGTCGCCCGGCTTGAGGCCGGTCGTGGGATCGTCCACCACGGCGACGCTCACGACTCCGCTCGCCCAGTCGGTCCGTTCCACCTGGAAGCCCAGCGGCTGGAACGACTGCACCTTGCGGAGCACGCTCACGCCCCCCAGCGACACGGCAACCAGCGCCAGCGTCAGGGCGAAGATCAGTCGAAGAGCGCGTATACGAGTCATTGCGGGATCTCGGTCCCCCACCCGCGAGTAGCACTAACCATGCCACTTGAACGGAAGTTTGAACCGCCTCTAACCCCCCGTTTTTACGAGGTTTTCGGGACTTTCGTCCAAGCTTCCGGATGGAATTCATTTTAATGGATTCAAGCGGTTGGGGAAGCCCTCACCCCCCGGCCCCCTCTCCCGGCCGCACGCCCGGACCCCCGGGAGAGGGGGAGAAGCCCGCGCGCGGCTCATCTCCATCCGCGGCTCCGCCTGGAGAGGGCAGCGGCGATAGTTGGGAAAGAAGTTGGGACGTCACGCGCTCCCCTCTCCCGGGGGTCCGGGTGTGCGGATGGGAGAGGGGCTGGGGGTGAGGGCTAGAACTTGACCGCGATCCCGCCCATCAACCGCCGCCTCACCTCATCGCTGGAGACCGGCCCGCGGCTGACCTCCATGTTGAGCTGGACGGCCCACTGGGCGGCGAGATCGAAGAGGATGTTCAGGTCCTGCGTCAGCTCCAGGCGGAGCCGGTCGAACTCCATCTGCGGGGAGCTGCGGTCCGCTCCGGCGAGCGGCTCCAGCTCCTGCGAGAGGTGGTGGAGCGCCACGAACACGCCGGTCGCGGTGCTCTGGAACTGGGTGTCGAGCGAGGTCACCATGTAGTGGACCTGGTTCTCGTACGGCTTGCGGTCGGCCGCCACGAAGGTGCCGCCGCCGCCGAAGGCGACGCTCGACTGCAGGCTGGTCAGGATCTGCGGCGTCAGGTGGCGGCTGATGCCGAGCTTCACTTCCGGCAGCTCGTCGCCGGGCACCAGGTAGAGGCTCTCCAGCCGGTCGAAGAAGTCGTCGCTGAAGTAGAGCCGCAGGGTCTCGCCGATCGTCTTCTGGACGGCGCCGAGCGAGATCATGTTGTCGTCGCCGCTCTTGCGGACGAGCTGGAGCTGGTAGCACGACTCGGTGCCCTGCTCGCAGAGATCCCCCTCCTCGTAGAAGGACGGGAAGAACGCCGGATAGATCGGCTTGTCCTCGTACACCCGCTGGCTGGCGTTGGCCTCGACCTGCCAGTCGTTGTTGAGCTGGAGGACGATGCCGCCCTTGGGAGTCAGCGCGAGCGACCCGTCCGAGAGCGTGCTGTAGAGCCCGTACTCGACCAGGACGGCGGGACGCACCCGCACGCCGCCGCGGCCGAACAGGTCGACGCTCGCCTGGCCGGGGAGGTCCTCGCGGCGGTTCGCCGCGCTCAGACCGTACTGGCGCTCGCGGTAGCGGAGACCCGTCTGGAGCGTGTTGCCCTCGCCGAGCGAGGCGGTATAGGCGCCCTCGACGCGCCAGGTGCGCGACGCCGCCGGAATGTCCAGCGGATCGATCGGACCCTGGCGATGGAAGTTGTTCTCCTCGGTGTACTGGGCGGTGAAGTCGGAGCGGCCGTTGGCGCCTACGCCCTGGGTCCAGTTGACCTGGTAGTGGTCGAAGGCGATGGGGTTCTCGCGTCCGCCATCCTCGGTGACCAGGCGGTTGGAGAACGAGGTCAGGCTGATGTGGCTCTCCTGGCCCTCCAGGTTCAGCGACAGGGTGCTCGCCTCGCCGCCGGACGTGTTGCGCCCGCCCGTGGCGAAGTCTCCCGCGTTGAACTGGCGGAAGTGGCCGCGCAGGCCGACCTGGACCTGTCCGAACTGCCCGGCGAAACCGAGGCCGCCGCTGGAGACCTGACCCTCGCCCGCCTCGGCGATCTGGTCGACGCCGGTCATGGCCTGGAAGTCGGTCTGGAAGCGGGTGAGAGGAATCCCCTCCTGAAGCTGCCCGGCGGCGATCTGGAAGATCGGCACGTCGCTTCCCTTGTCTTCCGCCTTCTCGATGTCGTGCAGGACGTCGGCCGGGATGCGGGCGCGGATCGCCCAGAAGTCGTCGCCTTCCCGGCCCTTGGCTTCCCGGGGCTGGGGCGCGAGCTGGAGGTCGAGGAACTGGGAGGTGCTGGCCGCGGTGCGGGTCAGCATGACCACGACCGGCGTGAATCCGGGCTTGTGCGCGATGACCTTGTAGAGGCCGGCCGGGAGGTCCTGGAACAGGAATTTGCCCTGCGCGTCCGTCAGCACCTTGCGGAGGCTCAAGTCGGCGAGCTGGTAGGCGTAGACTCCAGCGGCTCCCAGCGGAGCGGTCTCGCCGAGCACACGTCCGGATACGCCCGGCGGGCCTTGCGGACGGGTGTTCGGCTCGTTGGCCCGCGCACCGGAGGCGCCGCCCAGAAGGGCCAGCGCCAGGATGAATGGGGCAGCTTTTTGCACGCTCGTCATCTGCCTTCCCCCACGGACATGCAACTGTACGCCTCCGAGGGAACCCCTGTCAACGAGACGAGGCTCACCTGCTGGAGACTGCCCCCCGACTGAGCGCATTCCAAGCCGGGCTCAAGCCCGGCCTCCCAAGAAATACTGCCTTGCTTCCTACTCTACCTTATAAACCACCCCGTCGGAACGCCCCAGGTCGTCGGTGACGACCAGCCGGTGCTCGCCCGGGAGGCTGGGGAGGAAATGGTTCTCCCCGGGAGAGGTGGAAGCAACCAGCATGCCGTCCTGGTACCAGAAGAGTCGCGAGGCCTCGAGGCTGGCGTGGGCGATCAGCGGGATGCGCTGGTATTCGGGCGGCGTGTCCCGCCGCACGCGGTAGGGAGTGGCGGCGGCGGGCGACACGATCCGGGGCGGATCCCCGGCCGGGATGCCGCGGCAGGCGGAGGAGAACCGCGGCGGCTCGGGGATCGGGCTCCCCTGGGCCCGCCACCAGGCCACCAGCTCCGCCGGGTAGACCGTGAAGCTGCGCAGCTCGTGCGGACGCTGCCGCACGCAATCGCCGGAGAGCAGCTCCCCGGTCGCGGAGTCCACCAGCGCCCGGCGGTGGTAGGTGCACTGCACCAGGTGAGACCGGCCGGGCAGGTAGGTCGCCGCAATGCGCAGCGGGCAGAACGGTCCCGGCAGCTCGTGGCTCTCGGCGCACAGCTCGATCTCGCCGAGGTCGTGCATCCGCTTCGTCCAATCGGCGGGCTTGGCCGGGTTACCGCCGCCGGGATCGATCGCCCGGAAGAGGTCGAAGAGCAGCGGTCCCGCGTGCTGGCTCCCCGAGATCCCCTTGCGCGGCCGGCCGTCGAAGTTCCCCACCCAGACCCCGATCGTGAACCGCTGGGAGAAGCCGACCGCCCAGGCGTCCCGGTGGCCATAGGAGGTCCCGGTCTTCCAGGCGACACCCGGGGCGCCCACGGAGAGGTCCCAGGACTCCGGGAGGTCGGGGCGGCGGACGTCGGTGAGGATCTCGGTGACGAGATGGGCGGCTTCAGGGGAGAAGAGGGACCTCACCCCCTGTGGTTGATCCCATCCCCCCGCTCCCCATCCCTCTCCCCCGCCTGCGCGGGGGAGAGGGGGCCTGGAACGCATGCCCGTCTTTGTGATTTGTACTCGCTCGTCGGCCCCAGCTACGTTCCCCCTCTCCCGGCGGGGGATGGGGTGGGAGATGGGAGAGGGGGACAGGGGGTGAGGTTCCAAGATCTGGTACTCCCGATACTCCCCCCCGCCCGCCAAGGCCGCATACAAATTCGTCAGATCCAGCAGCGTCACCTCGCCCGCCCCGAGCACCAGCGGCAGCCCGTACTGGTGGTACGGCCGGTCGAGCGTGGCGAGCCCGCCGGCCTTCAGAAGCCGGTGGTACTCCTCCAGCCCCACCTCGGAGAGCAGCCGCACCGCGCAGGCGTTGAGCGACTGGATCAGGGCCTCGCGCACCGTCACCCGCCCCCGGTACTGGTCGTCGTAGTTCTCGGCCACGTAGCCGGAGAAGTCGGTGGGGATGTCCAATAGATAGGAGTCGGGCAGCACGCGTCCCTCGTCCATGGCGAGGGCGTAGAGGAACGGCTTCAGGGTCGAGCCCGGGGAGCGGCGGGCGAGGGTGCCATTGACCTGGCCCTTGAAATAGGTCTCCCGGAACCCGGCCGAGCCGACCAGGGCGCGGACCGCGTGCGTTCCGTTCTCGATCACCACCACGGCCGCGTTGCCGATCCCCTGGTCGCGCAGCTCGCGGATGCGCCGGACCACCTGCTCCTCGGCGACGGTCTGGAGCCGCCGGTCGATCGTAGTGGGGATGCGCGGCTCGCCGGGCAGCAGCGTCCTGACCTGCTCGGAGAAATGCGGCGCGGCGATCGGGGGCTTGCGGCGCGTGCGGGGGACGGGCACCTGCCGGGCGTTCTCGATCTCCGAGCGCGGAAAGATACCGCGCTCCGTGAGCTGGGCGAGCACCCGGTCGCGCGCCTCCTGCGCCGCCTTCGGATGGAGCGTCGGATCGTAGCGGCCCGGCGAGCGGGGCAGGGCGGTCAAGAGCGCGATCTCGCCGAGCGAGAGCTGGTCCGGCTCCTTGCCGAAGTAGAACCAGGCCGCCGTGCCGATCCCCTCGACGTTGCCGCCGTAGGGCGTGAGGTTGAGATAGATCTCCAGCAGCTCGTCCTTCGAGAACCGGCGCTCGATCTGGAGAGCCCGGAAGCTCTCGCGGATCTTCGAGACGATCGTCCGCGGCCCGGGCTCCGCCATGCGGGCGATCTGCATGGGGATCGTGGACGCCCCCGAGACCACCTCGCCCGACCGCAGGTTCGACCACGCCGCCCGCGCGATCGCCACCGGGTTCACTCCGGGATGGCGGTAGAACCACCGGTCCTCGGAAGCCACGAGAGCCCGCGGCAGCTCCGGGGGGAGCTCCGAAAGCTTCACCGGGAAGCGCCAGCGCTCGTCCGCCGGCAGGAAGAAGCGGAGGGGAGCGCCCGTGCGGTCGAGGACCATGACGGCAGGGGGACGCTCCAGGCTCTCCCAGGGGAAGGGGAAGACGAGGTTCAGGAAGAAGAACCAGAGGAAGGGAGACGCGGCGATGGTCAGGGCTGTGACGATCGCCACCCGCCGCCGTGCCCGGAGACTTGCTGCACCTGCCGACATCTTCTTCTATGCGGTCTCGGAGCTCGACGGCCGTTCCCGGTCCAGCGCCTCGGAGATCTCCTGCGCGGTGAGGCTGAAGTGCGAGAGCAGGAAGGACCCGACGGCGGCGAACAGCCGCGGATGGCGGATGATCCAGGCCATCACCCGTGCGCGCCGGAACTCCGCTCCCATCTCCCGGTGCAGCCGTCGCGTGTACGTGGCCAGAGCGCCAGCGGTCATCCGGCCGCTGGCCAGCGCCTCCAGCGCCACCTCTGCCGCCAGCCGGCCGCTGCGCAGGGCGCCGGAAATCCCCTCGCCGTTGTGCGGTTGGACCAGGCCGGCGGCGTCCCCGACCCACAGCGTGCGTTCATCGTGGAGCGGCGCCGCGCCGAAGGAGGTGTTCAGGGCGCCGCCGCGCGGCGGACCGACCGCCTGCTTGTCCCCGGCGAACGCCAGGCGCGGCAGCGCATCCGCCAGCCGGTGCTGCCGGAAGAGGCTCCAGGTGCTGCCGAGGCCCACGTTGTAGAGGCCGCTCTCCGGCAGCGGGAACTGCCAGCCGTACCCCGGCGACAGGTTGCGCATCCAGTGGATGATCAGCTTCTCGTCGGGCCGGCCGGCATAGTAGCCCCGGATGGCGAAGAAGTCGGGCTTCCTGCGGCAGAACCGCCCCGTGCTGCCCTGGGCCACAATGGCCAGGCGAGCCTCGAGAGCGGCAGGCTGGATTCCCGCGGCGGTCAGACGGACGCCGCCGTTCTCCACCGCCATGTCGAGGACCTTCGCGCGTTCGATCACCGTGGCGCCGGCGGCCTGGGCGTGGGCCAGGAGCGCCGCGTCGAGCTCGCGCCGCGGAACGCTCGTCCACCTGCGCTCTCCGTCCACGACGGTGCGGATCGTGAACGGCAGCACCTTGCCATTGGGGAGCTCCTGTTTCGCCGGCCAGCTCGTGTGGCGCGTGGACCGGGCCAGGAACTCGGAGAGCCCCATGCCCTCGAGGACCTCGATCGAGACCCGGCAGAGGAGATCGCCGCAGGCCTTGTCCCGCGGGAACGCGGCTTGATCGACGATCGCCACCCGGACCCCTTCCCGGGCCAGGAAGCAGCCGGTGGCGCTTCCGGCCGGCCCGCCGCCCACGATCACGACGTCGAACATGATCGCGCTCCTCCGTCACTCAAGGGTCTTGACCTCCATCCGCCCCCGCTCCCCCACCGCCTGCACGGCCGGACTGTACATCGCTTCCGCGTGCACCGGCGGCAGCCGGAACGCTCCCGGCGCGACCGCCCTCACCAAGGTGTAGTACGTCTGCCAGGAATCCGGGGGCAGCAGGTCGGTGAAGACCAGGATACGGTCGTCCCGGAGGTCCAGGTAGGCGAGCTGGAAGTTCGCATCGTTGACCCAGGGGAGCTGCTCCGTGGTCTGGAGGCGCGGGTTCTCCACCTCCAGCCCCGAGGGGAGGAGGTTCACCACCGCCACGTTGTTGAGCGCGCCCGAGACGCTCCGCAGGCGGGTCTTGATCACGATCAGGTCCCCCTGCTTCACGTTGTTCAGATCGATAGGCTGGCCGTCCCGGTTCAGGAACTGGCGCTCGATCTCCATGCCGTTGTTTTCAACCTTGAAGCCCTCGTCCGTGGGAATGCCACGAGTCAGCAGGCTGAAGAACGCCGCGCCGGGCTGGAAGCCCGCATCCATCTGGAGGCGGATCGGCTCCGAGCCGCGGATGGTGAAGGTCGCCGTCTTGTTCGTGAACGTGCCGACCTTCTTCCCTCCCACCATCACGCTGCCCGAGTATGGCGGGAACTTCGACTGCCGCTGGGCGAGCTGCCCGAGGGCGAGCAGGGTGAAGCTCTCTTCCTGCGTCGTCCACCAGCCGATCTCTCTGGCGTCGCGGCCCAGGCGTTCGGCCAGGGCCGGGATGCGCGAGTCGGTCGGCGCCGCATCCATCAGGGCGAGCAGGAGTAGGGCCCGGTTGCGGATCGTCGAGTTGAAGTTGCCGCCGGTCTGGCGCTCCACCTGATCGAGCTCGCCGATGCGGGAGACCAGCTCCTGCACTGCGCGCGGATTGCCCGCCGACGCATAGGCCGCGGCGAGCAGGGCGCGGGTCTCCGCATGGAGATCCTTGCCGTGCTTCGTGCGGATGTGGTCCATGGTCCCCTGGTCCGGCCGGCCGGCGCGGGCCAGGATGTAGAGGCCGTAGACCGTGCGCTGGAGATCGTCATAGCCGTAGGCCGACTTGGCCTTGGTCGTGGCCGCCACCCACTCGACGCCGCCCCGGTAGAGGTTCTCGTCGACCGGATGGCCGGCCTTGCGCGCCTCCACCAGGAAGTGCGCGGCATAGGTGCTGGCCCAGGGGTGGACCTCCGTGCCGCCGGGCCAGAGCGAGAACCCGCCCCCCGAAAGCTGCATCAGCGACATCCGCCTGAGGCCCGCCTGCACCATGTCGGCCGGATCGCCGTGCCCCTTCTTGGGATCGAACAAGTCGGGCTCGAACGCCCTGGCCAGGTCGCCCAGGTAGATCAGCGGGAAGGCGCCGGACACCGTCTGCTCCAGGCAGCCGTAGGGATACTGGAGCAGGTGCTCCAGCTTGCCCGCGAATTGAATCAGCGGCAGCGGCCCGACGCGGAGCTTGCGGCGGACCGTCTCCGGCCGGAATCTCGCCTCCGGAGCGGCCAGATCCATGGCCGATTTGGCCACTCCGCCCGCGTCTTCCACGGAAATCTCGGGCAGATCGGCCCGGATCCCCACGTTCGTGGTGGACTGGCTCTTCTCGCCATTGCCCGCGGCCGTGGCCGTGAAGCGGACATTCCCCTCCGTCATCCCGGTTTTCACCGTGAAGTAGACGGTGCGCTCCCGGCCCACGGGGATCTCGACCGCCTGCGTGGCCGAGCCCTCGATCTTGACCGGACCCTGAGCTGCGAGGCCGACCTGGATCTGGCCCGGCTTCGCCGTGTCGTTCCGCACCGTGATCGGCACCTGGAGCGACTCGTCGAAGGAGAGGATGCGCGGCAGCGTGGGCAGCAGGACGAGCGGATCGCGCACCCGGGTCTTGCCCTCGGACGAGCCGAACTTCGGGCCATCGATGGCCACGACCATCACCCGCAGTGCGCCCTGGAACTCCGGCACCTGGAAGGCGACCTTCACATTGCCGTCGCCGTCCGCGGTGAGCGGGCCGGACCAGAACGCCACCGGCTCCACCCGGCGGATGCCCTCGGTGCGGACGTACTGCGCCATCCCCTCCTCGCCCTCGCCGCCGCCCGCCGGAGCCTTGCCTTGCGGCTTGACCTCGGGCAGGAGCAGGCTGAACGTGTCGAACGAAGTGACAGAGAGACCGAGCCGCCGGTAGAACCAGTCGAACGGCTGCGGTGTCTTCTGGGCGATGAGCTGCAGGATGCCCTCGTCCACCGCCGCCACCGTGACCACGGCGCCGGGCGAAGTCTTCACTCCGATCTCCAGCTTCGAGTTGGGCCGGATCTCCTTGGGTTGCGTGATCTGCGGAGTCAGCTTGTTCGCCACCCGGTCGACGGGCAGCGGCACGGCTCCGAAGGCGCGGCCGGCGGAGCCGGGCTCCAGGTCCTGCGCGCGGCGGACGAGCGTGGCCGTGATGAACGAGTTCGGCCGGTACTCGCCGCGGATCGGCACCTGGATCGTGGCCGTGTTGCCGGTGAGCTGATGGATCTGCGTGTCGAGCACCCGGTCGCGCTCCACCGTGATCAGCAGCTTGCCTACGAACGGAGCGCGCACCTGCACCACGGCCGTTTCACCCGGGGCGTACTCCTCCTTGTCCAGGTCGAGCTCCAGGCGGGCCGGGTTCTTGATCGCCCAGGGGGACATGCCCCAGCCCGCGGCATAGAACTCCACCTGGGACGAGGCCTCCGAGTCCGGATCGGTCAGCACCACGCGGTAGCTGCCGTAGCGGGTCGGAGTGAACTTGAACGTGCCGCGCGGCTTGCCGGCCGGGATCTGCTTGCTCTCCAGGAGCACGGCCTCGCGCGTGGATTCATACCGGTAGCCGCCGCCGGAGATGCGCCGCAGCACCGTGTTGTAGCGGTCCTCGAAGAAGTCGGCGCGCAGGTAGCCGGAGGGGACCGCCTTGCCTTCCGGCGAGACGGCCACGTACTCGATCTCCACCGGCTTCTTCGGCTCGGGCCAGCCCTCCTCGTCGCCGAGCTGGCGCAGACCGATGTAATAAGGATAGGGATGGACCTGGAGCCGGGTGAGCGCCGCGACGCCGCGTCCGCCCTGCTCCTGGACGCGGGCCGTGATCACGGCTTCGAGCGAGGACGGCACCGGCGACTTCTCGGGCATGGTGACCCGGAACTCGCTCCGCCCCTCCTCGTCCAGCTTGCCCGTGGTGTCCAGCACCTCGTTGGCTTCCATCTTGCGCTCGCCGTTGCGGAACGAGAACGCCTCGAAGCCCTTGGCCGTGAACGTCGAATCCACCAGGCGGACGCGGGTCTCGACCGGCAGGTTCGCCGCCGGCGCGCCGAACAAATAACTGGAAGCTACGTTGTAGACCAGCTCCTGCCCGGGGCCGACTTTCTCCTTCGGCAGCTGGATCTCGACCGAGATGCGGTCCGGGACGAACTCCTCCACCTGGAAGCTGTAGGTGCCGATGATGGTCTCGGCCACCTCCAGCTCCAGCGTGTGATGGCCGGTCAGCGAATAGGCGGGCAGGTTGAGCTTCCACTCGGCGAGGCCGCGGCCGTCGACCTGAAGGCGCTCCGTCTCCAGCTCCTTGCCCTGCGGATCGCGATGGCGGAGCAGGGCCGGCATGGCCGGCGGCACCTTGAGGTTCGAGTCGCGAAGGACCGCGAGGCCCTCGGCCGTCTCGCCCGGCCGGTAGAGGTCGCGCTCGCCATAGAGGAACGCCGTGTAGCCGCCGGTCGGGACCTCGTCGCCGCCGGTGTCGAGGCCGGTCGTATCGATCGACATCCGGTCGAGGAGGAGGAACGTGAAGTCATCCCCCTTCTCCACGGTGATCAGGTAGGGCCGGCGGGTGTCCGGGTCGGGCAGGTCGCCCACGCGCCAGAGGCCGGAGCCGTCGGTCCGCCCCTCGCCCATCGGCTGGTTCTGGTCCGAGATCAGGGTGACCTTGGCGTCCGACACGGCCGAGAGATCGCGGACGGACGACACCCAGACCATCAGCTCGCCGCGGTTCTGCTTGGCGACGATGCCCATGTCGGTCAGCAGGAGCCAGCGCTGCTGGGCCTCCCAGTCGTCCGGCTGGCCCACGGAGATGCGGTAGAGGCCGGGGTCCTCGAGGTCCACCCAGCGGTCGAGCGTGATCGGGGTGATGCGCCGCTGGTTGCGGCCGCTGTTGACGTCGAGCGTCTCTTCCCGGAGGCGGTCGCCGAGCGCGTGCGGCAGCTCGCCGAAGTAGCCGTAGTCCTCGTCGAAGAAGCCGCCGTAGTTGAACAGGAAGAACAGGTTGTTGCGGTAGACCCGGTCGATCGTCATCCGCACCTTGGGCACGTTGACGCTGTCGAGGTTGACCGTGCGGTTGCCCGAGGCGGAGAGGAACATGCCCTCGCTCTGGAAGGCGACGGCAGGCTCCAGGTCGGGGATCTCGACGTCCGCGGTCCAGTCCTCGGAGAGCACCGCCTCGTCCGTGGCGGGCATGCCCTTGCCCACGGTCAGCTTGTAGGTCGATCCGGGCCGCATCTCGCCGGTGACCACGAGCTCGTTGCGGTTGGCGGAGAGGCGGGTCTGGACCGGCGGCTCTACCTTCAGATACTTCTCGGCCACGGCCGCGGAGATGGGCGAGGAGAACTTGACCACCACCGTGGACTCGCGCGGGCCGGGCTCGACCTCGAAGCCCCAGATGGCGAGCTTGGTGCTCGACCCCACGGGGATCTCGTGGACGAACTCTTCTTTCAAGGGGACGTTGCCGCCGACGGGCGTGAGGTCCTGGGCGATGACGAGCCGGAGCTTGCGCTCCTCCTTCTGCTTCTGGATCGTGGGCGTGCGGAAGGCTATGACCGGGGCGTTCCAGTCCGTCTCCAGCTCCAGCGCCATCGGCTCTCCGCCCACCGGATCGTGGAGGCGCATCTTCGAGATGAGCACCTTGGGATCGACGGGGTAGTTGAACTTGACCTGCCCCCGGAACACGACGCGGGCCTTGCCTTCGAGCGCCGGCTCCTCGGTCAGCTCGACCCCTTCGACGAGGAACTGGTCGGTGCGGACGGTGATCTCCTCGTCGCCGGTGAAGATCATGCCCTCGGGCAGGAACGTCTCGGGCTTGAGTGTGACCGTGTACTCGGACGCGATCGGCAGCCCGCCGCTGGGCTGGAACCGGAGCGCGTTCGTGTCGCGCCAGGTCCAGGCGCCGCCGAGCCCGGGCTCGAGGGTGGCGGGGGCCGGCTCGACGACGTTGCCGACTTTGTCCTTCCCGATGGCCTTGTCGAAGACGATGTCGAAATACTGCCGACTCTCGCGGTCCACGACCACGTCGAACACCGAGACCGTCTCGGCATCGGACCCCGCCCGGAGCTTCGCGAGCGCCGCGGCGATGGGGTTCTTGAACGCGTAGGCCGAAACGGAGACCAGCAGCAGGGCCAGGACGATGAGGACGACATCCTTGATGCCCCACTTGCGGGCGAACACGGCACGGAGACGAGACGGGATCCGGTCCCGAAGCGACGGAGAGGTGGCCATGGGGGTATGACGCTCCTGTTCTGGGTAGAGACGGCGAAGACTAGGCTACACCAGAACCGGCGCCCCCACCATGGTCAAGTGGGGCGACAGCATTTCCAGCAGCTCGTCGCGGGTGAAGATCTTGCCGCCGTTGGCTACAGGAAGATCTCGAAGATAGGGATTTCCAGTCCGGGGAAGAACGGGCTGGTCAGGAGATCCCGCGCCGCAGCCGTGAGCTCTGCAGCCTGCTCAAGGCGCTCGCCCGACCTGCTGTAGATGCGGGCCTCGCTGCGCTTCGGATCGACCACCCAGTATTCCTGAACGCCGAGGATCTCGTAGCGCTCCAGCTTGATGCCTTCGTCCCGCTTCCGCGTCGAATCGGAGAGGACCTCGATGACCAGATCCGGAGCCCCCTGGACGTTCTTCTCCGTGAGGATCTTCATGCTCGCATTGGAAATGAACAGGAGATCCGGCTGGACAACGTCGTGCCTGTCCAGCAGGACGTCGATCGGGGCCACGTAGAGGCGACCGAGCCGATGCTGACGTAGGTGCGACTCGATCCACCACGTCAGTTGGACGACGACGCTCTGATGCTTCGGGAAGGGGGCCGCCGTCACGTAATGCTCCCCATCGAGGATCTCGTGGCGGTTCCCGTCTTCCGGGAAGAGCAGGTAGTCCTCGTAGGTGAGCTTGCGGCGGACTGCGTCTCGAATGGCCATGGCGATTCCCTTGTACAGGGCCAGAGCAATTCTAGCATGAAGGCACGATCCTCGGGTCGGAAGAAGTTCCGGCCCAGGATACCGCAGGTGATGCCGTCGTGGAACCCTGGGAGCTTCCTCCCATGCCGTGGCATGTCCTCGCATCACGGCAGACAAGCCTGTCGGCACCCTACGATCGGGAACCCGTCTCCTGCGGCAGCCCGAATGAGCAAAGCGGTCCAGTCTCTACAGATCCGCAACTTTTTCTCATTTGGTACCGTCAAATCGAGCGTTAGGTGTTTCGGTTTTTGGAGAGTTTTGGATAAGAAGACGCTCTTTTGGGCGGAAACAAGCACGAATGAGGCATGTCTCTGTGATACGATTCCTTCATGGCGAGGACGTCTGGCCCGATCGGGCGAGTCATTCGGGAGTGGCGGGAGCGTCGAGATCTCACCCAAAAAGAGCTGGCGCGGAAATCCGGGCTCCACCTCAGCTCCATCGGAGCCTATGAGCGAGGCGAGCGGAACCCTCAGCTGGAACCATTGGCGAAGATCTGCTTCGCTCTCGAAGTGGAGCCCTCCGTCTTCTGCCTCGAGGTGGCGCGAGCTGAAGCCCTTCAGCTGGCGCCATTGGTCGATCAACTGAGGACGCAGGCCGGGATGGAGCTGCTCGAGAGATCTCAGGAAGACAAGGATGTCGAAGAGCTGCGGTGGGCCTCGGATCTCGTTTTCAGCAAGATGAGAGAGATTTTTCTTCACCTTGTGGGAGAGGCGTGAAAGGGAGCCAACGAGCCTCCCGCTGCAGCGTGCTCGCGAAGCGGCCGCCCTGCTGCTGGAGCTTTTCCCACTCCGGTTGCGTGTAGACGAGAAGCTCCGCAGGGACGGGTAGGGCACCGAGGTCCCATCGGAGCGCCCGCCGCTCGAAAGAGTCCGGAGACGATTCGACCACGGCGATCAGATCGAGGTCGCTGCCCACTCCGGCATCACCGCGGGCGTAGGACCCGAAGTAGCCGAGGCGGAGGAGACCGGGATGGCGGGGAGCCTCTCCCGTGGCCCACTCCGCTACCTTCCTCTCGACTTCGCGCCGGTCAGGCCATCTGAGCACGGACGTATTCAAGGATCTCACTGGCATAGCGAATCGCTTCTCCGCTCTGGATCTCTCCATAGTGCTCGAACGGCGGACCTTCGGGATGCCCGTCGGGGTAGCGCGTTCCGACATAGAAGTTGTCGAGCACCTTCGCCTTTTCCACGAGAGACCGGTCCACCTCCACCTCCTCCGGCACCTCGCCGAGCAGGCGGGCTACCACGTGGCCCCAGGCCTCTTGGCCCAAGTGTAGGTGGAGGGCTTTGACCGCTTTCTCCGCCGCCTGCTGGGCGGCAAAACAGGCCCATTCGTGGCGCTGGTCTTCGCGAGATGCGCTCGCCTGTTCGAGATCTCGCTCGGCCTGCATCAACCAGTCTCGTGAGCGGTCCACCTGCCTCCTCTCGCCAAACGACTAGCCTGGGCGCCCCCTGCGAATGGCTGGAAGTAGTCTAGCATTGCTGGTCTCCTCCCAATGAATGATTAGAAAAGCGCACTAAAGCTCGCCGACAGCAATTTTTTTTGTCGAAATGTAGGCGATTCGACCATCTTACGTAGCAAGGTTCAGCTTCAGACGCCTTGAGAAACGTCAGACTGCGCTTCGAGAGGCGCAGGACGCCCCACCATGGTCAAGTGGGCGACAGCATCTCCAGCAGCTCGTCGCGCGTGAAGATCTTGGCCAGGTGAGGATCATCCTCCTTGACCATGCTGTCCATCAGGCGGCGCTTGCGCTCGATCAAGGCCGAGATCTTCTCCTCCAGCGTCCCCTCCGCGATCAGCTTGAGCACGTGCACGGCCCGCCGCTGGCCGATGCGGTGGACGCGGTCCGTGGCTTGGTCCTCGCGGGCGGCATTCCACCAGCGGTCGTAGTGGATGACGACCGAGCCGCCCACGAGGTCGATGCCCGTGCCGCCGGCCTTGAGGCTGCCGAGGAAGACCCGGCAGTCCGGGTCGCGGTTGAAGCGGTCCACCGCGCCGCCGCGGTCGACGGTCGAGCCGGTGAGCACGGCGTGGCCGATCCCCAGCCCGCGCAGATGGCGCTCCATGAGCGCGATCATCCCCAGGAATTGGGAGAAGACCACCACCTTCTGCCCGCTCTCCAGCGCCTCGCCCAGGACCTCGCGGAAGAGGTCCCACTTGCCCGAGGCATACTGGTCCGCGCGGTCGAGGCAACCCAGGGCGAGCGCCGGATGGCCGCAGATCTGCTTGAGCAGGTTGAGCAGCGCGAAGATGTGGATGTAGGGCAGCGGCCGGTCGCCCGCGGCCTCGATCTCCCGCGCCAGCTCCGCTCCGCGGCCCGCGAGGGCCTCGCGGTAGAGATTGACCTGGTCGTCCGACAGCGGGCAGGCGCGCAGGTCCTCGAGCTTCTCCGGCAGCTCGTCGAGCACCGACGACTTGAGCCGGCGCAGCACGAACGGGGAGATCAGCCGCCGCAGCTCGCCCAGCCGCTCCTCTTCCTGATCCGGCTCTGTCCTCAGATAGCAATCCTCAAAAGCGGAATCCGTCCCCAGGTAGCCCGGCAGGACCAGATCGAGCACGGCCTTCAGGTCGGAGAGCGAGTTCTCCACGGGCGTGCCGGTCAGCCCGAGGCGGACCTCCGCCACGATCCGGGAGCCCGCCTGCCACGAGCGCGTCTGCCGGTTCTTGACCTGCTGGATCTCGTCGAACACGGCCAGGGCGAAGGGGACCGCGGAGAGCTCCTCCGCATCGCGCCGCAGCACGCCATAGGAGGTCACCAGCACGTCGCCCGCGCCCAGCCCGGCGGGAGGCCGGCGCTGGGCGCCGTGGTGGATCACCGGCCGGAGCCCCGGAGCGTGCCGTTTCACTTGGTCGCGCCAGTGCGGAAGGACGCTCGTGGGGCAGACCACCAGGAACGGGCCGGTCGTCTTCCCCTCCTCGACGAGCGACACCAGGAGCGCGAGGGTCTGGAGCGTCTTGCCCAGGCCCATGTCGTCGCAGAGCAGGCCGCCGAGGCGGTTCTCGCAGAGGAAGCGGAGCCATTCCGTGCCCGCGAGCTGGTAGGGGCGGAGCGCCGTGGCGAGCCCCCGGAGCACGGGCAGCGGCTCGGCGGAGCGCAGATGCAGCAGGCGGTCGAGGAGCGCCTGGGTCTCGGGAGGGCCGGACAGGCTGACCGGCGCCTCGGCGAGCGCCTGGATGCGCAGCAGCTCGGACGCGGACAGCCGCACGCTCCCGCCCCGCGGCTCCCCTCCCGCCTGCTCGATCAGTCCATCGAGGGCGCGCACGGCGGGAGCGTTGAGGTCCACCCAGCCGCCCGGGATCTCCAGGTAGGGGAGGCCTTGGAGACGGGCCTGGAGGAGGGTTTCGAGGGGGACCGACGCGCTGCCGAAGCCATAGCGGATGTCCAGCCAGTACCAGCTCCGCTCGAGCGCGTGCTCGAGGTCCGGAGCGGCGATCTCGACGCGGTCGAAGCTCTTGAAGATGCGGCGCTGCCGCAGCGGCTCGTCGAGGACGAGGGTGCCCTCGGCCAGGGCGCCGGCGTTCGCCTCCAGGAAGCCGGGCACCTGGCTGCGCCGGAGCTGGACGCGGGCCGGGGAGCGGAACTTGCGCTCCTTGCCCTCGCGCTCCAGCTCGGCCAGCACCTGGAGCTCCTTGAGCCAGATCAGGCTGCCGTAGCGGAACCGCTCCAGCCCGGCCAGCTCGAGGAAGCGATCCTCGCCGGTCTCCTGGAGGGCGCGGATCACGTGCCGCACCTCTACGGCGTCGATCTCCGTCTGCTCGCTGACATGGAAAAGCGTGCGCAGAGGGAGCGGCTTGAGCGGGAGATCCTCCTGGTCCGGGTAGACCTCGCCCAGCAGCCGGAGGACGGCGCGGACCTGTCCGCGAGGCACCGTGACCCGCACCATGGGCCCATCTCCGCGCCGGAAGGTCAGCGCAAAGCGGCCGGACTCCTCGTCGATCGACGGATGGAAGGTGCCCGTCTCGTCAGGCTCCATCTCGCGGGCGCAGTGGTAGGCGAGGCGATGCCAGAAGCTCTCCTCCCATGACTGGCGCTGCGTGTTCATGCCGGCCTTCATGAGCGCGCGCTCCGGGACGGTGGCCTGGAACAGGGCGAGCCGTTCGAGGAGCCCGCCGCGGTCGAAGACGTCGTTGCCGGACACCTTGCCGGTGCGCTCCAGGAAGCGGATCTGCGCCTCCGACCCGTCGAGATACTCGGCCAGCTCCTCCCCCGAGGGCGAAGTCACGCGCACGGTGCTCCCCATCCGCAGCACGCGTACCCTGGAGGACGCCTGGGGATTGCCCTCGTAGAGCAGCCGGGCGAGCCGGTGCCAGACGGAAGCGGCGAAGGCCTCCTCCCAGCCTTTCCCATCCCAGGCCCGGTTCACCTCGTCCAGGGCGCGGGAGAGGGCGAGCAGGTGCCGGCAGGTGCGCTGGCGGCTCTCGGCGCAGGTGCAGGACCGGAGGGGCTTCGAGCTGCCCGGCACGTCGGCGATATAGATGGCGGAGTCATCCTGGCCGGCCTCGTCAGGAACGAGGCCGATCCCGGAGCGATGGAATTCGAGATGCGTGAACGGCGGCATGATCCCCTCTGGCGGAAGAAAAATCCGGCGGAGGATACCGCAGCTTGCGCCGTGGCGGAACGCCTGGGGCTACAGGAAGATCTCGAAGAGAGGGATCTCCAGTCCGGGGAAGAAGGGGCTGGTGAGGAGGTCACGCGCCGCGGCCGTGAGCTCCGCGGTCTGCTGGAGGCGCTCCCCCGACCTGCGGTAGATGCGGGCCTCGTGGCGCTTCGGATCGACTACCCAGTACTCCTGGACGCCGAGAAGCTCGTAGCGCTCCAGCTTGATGCCCTCGTCTCGCTTCCGCGTCGAATCGGAGAGGACTTCGACCACCAGATCGGGAGCCCCCTGGATATTCTTCTCGGTGAGGATCTTTATGCTCGCATTGGAGATGAACAGGAGATCCGGCTGGACGATGTCATGCGCGTCCAGCAGGACGTCGACCGGTGCCGGAAGAAATCGTCCGAGCCGGCGCCGGCGAACGAAGGGCACGATCCAGCCTGTCAGCTCAGCGACAATGCTCTGATGCTTCGGGTACGGTGCCGCCGTCACGTAGTGCTCCCCATCGAGGATCTCGTGGCGGTTCCCGTCTTCCGGGAAGAGCAGGTAGTCCTCGTAGGTGAGCTTGCGGCGGACTGCGTCTCGAATGGCCAT
>Ga0068862_100001624_pt1 | contig 20473 bp, 13 predicted proteins | sample KBSSwiS52_FD_66598 | JGI IMG/M metagenome (GOLD analysis project Ga0068862, IMG submission 66598) | Switchgrass rhizosphere microbial communities from Kellogg Biological Station, Michigan, USA - KBS Switchgrass S5-2 | ecosystem: Host-associated > Plants > Roots > Rhizosphere > Soil ... | reverse complement strand
ACCAGCACGACCGCGAGCGCGACTTCCGCCGCGACGAGCGTCTGGCGCCACCGGAGTCGTCCGGGGCCGCTGGTCGCCGAGCGGCCGCCTTCGCGCAACTCGGTCTGCGGCGTCACCGACGTTGCCTGCATCGCGGGCAGCAGGCCGGCGATGATCGCCGCGATCACGGCCACACCCAGCGCAAACCCCAGCACGAGCGGATCCAGCCGCGTCTCGGCCACCCTCGGCAGCGCGGCAGGGGCGGTATTCCGCAGAACCCAGACGCCAAGCGCCGCGAGCGCCACGCCTAACGTGCCACCGATACCGGCGAGCACGATCGTCTCCGCCAGCAGCTGGCGAGACAGACGGCGGCCGCCGGCTCCAAGCGCCACTCGCACCGCCATCTCGCGTCGACGCTGCTCACCGCGCACGAGCAGCAGCCCGGCGACGTTCGCGCACGCAATGAGCAGGACGAAGCCGACCGCGGCGAACACCACGAGCAGGATCGGTTTGAGTCGTCCCGTCACCTGCTGCTCGACCCCGACGGCGAATGCCCGGAAGTGCCGATCGCTCGAATACATGCCGTCCTTCGTGAGCTTGGCGACGCGGTCGGCGAGCTGCGCATTCGCCTGCGCGAGCGTCGCACCGGCCTTGAGACGTGCAGCCGAGTAGAAGCCGTGGTTGCCTCCTCCCTGCTGGAAGCCCGGGCCCTCGATGGCGCCGCTGGCCTGGGCGTTCGTGCCTAACGGCACCCAGAGTCGTGTCGGACCGTCGGCACCGAAGTCGAGCGGCAGCTTGAAACCGGCCGGCATCACGCCCACGACTACTCTGTCCCGCCCGTTCACCTGGATCGTCCGACCGACGACCGATGAGTCCGCGCTGAAGCGGCTCCGCCAGACGTCGTCCCCGAGGATGATCACTGCCGGCCCGTTCGGGATGTCCTCCTCGGCCGTGAAGTTGCGACCCAGTGCCGGCTGCACGCCGAGGATCGGCAGGATGTCCCGATCGATGAATCCGGTGCGAATGCGCTCGGACTCGCCGTCCGCGGTGAGGTTCACGGCGCCATCGCTGAACAGGCCGACGTTCGCGAATGCGGGAATGTCCGTCTTCCATTCCTCGTATTCGTCGTACGAGAGCCACGTCTGGTCGAAGCCGGTCCATGAGCTCCAGAGGACCGCGATCCCTTCGGGACGACTATATGGTAGCGGCGTGAGGAGCACGGCCTTCACGACGCCGAAGAGCGCGGTGCTCGCGCCGATCCCGAGCGCGAGCGTCAGCGATGCGACGGTGGTGAATCCGGGACGACGCCGGAGCGTGCGGAACCCGAAGCGGGCGTCCTGGACGAGGTCCTCGAGCCATGAGGTCCCGCGCTCATCGCGGACAGCGTCCTTGTGTGCTTCCACGCCGCCGAAGGCGCGCTGTGCGGCCCATTTGGCCTCGTCTTCGGGCAATCCTTTTTCGCTCATGAGCCAGCGGGTCTCCATCTCGAGGTGGAAGCGCATCTCGTCGGCCATCTGGCGCTCCTCGCGGCGTCGTTGCGCGAGGGCGTTGAACGCCGTGTGAAGCGCGTGATACCAGGCCATGGGTCGGTCTCAGCCGCCCTGGGGCGCGAACCGAAGGATTCGATTCACCGCGCGCGACGACCGGTCCCACTCGGCCATCTGGACCTCGAGCTGGGCCAGCCCGCCGCGGGTGATCTCGTAGTAGCGCGCCTTGCGGTTGTTCTCGCTGTCGGCGTAGTAGGCGCGGATCCAACCGCGCCGTAGCATGCGCTGGAGCGCCGGGTAGAGCGATCCCTGGTTGACGTCGAAGACGTCGCCGGAGATCTGGCGCAGCCGGATGGAGATGCCCCAGCCGTGCATCGGCTGCAGGGTCAGCGCCTTGAGCGTGAGCATCTCCAGGGTGCCCTGGAGAATGTCGGAGCGTGACGGCGCGTTGGCGTCGGTCATGCTCCTTTAGACGGGCTAGAGGTCGGAAAGGTTTGTATGCCCTGTCATTCCGAGCGGAGGCCGCAGGCCGGAGGCGAGGAATCGCCAGACGATTGTCATTCCGAGCGGAGGCCACAGGCCGGAGGCGAGGAATCGCAGTCATCCCGGTAGAGGGACCTCCCGGTCGGGGACGATGGCGATTCCTCGCCTTCGGCCTGCGGCCTCCGCTCGGAATGACGACAGGTTAGGGCGCCAACCGCCTCAGCCGTCCTTCCAGCACCTCCCTCATTTGCTGCCGGCGCGCGTCCGGCAACTGCTCCCGCTCCAGCACCTCCAGGCCCTTCCGCGACACCGACACCGCCTCGGCCTTTTCGCCCGCCCCCTCCAACGCCTCGGCCAGTGAGTCGTGCGCGTTCGAGGAGCCCGGATAGAGCTCCACGATCATTCGGAAGACGACGATCGCGTCGGGTCGCCTGTCGCTCCGCAGCAACCGGTACGCGACCTGGTTCAACCGCGCCTCCTGGAAGAGCGGCGCTTCGGGATCGCGGGTGCGGGCGGCGTCGAAGGTGGCCAGCGCGGCCTGCACTCCCTGCGTTGCGATCATGTCCTGAAACGCCTGGACCGTTGGGGCCGGCTCGACTGCCGCGAGCTCGCGGATCGTCGCCAGCCCGGCAGGCGCTCCATTCGCCGCCGGATCCCGTCGCAGAAACGCGAGCTCGGCCGCGTCGCGCTTGACGTATCCGTTGAAGAACGCGAGTAGATACCGATTTGTCGTCTCGAACGCCTGGCGCAAGCGCGTTGCGTTGGCGCCGCGCATGCCCAACACGGTGCTGGCCGCCATCCCCTCCGTCGCGAAGTCCCAGTGATGGATGCCGGGCGCGTCCACGAGATAGTGATGGCGATTGGAATACCGCATCGCCTCGAATTCCGCGAAGCGGTTCTCCCGCTTCGACAACGGAACGCTGTACATGTGGAGGAACGGCACCCGCATCGCGGTGACGCTGTAGCCCCAGCCGCCGGACAGCGGCCAGAACACGCCATCATCGAAGATCGCGCTCTCGAGATCGGAGACGGCGTCGACGTCGGGGTGCCGCATGGCAAACAGGATCTGGGAGAAGCCCGAGCCGCTGAAGCCTAACGCGGCGAGCTTCGCGGGATCGACGAACGGGAGCTTCCTCATCGCGGGGACGATGAATTCCATGTCGCGGAGCGCGAGCTCCAGACCTGCGCCCGGGTCCGGAATGTCCGGGCTCACGCCGTCCACCATCGCGATCACGTAGCCGTGGCTCGCGAGATACTCGTTGGTGACCGTCGTCGACAGGCTTCGAAGCTGGCCGACGACGAGCGGGTAGCGTCCTGTCGCCGGCGTCGCATTGCGGGTGGCGAGCAGTGACGTGCGCTGCAGCCTGGACCAGGCGCTATCCGTGACCGTGCCGAACTCGGTGAAGAACCGACGTCGGTTCGCTTCGTCGGAGCGACGCCGGGCCTCGCTGACCGTGTCTGGAAGGTGCGAGAACATGTAGTCCCGGAACGTCATCGGCCGTGCGGATCCCGCGGCCGCTGGATACCAGATGTGCACTGTCAGCCGTCGCGAGCGGTCTGCGGTCTGCGGCCGACCGAGGCTATCGACCTTGGGCAGATCGAAGCGCGTCGAGTCGCGCATCTCGCGCTTCATGAAGCCGACGCCACGCGCTCCAGGTGTAAGCGACCCGAAGAGCGGCGAGCGGCTCTGCGCGGGCACAGGCTCGACGGGGGCGCCCAACGCGAAGATCGCAACGACGGTCGCAGGCAGACAGAGCCGATTCATGTAGACTCCCGGTTTGATCCCGTGTCATTCCTCGCCTTCGCCGCTGCGCGGCTCCGCTCGGAATGACAACCGCCGGGCGATTCCTCGACTCGCCGGACGGCTCGCTCGGAATGCCGACGACAATGCGACTCGGCCCGCGTCGCGTCCAACGGGATGGGACGCGCGACAATTCACCGGGATGACCGGCACGTCCGAGGGACGACCGCCGCCACCTAACGCCCAACGTATTCACCGCTGCGTCTGGCGCCGGCTCGCTCCGCGTGGAAAACTTGCGAGTCCCTGACCTCACGCTCACATGGAACGCACGATCGGCCTCGGGTGCATGCGCCTCTCGACCGCCCTGGACCGCGATGACGCGCGCAGCGTCACCGTGATCCACACGGCGCTCGACGCGGGCGCAACGCTGCTCGATACGGCCGACGCGTACTGCCACGACGAGCGTGATTTCGGCCACAACGAGCGGCTGATCGCCGCGGCCCTGCGAACCTGGCCGGGCGACCGATCGACGATCGAGGTCGCGACGAAAGGCGGCTTGCGACGTCCCGGTGGGAAATGGGTGAACGAGGCGCGTGCGAAATCGCTACGCGCCGCCTGCGACGCAAGCCGCGAGGCCCTCGGCGTCGACTGCATCGACCTGTACCAGCTGCACGCCATCGATCCGCGGACGCCACTCGAGACGAGCGTGCGCGCGCTCGCTGCGCTGCAGGAGGAAGGGAAGGTTCGCCGCATTGGCCTCTGCAACATCACGGTCGGCCAGATCGAATCCGCACGGCAGATCGCGGAGATCGCGTCGGTGCAGGTCAGCCTGTCACCGCTCGACGACGAATCTCTGCGGAACGGCGTCGCCGAATACTGTCGCGATCACGGGATCAGACTCATCGCCTATCGCCCGCTGGGTGGTGACCGTGTGGGTCGCCTGACGCGGGACGCGGATCTCGCCGAAGTCGCGGCGCGGCACGGGGTGACACCACAGGAGATCGCACTCGCGTGGCTCATGGACCTGAGCCCCGTCCTGACGCCCATCCCGGGGGCGACGAGACCGGAGACCGCACGCTCGATCGCGACGGTGCGCCGCGTTAGGCTCGCGGACGACGACCGGCGCCAGCTCGACGCCCGGCATTCCGGGCGATTGCTCCGTGTCTCACGTGCCGAGCGCCGGCCGCCAGACGACGCGGACGGTGACGTCGTCCTCGTCATGGGAATGCCTGGGGCGGGGAAGAGCACCACGGCCATGGAGCTCGAGCGCTCCGGCTACGTGCGGCTCAATCGAGACATGCTCGGTGGCTCGCTCGCGGACCTCGTCACGGACCTCGACGCCGGGCTCGGCGCCGGGAAGCGGCGGTGGGTGCTCGACAACACGTATCCGTCACGGAAATCGCGGAACGAGGTCGTCGAATGCGCGTGGCTGCATCGTGTTCCGGCGCGCTGCGTGTGGGTCGCCACGACGCTCGCCGATGCCCAGATCAACGCGATCACGCGAATGATAGGTATCCACGGGCGGCTGCCGAGCCCCGAGGAGATCCGCGAGCGAGGGAAGACGGACCCGCGCTTCTTCGGCCCGGACGCGCAATTCCGGTACGAGCGCTCGGCGGAGCCACCGGTCCTCGACGAAGGCTTCGTGACGGTGGAGCGGCGCGACTTCACACGACACGAAGCGCCTAACGACGGTGCGCGCTCGATCGCGTTCGACCTGGATGATCTGATGGCGGTGCCGCCGGCGGCACGACGACCGGTGCTCGAGCGACACCGCGCGGATGGGTGGCTTCTCTTCGCACACGCGTGGCGGCCGAAGACGGCGCGCGGCAGTGCGTCGCTCGAGGAAGTCGCCGCCGATGTCGCGCGGCGGGGCGCAGAGCTCGAGCTCGATCACGTCGCGATGTGTCCCCATGATGCGGGGCCACCGGTCTGCTGGTGCCGGAAGCCCATTCCAGGCTCGCTCCTCGAGTTCACGCTGCGCCGCGGTGTCGCCTTGCAGCGCAGCATCGTCGTGGGCGGGTCAGCCGCAGACAGGACCATGGCGGAGCGTCTGGGGATGACGTTTCGCGACGTGGCGCAGTTCTTCGCCGTGTAGGAATTGGGGTCAGGATTTTCAAGAGGGTCAGAGCCCTTGAATTCAAGGAGCTTCGAACAACCAGGCATCTCGAATTCAAGGGCTCTGACCCTCTTGAAAATCCAGTTACCGACCGAGCCGCGCGCTGACCATGCGTCGGAACGTGCCGTCGTCGAGGTATTTGCGCAGCTCTTTCCCCGGACAGTCGGTGTCCGCGTAGTTGTAGTGACCGCCGATGCGATCGATCGGGAGGTCGAACTCCGACAGCGCCCAGGCCATGAGATCCGCGATCGACTCCAGCTGGGCCTGCGTCGGCTCCTGCCGCCCGTAGTTGCCGATGATGCTGATGAGAAAATGGCCTTCCGGGTCGTACGTCGTGTTCGTCTCCCCCATGAAGTGCCAGTCGCGTCCCTCGTAGATCCGTCCCTCGAGGTCGATCAGGTAGTGATAGGGCACGTCCCACCAGTTGCGGTCGCGCGCGCCCCAGGACTGCAGGCCCCGCAGCTTCTCGCGCGGATCGTCCGTGGGACGCAGGGGCTCGGGACTGCCGGTGTGATGCAGCGTGACGTGCGTGATGCGATGCGGTACACGAAGCCGGAGCGCCGCGCCGCCCGCGACATTGGAGGTCGCCACCTCGGTCGGCAGTGACGCGAGCGTCGCAACCTCGAGCGCCACGAGGCCGGAACCAAGCTCTCCCGGCCCATAGACGGCGACGATGGCGACGTGATAGCCCTTCCATCGAAACGCTGCGCCTTCCCGCGCCGAGATCTCCTCTGAACTGCCACCTTCGGCCAGACGAAGGCGCACGACGTCGACCGCTGGTGTCGCGCTGGAGTCGGTGCTCGTCGCGAGTACGGACACGACGAAGGTTCGAAACGTCAGGCTGTCGCCTGCCCTGATGTTCCGTCGCGTCCCATCGGCGGCGTAGCCGACCGGGGGGCTGGCCTGCCATTCCGTGTGTGAGACGATCCGTGGTGCGGGCACGCGGGTGGCGGCGTGTCGCCCGGCACACGCCGGCACGAGACCGATGCACGCGATGCGACCGGCGACAATGGCTCGAACGCGCCTGTTCATGTTCGTGGAGCGCCGTGGAGAGGACAATTCCCAGTCCTTCATCGCGCCTCCCTGGCTCTTTCGCAAGGACGGCGGAGCAAAGACCTGACGCGGAATCCGCGTCAGGTCTTGGCAGTTCGCTGTCGACACGCGTCCCGGCCGAGGGCCAGCCCGGCCGGGACGATCGCGATTCCTGGGGCGCTCGGAGGGACCCGATGCTGACTACTGTCGCCGAATCGCCACAGCGGGATCGATCTTCGCCGCGCGCAGCGCCGGCAGCCAGCACGCCGCGATGCCCACCAGCACCATCATCGCCGCCACGGCCGCCAGCGTCATCGGATCGTTAGGCGTGACGCCGAAGAGCAGACCGCGGATCAGCCGGGTCCCGATCAGCGCCCCCGCCACCCCCAGGAACAGCCCGTACCCCAGCAGAGTACCGCCTTCGGCCAACACCATCCGCTGCACGCGCGCGCTGTCGGCGCCCAGGCTCATGCGGATGCCGATCTCGTTCGTCCGCGCGCTCACCGAGAACGCCAGCACGCCCGCGATCCCGACCGCCGCGATGATCACCGCCAGCACGCCGAACGACGACACGAGGATCGCGTTCAGGCGACGCGGAGCGACGCTCTGATCCTTGATCTGGCCGATTGTGAGCACGTTCTCGATCGGGTCGTTCGGCACGATGCCCCGCACGATCCGGGTCGCTGCCCCGGCGAGCGCCGCGGGGTCGTGCTGCGCACGGATCACGAGCCCGCCGCCGAACATCGCTGCCTGTTTCATCGGCTGGAACATCGCCCCGCGCGGCTCCGCGTCGAGGCCGCCGTCCTTCGTGTCGCCGACGACGCCAACCACCGTGCGCCATTCTTCGGCCATCCCGATGAACTTCAGCACCTCGCCCGTCCAGGTGACGCGCTGGCCGATCGGGTCGCGGTCGCCGAACAGTCGGTCGGCCAGCGTCTTGTTCAGGATGACGACGAGCGCTGACGGCTTCACATCCGTCTCCGCGAACTCGCGTCCCTTGAGCAGCGGAATGCCCGCCGCGTGGAAAAACCCTGGGCTCACGGTGCGGTAATCCGCGCGCGGAATCGCCTCGCCGGACGCGAGCGGCCGGCCATCGGCCTTCACCTCGAGCACCGCCTCGGTTGCGCGCAACGGCATCGTCGAGCCGATGCCCACCTCACTCACGCCGGGGATCGCCGCGACCTCGAGCTGCATCCGCTCGAACAGCGCCTTCGCATCCTCGTCCTTCCGCGCCTCGAAGTCGAACGGCACTTCCATCGTGAGCACGTTCTCGGTCGTGAGCCCCGTGCTCACCTCGGACAGCTGCAGCATCGTCCGCGTGAGGAGACCGGCGCCAGTCAGCAGAATCACGGAGACGGCGATCTGCGCGACGACGAGGCCGCGCTGCAGACGCTGCCGACGCACCCCGCCGCTCATCCGGTTCACACCCGCCGCCACCCACGCCGCGAGCGAGCCCTCCTTCGCGAGCTTGGGCGCGAACGACAGGATGATCGCGACCACGACGGACAGCAGCAGCGTGAAGGCGAGCACCATCCCGTCCAGCCGGATCTCGTTCGCGCGCGGCGAGTACCGCTCTGCCAGCGACACCAGCAGCCGAACACCACCGATCGCGATGATCAGCCCTAACGCGGCGCCGGTGAGTGCGAGCACGAGATTCTCGACCAGCAGCAGCTGACGCAGCCGAGCGGTTCCGGCGCCGAGCGCGGCGCGGACGACCAGCTCGTGCTCGCGCCGAATGGATCGCATGAGCGTGAGGTTCGCGACGTTCGCGGCGGAGATGATCATGACGAACGCCGCTGCGCCCATGAGCAGCCACAGCGTGAGCCTGGCCTTCTCGCCGAGCACTTCCTGGAAGGGAAGCACCGTGATCTTGTACTCCGATCCCGGATCGTAGTCCTGCGGATACGCCTTCCCCACGCGCGCATTGATCGTCGCGGCTTCGACCTTCGCCTGATCGACCGTCGCGCCCGGCGCGAGGCGGGCGATCATCTCCGTCATGCGGTGCGAGCGGCCCTGCACCATCAGCGCGCTCGTGTGGTGCTCGCTCATGACCATGTTGAGCAGCGCGTCCATCGGCCGCGGGAAGTACGGCGCCGGCTGAACGATGCCGACGACCTCCACCGACTTCCCGCCGAGCCGCACGTGCTGGCCGATGATGCCGCGGTCCCCTCCGAAACGCTTCATCCAGTACTCGTGCGTGAGCACCATGACCGGCGGCACGTTCACACCATCGTCTCCTTCGTTCAGCAGACGGCCGGCGATCGGGGACAGTCCCATGACCTTGAAGTAGTTGCCGGTCACGAGCCCGACGGTCATGCGCACCGCGTCCTGCTTCCCCTGAAGCGTGTAGATCATCCCCGAGTATTCGGCGATTCCGGCCAGGCTTTTCGCGCTCTCACGGAAGTCCGTGATCTCGGGAACGGAGAAGTTGACGTTGTCGCCGCCGGCCCCCTTCATCGAATGACGGAGGTAGACCAGGCGGTCGCCGTCCTTGTGGGGAAGGGGACGCAGCAGCACGCCCCGAACGACGCTGAAGATCGCGGTGTTCGCCCCGATGCCCAGGCCGAGCGTGAGCACGACGGCGATGGTGAACCCGCGGGCGCGGGAGAGGCTGCGTGCGGCGTAGCGAATGTCGGAAATGAGCATGGTGGTCCCTGTCCGTCCTGTTCTGGTCTACGTGTCTGGCCCCACAGCTACGTCGAAGCAACTTCGCGCAAATCGACATCTACTCATTCAACGAATCCTGCCCGGCTTGTAAAGCCTTCAGGTACGAGTCGAGACGGTCGAGCCGCGCCTCCCAGAGTTCCCGGTAGCTCTCGACCCAGTCCGAAACCTCCTTGAGCGGAGCCGGCGCCAGCCGCCGCGGACGCCACTGCGCTTCCCGACCCTGCGCCACGAGACCGGCACGCTCCAACACCTTGAGATGCTTGGAGATGGCCGGGAGGCTCATCCGAAAAGGCTCCGCGAGCTGCGTAACGGTGGCCTCGCCCGACGCGAGTCGCGAGAGAATCGCCCGGCGAGTCGGATCGGCGAGCGCGGCGAACGTGGCGGAAAGAGGATCAACGACGGTTTGCATTTAACTCATTGGTTAAGTAGCCGAACGGTTAAATACAACCAGACGCGCCTCCCGTCAAGCAAAATGATGCAAAGTCATGCCTTGGATGACCGGTTTCGCGAGCCGAATTCGTAACAGAGCAGGCATCGCCAAGGCGTGCGATGCGGAACACCACGAACCTTTGGACCCAGTTGGAAGGCAGGGCTGAGTCGACCTTCACCTCGACGCCGAGGATCGGCATCCCATGCACTCTTCCACGCGCAACCGCCGCCTCGGCGCCAGGCGCCGAGCATCGCATCTATCAAGCTCGACACCGCTCGAGCTACATCGGAGTGCACAGGTGAGTCGACCGTCATCGTTGCGGCACACCCGGCCGCAGGTAATCATTCGCGACAGTTCAATCGGCAAAGTGGCGCGCGCGCAAACCAGACGCGACGATCTGGTTCGGCGCGATCCGGCCACGCCGGCGGACGTATGGTACTTGCCAGCGATGCTAGATCAGCAATCCGCGGTCGATCGCTCGGCTTCGTTCACCGCCCACACAACGAGCATCACGGAACTGCTCGCTGATCTTCGGGGTGGTAGGCGCGAGGCGTTCGATCAGATTCTGCCGCTTGTGTATCACGAGCTTCGGCGTGCTGCACGGCGCGAGCTCGCCATTCGGCCGAGCGATTCGTTGTCCACGACCGCGCTCGTGCACGAGCTCTATCTCAAGTTCTCGCGCGCCGGCCGCACCGACTGGCACAACCGCGCCCACTTCCTCAGCGTCGCGTCGGTGGCGATGCGGCACATGCTGGTGGATCGGGCGAGGCGGCGCCGAGCGGAAAAGCGTGGCGGATCGAACGCCCACGTCACGCTCGATGACGCCCTGATCGCGGCGGCCGACAGTCGCGCCGATTCGCTGCTCGAGCTCCACGAGGCGCTCGACCAGCTCGCGAAGCTCGACGAACGACTCGCGCGCGTCGTCGAATGTCGCTTCTTCGGCGGGATGACCGAGCAGGAGACGGCTGAAGCGCTGCACGTCGCCGTCCGGACGGTCCGACGCGACTGGATCAAGGCGCGTGGCCTTCTCTATCAGGCACTCGGCTCTGATGGATCACGTGACACCGCCCCCGCGCCGCAAAAGCGCGGCGCGTGATGTCGACCGGGTTGCTGTCACGCGAACGATGGAGCGTGATCGAGCCACTGCTCGACGCGGCGCTCGAGCTGGAGCCTGCGAGGCGACCTGAGTTTCTGGATCGTGCGTGCGCGGGCGACCGCGCGCTGCGCGCGGAGGTAGAGAACCTGCTCGCGGCGTGCGAACGGGACGACGGGATCCTGTCCGAGCCCGCCGCGATCGCCTATGCGCCGTTGCTCAACGAGGCGACGCAGTCGGCGCCGACGCTCGTTGGCGGTCGGTATCGCATCGTGCGGGAGATCGGCCGCGGAGGAATGGCGACCGTGTATCTGGCGGATGACCCGAAGCACGGTCGGCAGGTCGCGCTCAAGGCGCTGCACGCGGAGGTTGCACAGGTCATCGGGCGCGAGCGATTCGCCCGCGAGATCGAGATCGCGGCGGGTCTCTCGCATCCGCACATCCTCCCGCTGCACGACTCCGGCGAGGTCATGTCGGACGAGAGCGAGGAGCCGTCGCTCCTGTATTTCACGACGCCGTTCGCCGCGGGCGAGTCGTTGCGGGACCGGCTCATGCGCGAGCCGCGCCTAACGATCGACGACGTCGTCCGGCTCGGTGGCGAGATCGCGCTCGCGCTCGATTACGCGCATCGTCGCGGCGTCGTGCATCTGGACATCAAGCCGGGCAACATCCTGCTGCACGAGGGGCACGCCGTGATCGCCGATTTTGGCATCGCGCGCGCCATGTCCAGCGCCGGCGACCACGCGCTCACGCCGCCATCGGTCGTCCTCGGCACGCCGTCGTACATGAGTCCCGAGCAGTCGCTCAGCCCGGCGGAAGTGGATGGGCGGAGCGACGTGTACTCGCTCGGCTGTGTCCTCTTCGAGATGCTGACGGGCGAGCGGCTGTTCACGCGATCGTCGGCGGCGGAGGCAGTCGCCGGACCGGAGGCGCAGATCGCTCGTGGCGCGTTGGCGCTTCGGCGTGACGTGTCGCCCGAGCTCGCGGCCGTAGTCCTGCGGGCGCTCGCGCCGTCGAAGGAGGACCGATTCCGCACCGCGGGCGATCTGGCGTTCGCGCTGAGCGAGGCGGCGCCGAGGGCGAAGCGGCGGAGCTGGCGTCGGGCGGCGGTTGCGGCTGCCGGCGCCGCGCTCGCGCTGGCGTCGTTCGTCGTGTGGCGGGAGTGGCAGGCTCCGGCGCTCGACCCCGATCTCGTGGCCGTCGCCCCGTTCGACGTCGAGGCGCCGCTGGCGCTCTGGAAGGAGGGGCTCGTCGACGTGATGTCGCGGAGCCTCGACGGTGCCGGGCCGCTTCGCTCGGTGCCGGCGTCGGTGGTGGTGCACCGGTGGGGCGGCCGCGCCGACGTGACGTCGGCTCGAGCGTTAGGCATCGCGACCGGGGCGAGGCTCGTGCTGTTCGGCGGTCTGCTCGCGGCCGGCGACTCCGTCCGCGCCTCGGCCAGCCTGCTCGACGTGAAGACCGGGCGAACACTCGCCGAGTTCGAGCAGCGCGACGTGGTCGGGCGGATCGATCGCCTGTCCGATTCGCTCACGCTGGCTGTGCTGCGCGAGCTCGGACGCACGCGCCGAATCGACATCTCACACGCACCGTTCACGCCGACCCCGTCGCTGCCGGCGCTCAAGGCGTACCTGCAGGGAGAGCAGTTCTATCGTGCCGCGCTGTGGGACTCGGCCCAGTCGCACTTCGAACGCGCGGTGACGCTCGACACGAGCTTCGCCATGGCGTACCATCGGCTCGCGGCGGTCCGCCGCTGGCGCGATGTGCGAGACGTGCCCGATTCGGTCGCCTACGAGCTGATGCGACGGCCGAGCCGCTTCCCGCGCGGACTCGGTCCGCGGGAACGCCTCTTGGCGACCGTCGACTCGCTCTCCGCCGAGACGTACTTCGCGTGGCGGCGAGGGATTAACGACGGCAACTACGACGACGAGCAGGTGCTGGTCGAGCGTCTGTACGCGCTGCTCGGCGATGCGGTGCTCCGATACCCGAAAGACGCCGAGCTCTGGTATCTCCTCGCGGAGGCGCGATCGCGATGGGAGGTCGATGCCGTCGCGGGCGAGGTGGACGATCGCGGAACGCTCGAGCTGTACGACCGCGCGATCGCGCTCGACTCGAGCTTCGCGCCCGCGTACGTGACGCCGATCTCGCTCGCCGGATTTCTGGATGGGGCCGAGAGCGCACGACGCTACAGTCGTGCCTACCTCGCGCTCGCGCCGTCGGGCCCACACTCCGCGATCATCCGGCTCGCCGATGCCCTGCTCGCCGCCCGGCGCGCATCACCCGTCGACGCTCGCGGGCTGGTCGATACGCTGTCGGCGGATGACCTCTGCGAGGCGACGACGTTGCTGCGCCACATTCCCGACTCGGCGGAAACGGTGGTCCGGATCGGGCACGCGCTCCTGAGCCGTTATGCCGACACGCTGCTGGCTGCGCGACGTCCCACGTGCGCGGTGGCGCAGGTCGTGAACGGGCTGCAGTTCCGCGGTCATCTGCGCGACGCCGAGCGGCTGGCATCGCTGGACCAGCACGGCGCTCGGTTCGTCGTGCGGTACAACATGTCACGCTTCCACATGGTACCGCCCGAGACGACTCGGGCGGAGTTCAAGCGTATCCTGGCGCTTCGCGTCCGGCTGACGAGGCTGTACGGTTGGTGGGCGACGGACGGCGATACGGCGCCGATCCAGACGTATATCGACGGATTCACGTCGGCACAGAAGGTTTTTCGCACGCCCTCGGCGGAAGCGATGCTGCGTGCGAGCATCGCATCGGGGCGCGCGTACCTCGCCCTCGCGAAACGTGACACGGCCTCCGCGCTCAACCAATTGGTGACGACGCCGGACACGCTGCACGAGTGCTGGTACGAGACTCGGCTCACGCTCGTGCAGCTCCTCGTTGCGGCTGGGCGGTATCGCGAGGCCGCCTCTCGGCTGGAACGCCGCTGGCCGGGCACGAGCGGGTGCAGCAACGGTGTCGACGACGTCCTGTGGGCGATGGAGCGGGCGCGGGTCTTCGAGCGACTCGGGCGCCGTGCGGAGGCCGCGGAGAACTACGCTCTGGTGGCCGATGCATGGCGGACGGCCGACATGGAACTTCAACCGTACGTGCGCGAATCGCACGCGGCACTGACGCGGCTGAAAGGCGGCTCGCGTTCGCTCACGTTCGTGCGGCCCCATTGACGGCGTCTGTGATTCCGAGCCGTTAGGCGGAGAAATTGGGGTCAGGAAATTGGGGTCAGACTCGAATTACATCGTGGTGTCTCAGCGGAGAGATCAACGGGTGTAATTCGAATCTGACCCCAATTGTCTGACCCCAATTCTCGCGGCGAGCGCCCGGCTCAGAACGACCGATCGGGATGACCCCTTTGCGGGGTGAATGACGTTCTCAGGGAGCGATCCCCAAGTCAGACACACCCGCCTGAGAGGACATCGGTCAATGCAGCACCGTCGTACGAGCGCGCTCGCGCTTTTGCTCACGCTCGCCGGCGTCGCCGCCTGCAACGACGATAGCCCGGCCGCGCCGACACCACGCATTCTCACGAGCGTGAACGTTTCGGTGGCCGCTGCCTCGATCGAAGTCGGCCAGTCGACGACCGCAACCGCCGTGGGGCTCGATCAGGATGGCGCGCCGGTCGCCATCCCTCCCGTGACGTGGGCGTCCGAGATACCGACGGTCGCGGGCATCAACCCGACGACGGGAGCGATCTTCGCGATCGCTCCGGGCACGACACGCATTACCGCAACGGTGGATGGGAAGGTTGGCGAGCGTACGGTCTCGGTCGCGAGAGCGCCGGCCATCCGCATCAACGAGATTCAGCCGCGCGGGGACGCCGCGACGGGATGGATCGAGTTCTTCAACCCGACGCCCGTCGCGGTCGACGTGACGCAGTGGACGCTCGCCGACGCGAGCTTCTTCGGGCCGACGTTCGCGTTCCCCGCCGGCACTGTGATTCCCGCCGGCGGCCTGCTCGTCATCGAGGAGGCATCGTTGCCGTTCGGAGTCGACGCGGCGGACCTGCTTCAGCTCTTCAGTCGGTTCGGGGTGCTGGTGGACGTGGCGTTCTGGACCGCGCAGCCCACGACGACGCTCGGCCTCTGCCCCGGCGTGCTGACGGCGGCCATCGTCGTCACGACCGCGCCGACCAAAGGAACAGCGAACGCGTGTCCGCCGGCCGAAGCGACGTTAGGCGCCGGCATTCCCGGCGCGGCTCGCTCCGCCAGGTAAGCGCCGATCCGTGGAGGCCATAGCGGTAGAGGGCGCCCCGCCACGACCAGGGGCGCGCCGCATCTCGCAGGGGCAGTGGGTCGGTATCGCGATGGTGGTGGGCGTCGCGATCGGCTGGCTCTTTCCGGATTCTGCCGGTGCGACGGGGTTTCGCGCGACGGATCTGCACGTGCTGTCGGCCGTATTTCTGCGGCTGATCAAGGCGCTGATCGCGCCGCTGCTGTTCGGGACGCTGGTGGTCGGCGTGGCGAGCCATGGGGACGACATCAAGCGCGTCGGGGTCCTCGCGCTCAGGTCGCTCCTGTACTTCGAAGTCGTGACCACGCTGGCGCTGGTCATCGGGCTCGTGGCGGTCAACGTCGTGAAGCCGGGACTCGGCGTGAATCTCGCCGGCGCGACGTCGGATACCGGAGCCGCGCTGGCGACGACGAAGCCGTCGCTCGCCGGTGTGCTCGAGCATGCGGTTCCTCAGAGCTTCTTCGAGGCGGCGGCGCGGAACGAGGCGCTGCAGATCACGATCTTCGCCATCGTGTTCGCGGTCGCGCTCGCGCAGGTACAGGGGCCGGCGAAGGCGTTCATGCTGCAGGCGTGCGAGAGCCTGTCCGAAGTGATGTTCCGGTTCGTCACGATCGTGATGAAGCTGGCGCCGATCGGCATCGGCGCGGCGATCGCGGAGACGGTGGGCAAGAGTGGGATTGGCGTGCTCGGGAACCTGGGCGCACTTGTCCTCACCCTGTATGGTGCATTGGGGGTCTTCGCGGTCGTCGTGCTGTTGCCGATTGCGCTCGCGGCCCGGGTGCCGATCCGCGGGTTTCTCGGCGCAACCAGGGAGCCGTTGCTCGTTGCGTTCTCGACCTCGTCTTCCGAGGCAGCGTTTCCGCTCGCGCTCAAGAACATGGAGCGGTTCGGTGTGCCGCGGCGCATCGTGTCATTCGTGCTGCCCGCGGGCTACGCGTTCAACATGGATGGGACGTCGGTCTACCTCGGGCTCGCGGCGGTCTTCGTGGCACAGGCGGCGGGCATCGCGATGCCGGTGCCGCAGCAGATGCTCATGATGGTGACGCTGATGTTGACGAGCAAAGGCGTCGCGGCCGTGCCGCGGACGTCGCTGGTGGTGTTGTCGGGCGCGCTGGCGCAGTTCGGCCTGCCGCTCCAGGGCGTCGCGGTCATCCTGGGCGTGGACGCGATCATGGACATGGCGCGCACGTCCCTCAACCTCCTGGGCAACTGTCTCGCGACGGTGCTCATGGCCCGGTGGGACGGCTCGTTCCGCAGCGAGCGTTAGGCGCCATGCGACCCACTGTACACCTCTGTATCCAATCGCTGTCGTCTGCGGCGCTCGTCCGCGTCGTTCCCGATCTGGCCGCGCTGCTCAGCGACACGGTGAATCGCGGGGCCTCACTCGGATTCGTACCGCCGATACGATCCGACGACTGTCGTGCCTACTGGGAATCGCTCTGCACCGAGATCGACGCCGGACAACGGGTCCTGCTCGGTGCCTTCCACGGCGATCGGATCGTCGGGTCCGGCCAACTCGCGCTGCCGCCGCTGCCGAATGCGGTGCACCGAGCGGAGGTGCAGAAGCTGTTCGTCGATGCCGCGCTGCAGGGGCAGGGAGTCGGGCGGTCGCTCATGGCGGCGCTGCACGGCACCGCGCGGCGCCACGGACGGTCACTGGTGCTGCTCAACACCAGGCCCAACGGCCGGGCGCAGCGATTCTACGAGGACCTCGGCTATCGGGAGGCCGGTATCATTCCGGGATACACGCTTGGCTCGGGCCACGACCGACTCGACAGTGCGGTGATGTATCAGGACATCGGAGGTCCGAGCGTCTGGGACGCATCGATGTCGGGCTGACAGGCCTAACAGCAGGGTCACCGCAGAGGGCGCGGAGAGCGCAGAGCGATCGTGGCGGCGAGTGCGGCGCCTTCGATCGCGACCGAACAGCAGGACAGGATGACAGGATTGGCCAGGATGAAGACGTCGGCACGGCGTTTCACGAACCCGCCGACATGGTCCCTTCCCGAAAACATCCTGTCCATCCTGTCTCGTTGTTCAATTGTTGCGAACGCGGCAATCCGCCACGGGCCCGTGACTGAAGTGACGACCTTGGGATGCTCCTATGAACGAAGCAGCCCGAGGTCGTTTACAAAGTTCCCTATTCGCGTGCCCGTCTTGCCTACGGAGCGCTCTCTCTGCGCCCTCCGCGCCCTCTGCGGTAAAATCACTCCACCATCCCTATCGGCTGAGTACGAACTCCGCGCGCGTGTAAACGAACCGCCCGTTGTACCCGAACGGCGACGCACCCGCCCACGGGAAGATGCCGTACCCGTTGTCGAGCGAGTTCTGGTCGGGATACGTGTCGAAGAGGTTCCGCGCGCCTAACGCCCAGCGCACTCCGCCGAACCGGCGGCCCACCTCGACGTCGAACAGCGTCTTGCCGCCGAACTCCTGCTCGCACGTGTCGCAGAGTCCCGGCGCCGAGTGGAACTTGCCGTAATACGAGGTCCGGAGCAGTGCGTTGCTCTGGCCCCGCGCGTAGTCCGCCGTCACGGTGCCGCGCCAATCCGGCCGCTCCCGCTCGATCTGGATCGTCGCGAACTGGTCGACGAGCTCCGCGCCCGTGCCCTCGAGCTCCGCCGGGAGCGGGCGCTGGTCGGCGATACGGTTCGTCGTGTAATTCATCCCCGCCGTGAGCGTCAGCGTGCCGGCACCCCCGACGATCGTGCGGTAGTTCCCCGTCAGGTCGATGCCCTTCGTCCGCGTGTCGATGATGTTCGTGAAGTACTGCGCCGACGTCAGCGGCAGGTTCTTCGAGGCGAGGATCTTCTCCACGCTGTCGCCGCCGATGAAGCCGGTGAGCAGGATACGGTCGTTCAGGTCGGTGAGGTACCCGTCGACCGTGAGGTTGAGCTGTTCCATCGGGCTCCACGCGAAGCCGGCACTGTAGTTGATCGACGTCTCCGCCTTGAGGGGGCGGGCACCTAACGCGACAGCCACCGGGTCCTGCACGGGGAAGATCCCGCTCTCGAACGGCGTCTGCCGGCCCGTGTTGGGGTCGAGCCGGAAGTTCGTGATGCGGCTGCCGTAGAAGCTCTGCGCGAGCGACGGGGCGCGGAATCCGGTGCTGAACGAACCGCGCAGCACCAGCTGCTCCGCCGGCTGAAACCGCAGTGCGAGCTTCGTGCTCAGCTTCGAGCCGAAGTCGGAGTAGTCCTCGAAGCGCGCCGCCGCGTTCACGAGGAGCTGCTTCGTCAAGTCGGTCTCGAGGTCGACGTAGACGCCGGTGTTGCCGCGCGACTCGTCGGCGGCGGTGGTGGGCAGGAAGCCGCTGAACACCTGGGATCCCGGCGGCGCGGGATCTCCGTTGCGGTCGAGGTGACCACCCTGAATCCACGAGCCCTTCTCGCCCGGCACGAGCTCGAACGTCTCTTGCCGGTAGGATGCGCCGGCCGCGAAGTTCAGGTCGTTAGGTAGGCCGATGGCGAGCGGTTTCGTGACGGTGACATTCACGCCGAGCTCGTTCGCGCGAAGCCCGCCGGCGAAGAAGTGTGTGCTGTTCGGGATGCCGGGATCGTCCGCGTTGCCGAGAATGCCGTCGAGGCCCGGCGCGCACGCCGTGGTGAGACAGGGCCCCAGCGAGGCATTCAGGGTGTTCCGCAGCTGATAGTCGAAGACGTTGCGCCCGAACGTGAGCGCGGCGTCGTAGTTCCACCCGCTCGCGGCGCCGCGGACGCCGGCCGCGCTCGACCAGTCGACGACCGTCGGCCGAAACTCGGGAAGAAAGCCGAGCGGGTAGATCTCGGGCCAGTTCCGCTCGGACAGTCCCTGTCGATAGAACCCGTTCCCCGTGCCGATGCGATAGGTGTAGCCGCCGAAGCCATACAGCTCGCTCGTCCCGGCGGCGTTGAGCGGAAGGCGCAGGTTCGCGAACGTCAGCACGTCGTTCGCCAGCCCGTCGCCGAGGTGATGGTTCGGCTGCTCGACCGGGTTGTTCTTCGCAATGATATTTCCGTTTTCGTCGACCTCATCGGCATCGCCCTCGGTGATCTGGTCGGCGGCCTCCGGCCACGCGCGATTCGTCGGCTGCCGGTTCCGATACTCCGCGAACAGGCCTAACGAACCCCGACCCAGCTTGAAGCCCCATCCGCCGTTCACGTTGAAGGTCTCGCCATCGTCCGGGTAGTCGCTCACGAGATAGCGGCCGAAATCAGCGTTCACGAACGGCGCGAACTCACCGTCCTTGATGACGAGATTGAGCACGCCGGCGATCGCCTCCGAGCCGTATTGCGCGGAGGCGCCGTCACGCAGCACCTCCATCCGCTCGATGGCGCTCGCGGGCAACGCGTTCAGATCGACGCCCGTGGCACCCGCCGGCTCACCGAACGCGAACGTGTGCACGAGTGCGCTGCGATGCCGTCGAAGCCCATTCACGAGCACGAGCGTGTGGTCGGGCGACAGCCCACGCATCGTGAATGGACGCACGATGTCATCCGCATCGGTCACGCTCTGTCGCGGGAAGTTCACCGACGGCGAGACGTTCTGGAGGATGGCCGAGAGCTCGGACGTGCCCTGCTGCGCGATGACCTCGGCCGGGATGATGTCGACGGGCACCGCGATCTCGTCGGCCGCCTGGTGCGCCGCGCGCGAGCCGACGACGACGTTCACGGCGCCGAGCTGCACGGCGGACCGAATGAGCGTGATGTCCTGCGTGATGGTCCCGTTCGCGGGCACGGTGACGTCGATGCTGCGGGGGTTGAAGCCGATGATCTGCGCGCGAATGGTCCGCGCGCCGGCGGGGACGCCGAGCAGCGTGTACGAACCCGTGGACGTGGCCTGCGCCCGAACGGCGGTGCGATCGACAGCGAGGAGCGCGCCGGAGATGGGCGCACCAGTGGAGTCCACCACCTTGCCTCGGATGGTGCCGACCTGTGCCTGCACAGTCGTGGCGGCCGCCGCGACGGTGAGGAGGGAAACCGCGACGCACCCGGCGAGCCAACTCCGCATAGGACCTCCGCGAAAGGGCTGAGACTACACGTGGCACAAGCTTCCACCCCGAGGCACGGCGGCGTCAACCACGCGTGGTCATTCCGAGGGGAGCGCCGGAGGCGCGGAGGCGGGGAATCGCCGGACCGTGTCATTCCGAGCGGAGCCGCGTCAGCGGCGGAGGCGAGGAATCGCACTCCTCCCGGTAGACGGGCCTCCCGGCCGGGACGAGTGCGATTCC
>Ga0068862_100001623_pt1 | contig 20481 bp, 19 predicted proteins | sample KBSSwiS52_FD_66598 | JGI IMG/M metagenome (GOLD analysis project Ga0068862, IMG submission 66598) | Switchgrass rhizosphere microbial communities from Kellogg Biological Station, Michigan, USA - KBS Switchgrass S5-2 | ecosystem: Host-associated > Plants > Roots > Rhizosphere > Soil ... | reverse complement strand
CGATCACGGTGACGATGATCATCGCCTACCTGGCGCTGGGGCTGATCGCCTTCTTCGTCTACCGGCTCGGCGCGACCTGGTTCGACCGCCCGATCGGCGCCCTCGCGGCGCTCTTCGTCCTCACCCGCGCCCCGTTCCTCTCCAACGGGCTGCGCGCCTACATCGACCTCCCCTACATCGCGCTCTGCCTCGGCGCCCTGCTGGTCGAGGCGAAGCGCCCGCGCGCCGGCTGGCCGGTCCTGGCTCTGCTCGTCCCGGCCGGCCTGCTCCGACCCGAGGCCTGGGGCTTCGCGATCGTCTACTGGCTGTGGCTGGCGTTCGACCTGCGCCGGCAGAGCGCGGGGTCGACGGGCCGAAATCGTGCCGATGGTTCCCGATATCGGCCCATCGGCGGGGTCGGGGGATGGGAGGTCGGGTGGCGGGGGGAGCGGTCGAACGCGGAGCTCGCCTGGCTGGCGGTACTCGCACTGCTCGGGCCGATCCTCTGGGTCCTCTTCGACGCGATCACAACCGGCGACCCGATGTACTCGCTGACCGGCACCCAGGAAACGGTCGAAACGCTGAAACGGAAGACCGGACCGGTCGACCTCATCCTCTACGGGCCCCGCGCGCTCGGCGAAGTGATGCAGTGGCCGGGGATGGTCGGCGCGCTCGGCGGCGTCGTCCTCGGCTTCGCCTTCCTCCGCCGCCGCTCGGCGCTGGGGATCGCCGCGGTGGTCCTGGCGCTGCTCGGCTTCGCCCTGCTCGCCTGCGCCGGCCTGGCGATCATCGCCCGCTACACGATGCTGGCCAGCGCCGTGCTGGCGATCTTCGTCGCCGTCGCGCTGCTCGGCTGGCGGCTGCTCGAGCCCGGCCACCCCTGGCGCCGCCGCTGGCAGCTGTTCGCCGGCCTGGTCGTGGCGATGTTCGTGATCTGGCTGCCGAACCAGTGGGACCTCGACTCGAAGGTCGACACCGACCTCACCAACCAGGCGCAGATCGAGGCTGACCTGACCGACCTGGTCGACGCCGGCGCCTTCGAGCCGCTCTGCGGGCCGATCGCCGTCCCCAACCACCGCGCGGTGCCGCGCCTCGCCTTCGGCCTCGACGTCAAGCCGACCGAGATCGTCAGCGCCAGCGAGGAAGGAGTGCCGAAGCGCGGCTACTTCGTCGAACCGGCCAGCTCATTCGTGATCCACAACTTCATCCTCGACCCCAACGACCCGACCGACTTCGACATCGAAGCCCCGCCCGGCTTCAAGGAAGTCGCGCGCAACGAGTCCTGGCGCGTCTACCGCCGCTGCTAGCCGCAGCGGGCTAGAACCGCGGCCCGTGGTAGCCGCGGCGGAAGTTGAGTTCGGAGCCGCCGTCGCAGCTCTCTTTGGCTTCGCCCGGTTCGCCTTCCTGCGACTCCGGGACGATCACGGTGATGTCGGCGACGTTGCGGGCCCCGAACCTGATGGTGAGGCCGATCCGGCCGACCCGGCCGCCGCTGCGCTCTTCCCATTCGAGGTGGAAGCGGCCGCGGTGCCAAGGCAGCGAGGCAGACGAGAGCAGCGAGGGTCGATGCGAGGACGAGACGCATCGACCCCTATCGCCGCTGCCGGTTATTTGCCTTTCTTCTTCTGACTCACCTGGGTGGTCAGCGTCACCTGCGGTTCGCCCGAACCGACTTTCGCCGCCGTCACCGAGAACCGCAGGTTGCCTTTGCTGAGGCCCGACACTTCGATCACCGAGAAGGTCGTGCTGCCGTGCCGCTCGACGTTCAATTTGCGCGGTTTCCGCACTTTGCCAGCGCGCCCGGCAACCGCGATCGGTTTGCCGTGCAGGACCAGCCGCAGCCCGTTCAGCTTGAAGCGATCGAGCGGACTCGCCCAGGTGAGCGCAATCTGCACCGATTTGGTCGCAGCGCCGATCGAGACCGTGTGGGTCGCCGCTTTGCCCTGGGCGAGTTTGTCGGTGAAGGTCCGCGGCGGCGTCTGGCAGGTCAGTTCGGCGCCGATCGAGTTCATCACCGCCTGCAGCTGGCTGCTGTCGGTGAGCGGGTAGTACTTGCCGGCGGTTTCGGCGGCGATTCGTTCCAGCCGGGCCTGGTCTTCGACCCCGGTCAGCCCTTCGCCGAAGCCGATCACGTAGGTCGGCACGTTGTGGGTGAGGTGGCCGTTTTTGTATTCGTCGACGTTGTGGGCGCCGTCGGTGAGGAAGATGCGCGCCTGGGCGTTCGGGTTTTCGGTGTCGGAGAGGGCGAAGGCGCCGTTGTAGTCGGTGGCGCCGTCGTCGGCGTTGATCGCCGCGCCCAGCGCCGCTTTCATCGCCGCAGCGTTGGGGCCCACCGGCTCGGGTGGGAAGACCTGAGTGGCGGCGGGCGTTCCGGTGAAGGTCGAGCCGGAGCCGAACGCGATTGCGCCCAGGGTGGTCTTCGCCGGCAGGGTGTCGATTAGCAGGTTGAGGCCCTGCACACGCAGCTTGTTCGAGTCAGTCACTCCCATCGAGAAGGAGTCGTCGATGATCGCCTCGATGTTGGTCTTCGGCGTGCAGGTCGCCGCCGCCGCGCCGGCGGTGAACGGACCCGCCAGCGCGAGCAACGAGGTCGCCAAGGTCGCCCCGACCAAGCCCCGCTTCCAGTTGCGCTTCCTCATTTCGATCCCCCAGTAGGTCGGATTGGCGCCGAGCCGCTGCATCGTATGCCTGACCGCGGAGCCGTGGACGAAGGTTTCAGCTGCCGTGCTCTGCGGCTTCGATCGCCGCGTGGGTCGCCGCCGCAATGTCGGGATCGGCGAGGTCGACGGCGGGCGGCAGCTCGACGTGGAGGTCGTTCGAGGGGTCGAGCCGCGCCCGCAGCCCGCTCGAGCGTGAGTCGAGCACGTGGCCGCCGCGGCTGCGGTCGGCGCTGAGGAAGTGGAGGTGATACCCGGCCACCTCGATCCCCTCGACGTAGGCCGGGAAACGGAAGCCGAGCATCGTCCCCTCGAGGTCGGTGAGCTCGAACACGTGCTGGTCGGCGACGACCTCGGCGAGCGGCCGGTAGGGCGGCTCCTGGCGCGGGACCGAGCGGGCGCGGACCAGCTCGAAGTGGCCGTCGAGTCGGACCGCGCAGGAGGATGCCGCAGGCGGCAGCAGTGCGTCGAGCGCAGCAAGCAGGGCGTCGTGGCCGAGGCCGTCGGCGAGGACCGCGTCGATGGTCGGCTCGAACTTGGTGACGACCGCGAACGGGGTGCTCTCCTCAGGGTCGACCTCGTTGATCCGGCCCTCGACGTCGGCCCGGTAGAAGCGCCCGTCGAGGGCGACCATCTCGCCGTCGAGCGCGTTAAGCGTGCCGAGGCCGAGGTCGCCGTGCTCGGCCAGCTCGGCGAAGTGCAGGTCGCCGTCGAAGGCGCCGTCGAGCAGGGCGCCGATCGTCGATGCCTGGAAGAGGATGTGCGGCTCGCGCTCGCGGTGCAGTTCGGCCCGCCGCAGCGACTCGACGTGCAGCGATTTGATCCAGCGCTCGTCCAGCACGGCGGCATCCTCCCACGGGGCCGTCGCGGAGGTTAGATTGGGCGGGTGTCTGGGGGATTCCGCCGTTCGGCGGTGTTCGGGATCGTCGGTGTCGTCGTCGTCGCGGTGCTCGCCGCCGTGCTCGCGCTTACCGCCGACGAGGGCGACCCGAACCCGAAGCCGACGCTGGCCCTGATCTTCGGCGTGATCGCCGTCTTCGTGATCGGGCTGATCGCGCTGCAGCGCGCCGACCTCGAGCGCGTCGCCCGCGGCGAAGCCGCCGCCGCCGACCGCGCCGCCGCCGAAGGCGGCCGCCAGATCGAGAACCCGACGATGCTCTCAGAGACCGACCTGTGGGCGGCGATGGCGACCGCGCCGATCGGCCCCCAGGCGCTGCGGGCTCGCGAGGAGGGCTGGAACGTCAGTCGACGCAGCCTGCGGCTCGGGGCACTCGTCTGCGCCCTGATCCTGCTCACCGTGCCGGCGATCTACCTGCTCGAAAGCTTCGTGCCGCTGCTGATCGGCGGGCCGCTGATCCTCGCCGCGGCGATCTACGGCGGGATCAAAGCGATCGCCCCCGGCGGTGAGATCGACAGCGCCTACGACCGCGCCGACGTGATGATGGAGCCGCTCGGGCTGCGGCTGACCGAGCGGCCGCAGGGCCGCTTCGAGCTGCGCGGGCCGACGCTGCCGGGCGCCGACTACCGGCTGCGCGGCCCGACCGTGTTCGCCGGCGAGCGCTGGGGCCGCGCCGTCACGGTGCGACTCGGCAACCACGAGAACCCCGGCGCCAGCGAGGTGACCGTCGCCGAGCCGGGCCTCCACGGCTTTGAGGCGAGTTCGAAGCTGGTCGCGGTGCGCAGCGATCCGCAGGGGATCGTCGTCAGCCGCCGCCGCGGCAAGCCCGGCGACTGGCTCAGCGACCTCTGGCTCGCCGAGCGGCTTGCCGCGGGCTGATTCGCCGCCCGCGCCGAATCGCTAGCGTCATCCGAATGGGAGCGATCGAACTCAGCGGAGTCGTCAAGACCTTCGGCCCGATTCGCGCCGTCGACGGCCTCGACCTCGATGTGCCGGAAGGGATCTGCCTCGGCCTGCTCGGCCCCAACGGGGCCGGCAAGTCGACGACGATGCGGCTGCTGACCGGCCAGGCGATCGCCGACGCCGGCCAGCTGCGGGTGCTCGGCCACGAGCTGCCGCGCCAGTCGAAGGAAGCGCGGGCGCTGATGGGCGTCGTTCCGCAGCTCGACAACCTCGACATCGACGTCACCGTCGAAGACAACCTCGCAGTCTACGCCCGGCTCTATCGGGTCAAAGACGTCGGCGCCGCAGTCGACAAAGCCCTCGACCTGGCGCGCCTGCGCGACCGCCGCCGCGACGCGGTCGAGAAGCTCTCGGGAGGGATGCGGCGGCGGCTGCTGCTCGCCCGCGGCCTCGTCCACGAGCCGCGGCTGGTCCTGCTCGACGAGCCGACGGTCGGGCTCGACCCGCAGATCCGCACCGAGCTGTGGACGCTGATCGGGGCGCTGAAAGCCCGCGGCACGACGATCCTGATGTCGACCCACTACATCGAGGAGGCCGAACGGCTGGCCGACGAGGTGGCGGTGATGCACCAGGGCAAGGTGATCAGCCGCGGCCGCCCAACTGAGTTGATCGCCCAGCACGCCGGCACCCATACCGCCGAGGTCTACGCGCCGCCGCAGCGGCTCGCCGAGCTGCGCGCCGAGGCGGAGGCCGCGGGGCTGCGGGTGCGGCCGGCCGGTCCGGCGATCGCAATCGTCGGCTCCGAGCGGGCCGAGAACGGCGCGGTGCCGGAGGAGGCGGTGGTGCGAGCGGCGACGCTCGAGGACGTCTTCGTACTGCTGACCGGTGAGGAGGCGGAGTGAGCTCGGCGACGGAGTCCGCTCCCGCGCCCGAGCCCACGGCGGCCCCTGTGCCGCGCACGATGCGGCGGCTCGAACCGGCGGCGATCGCCGGGGTGATGAGCCGCGAGGTCGCCAACTTCCGCACCTACTGGCGCGGCACGACCTTCTCCAGCGTGCTCGAACCGCTCGTCTACCTGCTCGCCTTCGGGCTCGGGCTGAGCGCGACGCTGGTCGACGAAGTCGACGGCGTCCCCTACATCCAGTTCGTCGGCACCGGCATGGTCGCCACCGCGGTGATCTTCTCCAGCGCCCTGCCGGCGATGTTCGGCACCTTCGTCAAGCACCGTTTCCAGAACACCTACGAAGCGATCCTGGCGGCGCCGGTCGACGTCGACGAGCTGGTCACCGCCGAGATGCTGTGGATCGCGACCCGCTCCGCTGTCTACGGCTGCGTGCCACTGGTGGTCACCTTCTTCTGGGGCCTCGACCCGGCGCCGGGAATGCTGCTGGTCCCCCTCTTCGCCTTCGTCACCGCGCTCGGCTTCGCCGGCTTCGGCATCACGATGGCGGCGGTGGTCGCCAAGATCGACCAGTTCAACTACGTCACCGCGCTGTTCGTGACGCCGCTCTTCCTCGTCGCCGGCACCTTCTTCCCGATCGACGGCCTGCCCGAGTTCTTCCAGGTGATCGCCCAGGCCAACCCGCTGCACCAGCTGGTCGAGCTGGTGCGTGCCGGCGCCTTTGGCTTCGAGTGGGCTGACCTCGCCCGCTTCGGCTTCCTCGTCGCCTTCGCGCTCGTTACCTGGCGGATCGCGATCGACCGGTTGCGCGCCCGGCTGATCCAGTAGTCACGCGCGCCTGGCGTCGGCGGGGTTGACGGCCTGCGCCGACTCGATCCCGAAGCTTCGCTCGTAGCCGCTGTTCAGCTGCTGCCAGCGCTCCTCGTCCTGGCCGGCGGGCGGACGCTCGGTCGAGCCTTCGAGCGCCGCCGGCAGGGAGTCGAGGCAGATGTGCCAGCCGGCCCCGAAGTTGGCCGCCGAGTTGCGCTCGGAGAAGGTGTGGACGAGGGTCAGCAGGCAGCCCTCGTCGTGGGGACGGAGCTCCCAGAGCAGGTGATCCGGGTCCGGCCCGACCCAGGTGTAGGCGAGTAGGCGCGGTGGTTCGACCGCGGTCACTTCGCCGCTTCCGGACCCCGCGAAGCCGCCCTCGAGGTACTCGACGCGCCCGCCGACCTCGAGCTCGATCGCGGCCGGCGTCGGATGCCAACCGAACTGCCGATCCGGGTCGGTGAGCGCGTCCCAAACTCGCTCCGGCGGGTGGCGCAGCACCCGTTCGAAGCGCAGCGCCGGCTTGCCATCGCGTTCTTCCAGCTTCGCTTCTGCAATAGCCATCGGTCTCTCCTAACATAATTGGGTGCTTATATAAGCAGTACGTTATCATGGGGCGATGGCAAACGATGTCTTCGAGACGGTCTCCGAGCCGGCGCGCCGCGCCATCCTCGACCTGCTCATGAGGGGGCCGCGCTCGGTCGGCGAGATCGTCGAACGAACCGGGATGAGCCAGCCCAACGCGTCCCGCCACCTCCGAATCTTGCGCGAGAGCGGCCTGGTCCAGTCAAGCGCCGACCGGCAGCGGCGGATCTACGAGCTGCGGCCCGAGGGCCTGGCCGAGCTGATCGGCTGGCTCGGCCCCTACCAGCAGCTCTGGCGCCACCACCTCGACCGCCTCGAAGCCCAGCTCGACGAGCAGCACTCCAACGAGCAGGGGGATAAATAAATGGACCGTGCACCCGCCTCTGAAGCGTGGTCACCGGGCGCTTTCGTCGTTTATGGCTCGGGCCGGGCTCGCCTGCGGCACCCGCGGCATCCGCTTAAGGCTGCTTCCTTCCGGACCTGACCTGATTCGCGTGCCCACGTCGCGCAGGACCCGGCCGTCAACGCCGCCGCGACGCGCTAACCCCGACGGCCAGCCCCTCGGAACGGGAATTCGGCCCCGCTAGAGCGGATTGCGGGTTACAGGGCACCGCTGATTCCCCGCCTAGCACGGTCCATACCCGATCCTAGCGATTGTGGCGGGAGCGGGCCGAACGTACGATGCCGCGCGTGAACGTTCTCGTCCCCGCCGCGATCCAGGTCGACACCGGGTCGTTCTTCGCGATCGTCGTCGTCGCCGCGATCGCCGCGATCACCGTCGCCGTCGTCCCGAGGGCGTGGGCGCCGCCGGTAGTCGTCCTCGAGCTGATGTTGGGGATCCTGATCGGCCCGCACGTCCTTGAGATCGCCCACATCGACGGCTTCACCGAATTCTTCTCCGACCTCGGACTGGGGATGCTGTTCTTCTTCGCCGGCTACGAGATCGACTTCGAACGAATCAAGGGCAAACCGCTGGAGCTCGGCGCGATCGGCTGGGTGCTTTCGGTCGGGCTCGCCTTTGGGATCGGCGGGCTGCTCGCGGGCGCCGGGGTGATCGTCTCCTTCCTCTACACCGGCGCCGCGATGTCGACGACGGCGATCGGCACCCTGATCCCGATCCTGCGCGACAACGGCGAGCTGAAGACCCGCTTCGGCACCTTCCTGCTAGCCGCCGGGGGCGCCGGCGAGTTCGGCCCGATCCTGCTCGTCACCCTCTTCCTCTCGACCGACAGCGCCCTGCACGAGAGCGCGATCCTGATCGCCTTCATCGCCCTCGCGGTCGCCGTCGCACTGATCTCGGTGCGCGCAGCCGGCCGCGGTTGGGACGCGCTCGAGCGGACCTTCGAGGCCTCGAGCCAGCTCGCCGTGCGGATCACTGTGGTGCTCGTCTTCGGGCTCGTCCTGCTCGCCGGCAAGCTCGGCCTCGACGTCCTGCTAGGCGGCTTCGTCGCCGGCCTGATCACCCGCACCGCGCTGAAGGGGCACGAGCTGGCGATCTTCGAGTCGAAGCTGACCGCGGTCGGTTTCGGCTTCTTCGTCCCCTTCTTCTTCGTCACCAGCGGCATCGCCTTCGATCTCAGTGCGCTGGGCTCGGCCGAGGCGATCGCCAAGCTGGCGATGTTCTTCTGCCTCTTCCTGGTCGTCCGCGCCATCCCGGCGCTGCTGCTCTACCGCGGCGTGCTCGACCTCCGCGACCGCCTCGCGCTCGGCTTCTACTCGGCGACGGCGCTGCCGCTGGTGGTGGCGATCACGACGATTGCGATCGACGCCGGCAAGATGCGCGCCTCGACCGCGGCCGGCCTGGTCGGCGCGGCGATGCTCTCGACCCTGGTCTTCCCGTTCATCGGCCTGGCGCTGCGCAAGCGCGAGGAGCGGGCCGAGGGCGAAGCCGGGAGCGGCCCCTCCCCAGGTGGAGAGGGACCGCTGCCCGAGCCTCAGCCCGCCGCTAGCTAGGCGTGGCGGATCAGCTTGATCCGCTTGTAGACGGTCGCCTTGGCGCCGGCCGCCTGGACGGTCTGCTTGAAGAGCAGCTTCTTGCGCTTGGCGACGACCTTGCGCAGCTTCGGCTTCACCTTCAGCACCAGCTGCTTGGCCTTGCCTTTGGCGATCTTCACCGTCCGCGTCGCGGTCGCCGGCTTGCCCTTCTTCAGCAGGCCTTGGACGGTGACCCGGCAGGCGACTCGCAGCTTGGCCGGGCACTTGGCCTTGACGAAGACGCGGTTGCCTTTGACCGTGGCGCGGCCGGTCATGCTCGAGCGCAGCAGGTTGGCGAGGCGGGAGTCGCTGAGGGTACCTTTGCCGCCGTCGCCGTTGGCTCCGTTGCCCCCGTTGCCGCCATTGGCCCCGTTGCCGCCACCAGCGCCGTCTGTGCCGGAGGTGGCGAGCGAGACATTGTCGAACCGGGCGGTGGCGCTGCCGCTGATCCCGAGCTCGACCACCGTCGAGCTGGTGGTCGCGGCGATCGTGATCGCGTAGGTGTGGCCGGCGACCAGCGGTGCCGGGCCCTGTTTCGTCGCGAACGGCGATTCGCCGGTGACCGTCTCGCTGATCACCTTGGTCGAGGCACCAACCGTCTTGTCGACCAGAGAGACCGTGTATTCGAGCTGCGGCGAGAGTTTCGCCAGGTCGCTGTCGAGGAAGGACCGCTGGATGGTGACCGCACCGGCCCCGCTGTCGGAGACCGTGAACGTGGGCGATTCGAAGCTCGATTCCCCTTTGAACAGCGCCAGCGCATTGACCAGGTAAGAGGTTTTCGACTGCAGCGAACCGGCTGGGCTCCCCTCGCTGGCGTCGTAGCCGGCTTCGGTAATGCAGAGCAGCGGCACGCCGATCAGCGAGCAGTTGCTGCTCGTCACTTTCCAGCCTTCCAGGCCGCCGCTGAAGGTGCTGCCGCCGGGCGCCGGGTAGGTCGCGGCCCGAGCCGGGCCGGCGGATGTTGCGATCAGGAGCAGGGCCAGAGCCCCCGCCCCCAGGATCCATCGCAGTGGCTTGTTGAGCGCTCCGGTCAAGTTGCTTCCTTTCACGATTTTGGTTAAGAACACTCATCAATTTTCGGTAGGCGGGATTTCCTTCTTAAAATCCTCATACCGAACGCATACGTGACTGGACGGAGGGTCCAGGCGGCGGCCGCCCGTACGTCCGGAGGCTGGACGAGCGGCATGCTCAGCGGTCCGCGTAAGATCAGCGCGGCCCGGGCGCGTAGCTCAGTGGGAGAGCGCTCGCTTCACACGCGAGAGGTCGCTGGTTCGAAACCAGCCGTGCCCATGCCCCGGACGCCGCTCGAGGACTCGCGATCCGCCATCCCCGAGCTTTTCCCCACTCGTGGGACCGTGGGGACATTCGTGGGGACAAACAAAGCCGCGAGGCCAGGTGCGGGCCCGGTTTCGCTCTGAAGCGGGATTCGGGCGGTGCCGGATCGACGCTCGTCACCGTGCGTCGCCTGACAGGCGAGAGGTCGCTGGGTCGGAAAGCGGTGCCAATCGCCGGATCGGATGTACACGACTGCGGGCGCCCGCCTACGAAAGCTGTCGTGGGCGCCGACGATGCCCGGCGAGATCCCGCGCATCGATCGCCTCCTCAGGCGTTCTCGACCGTCTTTTGCGGCACCTGTTTCGTTCTCTATGAAGCTGGCGGAGGGGGTGGGATTTCGAGCCCACGAGCGCCTGGCCACGCCAACAGTTTTCGAGACGATGGCAAGGTGCTGAGCACAACTATTGCTCGACCTCGCCGGGCCAGCGGCGCGCGCCAAGCTCGCGCGAGATCGCCCGGGCGGCATCGCCAACCGCGGCGCGCAGGCCTTTGACCGGCCCACGCGGCAGGATCCTCTCGGTCTCGCCGACGACCGCGATCGCGCCGACCGCAAGGCCGCCGCGATCGAAGATCGCCCCGGCCAGGCTCGACTCGCCGAGAATGGCCTCGTCCCGCTCGCGGGCGATTCCTGACGAGCGGACGTCCTCGAGCTCTCTCCGCAGGTCGGCGGGTCCGAGCGTACGCCCGGTCAGCTTCGGAAGGCCCTCCGCGATAAGGTCGTTGACCAGCTCTCGCGGCGCGTAGGCCAGCATCGCCTTGCCGAGGGCGCTGGCGTTGACGGGAAGCTCGGCCCCCACTTCGAGGACCTGGAAGGGAACGTCGGGCCGGAAGACGTGATGGATGACGATGACCGTCGGCCCATGCATGACGCCGACCCGCACCGAGGCCGAGGCGCGCTCGGCAAGCTGCTCGGCGTGGGCGATCGAGCGGCCCCGCAGCTCGTTGAGGTCGAGGTAGGAATTGCCTAGGTGGAGCAGTCCTGGACCGAGCTGGTATTTCTCAGAGTCGGTGTCCTGTTCCACGAAGCCGTGGGCCTGCAGGGTCTGGAGCAGCCCGTGGACAGTCGGACGGGTGAGGTCGAGCCGCTCAGCCAGCTCGCTGACCCCGAGCCGCCGTGGTCCACTGGCGAGAGCGCGCAGGATCCGGGCCGCTCGATCCACCGATTGGATCGTGCCTCGGCGCCGGCCGGCCGGGGGCAGCTTGCTCGATCTCGACCTTTTGTTATTCGGCATTGTCGAACTTCCTTCGATGATGTAGACTGCATCATCGTGGTGGAGGAGCAGAACCATACGCAGCCTACGGTTGGAATCGTGCTCGTGTCCCACAGCGCCTCGCTGGCGGACGGGCTCGCTGAGCTGGCTCAACAGATGGCCGGGCCTACCGTGGAGATAATCGCGGCCGGAGGCGGGCCGTCGGGCGACCTAGGCACGGACGAGGACGCCGTGCGCAGCGCGGTGCGCCGTGCCGACCGCGGTCGAGGCGTCGTCGTCCTCGCGGACCTCGGCAGTTCGGTGCTCACCACGCGACACGTGCTGGAGAGTCGGGCCAACGGTCATGCGCGTCTGCTTGATGCCCCATTTGTCGAGGGTGCCGTGGCCGCAGCGGTGGTCTCATCGGCCGGCAGTTCGATCGACGACGTCACCGCGGCGGCCGAGGGAGCGCGTGATGCCAACAAGCTCTGAGGCTCTCGAAACCACCACCGTCCTGCCTGCCACGGTGGCTCTGCACGCTCGCCCGGCGGCGGACTTCGTGCGCCTGGCGATGCGGTTCGAGGCGAAGATCTCCGTCGCGGCGGGCGATCGCGAGGCAGACGCCAAGAGTCTGCTCGCGGTGCTGGGGCTTGGAGCGACGGCAGGAACCTGCGTTCGCCTCACCGCCAGCGGCGCCGACGCGGAGGAGGCACTAGCCAGTCTCGCTGCCTGCGTCTCCTCGCTCGAGTAGGCGCCGCTCACTCCAGCCGCTCCAGCCGTCGCCGCTGGTCGGCGACGAGTACCTCCACCTCGGCGCTCGTCGAGGCTCGCCCGGCTTCGGCCTCGAGCCGGCGCAGGTCGGCGTAGCGCAGCGATCGCACCCAGCCGCGCACGGTTCCGACCCGCGCCGCGCCGACGCTCAGTTCGTCAATTTCCGCTCCGATCAGCAAGGGACTGCTGATCGGGCTGGAAGCTGCCTCGCCGCAGACCTCGACCGGAATCCCCGCCCCGCGCGCCGCCGCGGCCACCGCCGCGATCGCACGCAAGACGCGCGGGTCGTGGGTCGGGGCGTCACCCGATACGAAGCGATCGCAACCGAGGATCGAGTGGGTGAGGTCGTTGGTGCCGATGCTGAGAAAGTCCACGGAGGCGGAGATCGCGGCCGCGATCTGGACGCCTGCGGCGGTCTCGATCATCGCCCCGACCTTCGGAGCGATGCTGCCCGGGACCTCGGCGAGCGCCCGCAGCAGCATCGCCCGGACCAGATCGACCTGCTCCAAGCTCTCGACCATCGGCAGCATCACCCGAAGATCCAGATCGGTTCCGGCGGCGGCGGCGAGGACCGCGCGGAGCTGGGCCGCGAGGGAATCAGGGTGGGCAAGCATCAGCTCGATGCCGCGCCGGCTCTCCCCATCGAGGAAGGGAGGTGTCTTGTCTCCCCCGAAATCGAGAAGACGGACCGTTGCGGATCGTCCCGCCAGAATCTCGAAGACAGGCGCCAGATGCTGTCGGTGTTCCTCTTCGTCAGGCCAGTCGCCACTCTCGAGGAAGGCGAGCTCGGTGCGCAGCAGACCAACTCCCTCGGCCCCGGCGGCGAGTGCCACCTCCACCTCGGGAGCGCCGGCCGCATTGGCTAGGACTCGAATTCGACGCCCATCTTCGGTGATCGCGGGCAGGTCGCGGTTCGCGTCCGATCGCCGCCGCTGCTCCGCTCGCGCCTCGATCTCGCGGGTTGCCTCTTCGACCACGCCCTCCTCCGGGGAGACCAGGATGCTGCCCGCGGTCCCGTCGACGACGAGCTCCTCGCCCCGATCGATGCCGAGCAGCTCACTGCCGAGAGCGACGACCATCGGTATGCCCAGCGAGCGGGCGACTATCGCCGCGTGGGCGGAGACGCCGCCGCCCGCCAGCGCGATCGCGGCGATGCCGGGGCCGAGCTGGGCGACGTCGGCGGGGCCGAGGTCGGACGCGACCAGAACCTGGGCAGCCCCGTTGCCAGAGTGGACGGGCTCCTCGTTCTGGCCGGGTGCCACGATCTCCACCGCGCGGCGACCGACGCTGCGAACGTCGTCTGCCCGCTCGGCGAGGCGGGCATCCGGGAGTCTGGCGATCAGCTCAGCCTGGACTTCGGCAGCCTCGCGGATCGCCGCCGCCGCCGAAAGGCCGCGGTTGCGCACGGCGGCAGAGACGGCACTGTGGAGACTCGGGTCCGCTGCCAGCAGAGCCCCGGTCTCGATGATCTCCGCCTCCTCGACCCGTCCGGCCTCGCGCATTCGAGAGGCGACTGCGAGGATCTCCTCGGCGGCGCATTCGAGGGCCTGCAGCGCTTGCCGCTCCTCGTCTCGGCGCCGCGCGACCGGGATCGGCTCCGCGTCCGTGGCGGCAATCTCGCCGCCCAGGAGACGCGCTCGCCCGGCCGCGCTGCCGGGAGACGCCGCGAGACCGGCCAGCCGGCGTTCCATCGATCAGTCTTCGCGCGCGACGGCGGACTCCAACGCCCGCATGATCAGCGCCGCGGAGGTGGCGCCGGGATCCTGGTGCCCGATCGAGCGCTCACCTAGATATGAGGCGCGGCCTTTGCGGGCCTGCATCGGGATCGTCGCCCGCATACCCTCCTCGGCCGCTTCCGCCGCGGCTGTGAGCGCCAGCGGAAGGGGCCTCTCCGCCTCGACAGCCCGCCGCAGCGCTTCGACCGCCGGCTCCAGGGCGTCGACCATCGTCTTATCGCCTCGCGCCGCCGCCCCCAATTCGACGACCCCGTCTAGACAGGCACCCAGGCAGGCGACCAGCTGCTCGTCGTCGAACTCCTCGCGGTCGCCAAGCGAACGGCCGGCCCGCCGCAGGGCGGTGCCCCAGAGCGGGCCGCTGGCCCCACCCACGCTGGAGACCAGCGTCTTGCCGGCGAGGACAAGGAGCCGCCCGGGCGGGACCGATTGGTCCTGCCCGGCCAGCGCCTTGTCCACCGCGTCGAAGCCGCGGGTCATGTTCAAACCATGGTCACCGTCTCCGATCGCCGAATCGAGCTGGGTCAGCTGATCGCTATGGGAGCGGATCGCTGATCCGCTCCCTCGCATCCAGGCGATGATCGTGGCGCTCTGCATGACCGAACTTGTAATCACGGCCGTCAGGCTCCCCAGCGGAGCGCGGCGGTCCTGACCGGAGCATCCCACAGAGCGGTCAACTCGTCGTCGAGTTCGAGCACGGTGAGCGACGCGCCCGCCATCTCCAGGGAGGTGATGTAGCTACCGACCAGCTGCCTTACCGGCTCCAATCCAGCATGGCGCAGGGCCCGGTCCACCTCGCCGTAGAGCAGGTAGAGCTCGAGTTGGGGCGTGCCGCCCATACCGTTGACGAACGGGAGCACCCTCGTCCCCGCAGTGGGCTCGAGGTCGCTCAGCACCGCCTCGACCATCTGCCCGGCTATATCCGTGGCACTGGCAATCGCCTCGCGCCTCCTTCCCGGCTCTCCGTGGATTCCGATCCCGACCTCCATCTGGCCCGCCGGTAGATCGAATATCGGCTGGCCCGAGGCCGGTGGGGTGCACGACGAAAGAGCCACCCCGAACGATCGCGCCCGCTCGTTGACGCGGCCGGCTATCTCGGCCACGGCCCGCAGGTCGTCGCCACGATCGGCGGCCGCTCCGGCGATCTTCTCGGCGAGCACGGTCGCTCCGACTCCGCGCCGGCCGGCGGTGTAGAGCGAATCCTGCACCGCGACGTCATCGTCGATCAGAACCGACTCGACTTCGATGCCCTCGTCGGCCGCGTCTTCGGCGGCCAGCTTGAAGTTCATCACGTCGCCGGTGTAGTTCTTGACGAGATGGACCACACCCGCACCGCCGTCGACTGCCTTGGTTGCCGCGAGCATTTGATCGGGGACGGGGGAGGTAAACACCTCCCCCGGGCAGGCAGCGTCGAGCATCCCGGGACCGACGAAGCCGCCGTGAAGCGGCTCGTGGCCCGAGCCGCCGCCCGAGATCAAGCCGACCTTGCCGGAGACCGGTGCGTCGCTGCGAACGATGATCTTCGCCTCGGCGTCGTAACGCAGCAGGTCGGCGTGCGCGGCCGCCAGCCCGGCGACCGACTCTTCGACGATCGCCTCCGGATCGTTGACGAACTTCTTCAGGTTGGTGGTCGTAGTCGTCATCGTGCTCTCCTCACTTTGACGCCGCGGCGACGTTCGGGGGGTTCTGTCCAGAGCCGAGCGGCCCCGGATCGGGATGGGTGACGGCCTCCTCGATCGGCTGCACGACCACCCGTGGCGTTGCCAGGAGGTCGTAGGCGAATGCCGCCAGCGCGGCGCCGACCAGCCCCGGCAGGATGTAGACGGGGATCAACTGGTTCCAGTGCGTCGCGCCACCGCCGAATGCGGAGACGAGCTCTGGCCCGAAGGCCCTCGCTGGGTTGAGCGAGGCGCCGGTCAGAGGTCCGACGATCATGATGATCGCTACCACAACGCCGCCGATGACCAGGCCCGCGAAGTCTCCGGGGGAACGGTTGTCGACGATGCCGAGGATCGCGAACATGAGGATGAACGTGCCGATGCCCTCGGCGAACACGGCCGAGGCCCAGGACGTCGTGCTCTGGTCGAAGGAGGTTTGCCCCATCCCCAGATCGATTCCCTGTTGGGCGAACAGCGCCCAGATCGCGAAGCCTCCGATTACGGCCCCGAGCACCTGCCCGAACCAGTAAGCCGGCACCTCGCGCCAGGGGAATCGCTTCGTGGTTGCCAGGGCGAAGGTCACCGCGGGATTGATGTGGCACCCGGAGACCTTGCCGAGCGCGTAGACCAGGGCCGCGATGACGAGCCCAAATGCAAATGAGATGCCGAGAAGATCGGCCCCCGAAAGTGGCGCATCGCCCGCGAGCTTGAGCGTTGCCACCACCGAGCCAGGGCCGACCAGAACCAGTAGCGCGGTTCCCAGGCCCTCGGCCAGGGCGCGTTGCTTCAATGAATGTCCCATGACCCTCTCCTCCAAGTTGAGGTGTCGACTTTAGTTCGATAATGCCGAACTGGGTTCGCAACATAGCTCCAAGCGACTTCTGTGTCAAGCCACCTGTGGGGTGCGGAAATCCGATCGCATGGCTTGACCCGCCTGCGACGCCGGCCCGTCTAGCGTCGCGCGCACGTTGCCTATCCGAAGGATCGCCCGGCCGTTGAGCAGGGGCAATGCCCCGCCTTCGGGCGATCAGGGCTCCACGTGGCTTCCCTCGACGTACTGGCTGAGGCCGGCGATCGCCAGCTCAGGGTAGAGGCGGCGAAGCCCCACCCCTGCATCACCCCGCAACGGCCCTCGTGTCGCATGGCATCCGGCTCTGTTGCGGGCGCCTGCGGGGCGTGCGAAGCCACTAGATAATCGGGTTGACAGGATTTGAACCTGCGACCACATGGACACCGCCTGATCGTCCCTGTGTGCCAACTTAGTGCCCGGTTGGTACCCGCTGGTTCCTCCTTCCGGATTACGCGGAGCAAGAGAGAGGGCCTGCTCTGCAGGCCCTCTCTGGATAGCGGGGGCTCGGTGTCAGGTTCGGCGCCGAACGGTGACGTCCGCCCGACCGGATTGGTTCTCGGGCAGGCGACGAGCTGACCCTTAGCTGGGGTGTCGGGCCTGGTGGCCTGACCTGATCCCGTTGTGTCGCCCGCCGCCGGGCCGAGGATCACCGGCGTGGCCTGATAGGAGCGTGGAGTTGCCTCCACTGAGCTCTGTCCGTCGGCGGTCTGCCTCAAAGCAAGCGGCGCCGGCACGAGGGCGATCGCCGGAGAACTCGAGATCGAGGCGGGCGAGGAGGGCCATCGCTGGGCGCGGGAGCCGCGATCGATCCGGCGAGCTTCAGGTGATGAGTCCCGCAGGGAGCGGTATGTCGTCCAGGACTGGCCGTGGGGTTATTCGTGGGGTCAAACGTTGCCGTATGAACCGGGCTAGAGCCGAATTAGAGTCATGCCCGAACGGCGCTGCGTGCGGAATGCGGCTCCCAATGGCAGCCGAGGAAGTCCCAGCTTCATGCTTCACACGCGAGAGGTCGCTGGTTCGAAACCAGCCGTGCCCATCGCCGCCCCGGGCGGCTAACCGAGGCGCTCGAGCAGCTGCGGCAGCTGGCGGTGGTCGTCGAGGACGAAGTCGGCCTCGACGCCGGGTTCCGGGTCGTCCTGCAGGGCGCGGTAGCGGACGGTTTTCATCCCAACGGCAGCGGCGCCCGCGATGTCGGTGCGGCGCAGGTCGCCGATATGGAGTGCGGCCGCCGGCTCGGTCTCGAGCGCGCTCAACGCCGCCTCGAAGATCTGCGGCGAGGGCTTGTAGTGGCCGACCTCGTCGGAAAAGGCCCAGCCCGAGAAGCGCTCGAGCAGGCCGGCGCTGTCGAGGTGCTCGCGCAGCAGCGCGCCCCCGGTAAAGCCCGCGTCGCAGACGATTCCCAACCGCACCCCGCGCTCGTCGAGGCTCGCCAGGCATTCGCCGATCGACGGCGCCAGCCGCAGCTCGGCGCCCCGCCCGGCGGTCAGGAACGCCTCGGCGACCAGCTCCTCCGCCGCCCCTTCGAGCCCCAGCGCCCGCACCAGCATCTCCGCCCCCTCGCGCGGGTGGAAGTGCGTCCCTTCCGCCCACGAGCTCTGGTGCGTCCGCGCCACCCCTTCTAGGCTCGCCGCCAGCCGCTCCGCCTCGACCGCCACCCCGCACTCCTCGCACGCCGCCGCCACCGCCCGCCGCCGCGCCTCCGTCATCGTCCCCGGCGGCTCAGAGGCGATCGTGTTCCAGAAATCGAAGGTGACGGCACGAATTCGCACCTCCAGCACGCTACCGAGACCTTGAGCGCACGTTCCCTGGTCCGCTTCCGAATCTCGTTGCCGGCCGGGGGAGACACTGCGTCTGGGGCGCCTTTGTTCCGCTGTGCCGAACAAAAGCGCCCCGCTAGATCAGTGGCTCGCAGAAATCGCCTCGCGGCAGTACGGCGTGGTCACCGCGGCCCAACTCACCTGGCTCGGCTTTCCTCGGAGCACGATCGCGGGACGGGTGCGGGCGGGGCGTCTTCACCGCATACACCAGGGTGTATACGCCCTCGGCCACGGCTCCCTGAGTAGCGAGAGACGGTGGCTCGCAGCAGTACTGGCCATGGGCGAGGGCGCAATCCTCAGCCACGCGGCCGCCGCGGCACTTTGGGGCTTCCTCGAGGCTCAACCCGGCCCGATCGACGTCTCCCTACCCAGCCGAGCCGGCCGCCGTCACCGGGGCGGCATCCGGATCCACCGCCCACGCCAGCTCCCGCCCCGCGACTGGACCATCCACGCCGAGATCCGCGTCACCACTCCGCGCCGGACGATCCACGACATCCGCCAGACCCTTCCCTCCCACCTCGTCCGCCACGCCGCCCGCCAGGCGCAGCACGCCGGCTTCACCGTGACCCTCGACCGCACCCGCAGCGACCTCGAGCGCGACTTCGTGACCTTCTGCCGCCGTCACCGCCTGCCCAAGGCCGAGATCAACGCCCGCCTGGGAACCGAGCAGAGCGGCTACTTCACCGCCGACTTCCTCTGGCCCTCCCACCGCCTCGTAGTCGAAACCGACAGCTACCGGCACCACCAGGGCGACATCTCCTTCGAGGACGACCACGCCCGCGACCTGGCGCTGCGCGGGCTCGGCTTCACCGTCCTCCGCTACACCGGCCGCCAACTCGAGCGAGAAGCCCCCGCCGTCGCCGCCGAGATTCGCGCCCTGCTCGCGCCCACCCCCCGCTAAGGCGTCGCGGCGACCTTGATCGAGAAGCTGGCGGTGAAAGTCTCGCCCGGCTCGAGCATAGGCAGGTCTTCGCCGCTGACCAGGGCGTTGGTGGGGGCGGTCATCGGCTCGAAAGCGACCGCGTCGGTGTCGGCGGGGGCGTAGATCTGGGAGAAGCGGTAGCCCTCGCCGAGCCGCTGCTCGAGCCGGTGGCCGCCGCCTTCGAGCGCGAAGGGAGCACCGCCGGGCGGGGCGGTGAAGGCGTCGTCGTAGTGGCGATCGGCAAGCGGGGCCGGCGCGATCTCGACCGCTTCGCGCTCGCCGCTCGGCAGCCCTCGCTCGTCTTGGAGCAGGCGCTCGCGGACCGGCGCCTCCATCACCCACTCGGCCCGCGGCAGGCCGGGCAGGCGCAGGTAGGGATGGAAGCCGAAAGAGATCGGCACCCGACCGTCCTGGCCGGCGCGGACGGTCGTCGCGATCGTCAGCTCAGGGCCAGCGAGCTCCACCCGCAGCTCGACCCGGTGGGCGAACGGGACAGCCTCCATCAGCAGGACGTGGGCGGCGAAGTCGAAGCCGGCGATGAGCACGCCGCCGTCCTCGGTCTCGAGGTGGCGTTCGACCACCCAGCCGCCGCTCGCGGTCAGCAGCCCGTGCATCGGCAGCCCGGCGCTGTCGCGCTTCAGCGGCAGCCCGGGGCGGTCGAGGTCGACCTCGCGGCCGGCGAGCTCGAAGCGACTGGCGCCGAGGCGGTTGGCCCATGGGTGGAGGAAGGGGATCCCCATCGTCGACCCGGAGCCGACGTACTTGGCAAGGCCGCCGCGCTGGCCGAGCAGCTCCTCGCCACCGGCCCGCAACGAGCAGCCGATCATCCCCGCCTCCGGGACGAAGGTGGCGACGAGACCGCCGGCCGCGGCGCTTTCCAGGGTCAGCGCCGCCAAGCCGTCCGCAGTCCGTTCGCCGACCATCAGGGCCGGCATCTTCGCCTATCTAGGCTTGGCCGCATGGAACTCGGCGTCTACACCTTCGCGGAGCTGACCCCGGAGTCCGGCGACGGCCCGGTCGTCAGCGCCGAGCGGCGGCTGCGCGACCTGGTCGAGGAGGTCGAGCTCGCCGACCAGGTCGGCCTCGACGTCTTCGGCGTCGGCGAGCACCACCGGCCCGACTTCGCGGTCTCCTCACCGGCCGTGGTGCTGGCCGCGGCCGCTGAGCGGACCGCGCGGATCCGCCTCACCAGCGCCGTCTCGGTGATCAGCTCCGACGACCCGGTGCGGGTCTTCCAGGACTTCGCCACCGTCGACCTGCTGTCGGGCGGGCGCGCCGAGATCATGGTCGGGCGCGGCTCGTTCATCGAGTCGTTCCCGCTGTTCGGCTTCGACCTCGACGACTACGACGAGCTGTTCGCGGAGAAGCTCGGGCTGCTGCTCGAGCTGCGCGAGTCGGAGCGCGTCACCTGGTCCGGCCGCCACCGGGCGGCGCTCGAGGGCGCGGGCGTCTACCCGCGGCCGGCGCAGGACCCGCTGCCGGTGTGGGTCGCGGTCGGCGG
>Ga0068862_100001620_pt1 | contig 20494 bp, 18 predicted proteins | sample KBSSwiS52_FD_66598 | JGI IMG/M metagenome (GOLD analysis project Ga0068862, IMG submission 66598) | Switchgrass rhizosphere microbial communities from Kellogg Biological Station, Michigan, USA - KBS Switchgrass S5-2 | ecosystem: Host-associated > Plants > Roots > Rhizosphere > Soil ... | reverse complement strand
GGCAATGTCGACGCGGCGCGCGGCGTCCTCGGGATCGTTGACGGTGACGAGCGTGCCGTCGGGATGCTTGCCGTTGCCCGCATCCGGGAACCACTGCGTGTCCGCCGCCTGCTGAGAGCCATACTTGCGCACCGAAAATGCGGCGAGCTTCGCGCGTCCCGGTCCCAGCTTCGCGGTCCAGCCGATCGCCGGGATCGTCAGGATCGGCTCCGCGCCACCCCTCTTCGCCTGCGCGACGAAGCCATGGTTGAACTGATCGAAGATGTCGGGGGTGACCGGCAGGCTCTCGAAAAAGAAATCCGACCCGGCGTTGCGCGCGTCGGTGCGCCAATCGTAGAGGGTGGCGCTGTTGCCGCCCGAGCGGTCAATCGGCAGGTTCAGGTCGCGCAGCACTTCGCCGGTGGCAAAGCTGACGCCGTAGATCCGGGGATCGATACGGTGCAGCACCGTGCGCGTGTCGACCACGATCTCGACCGGCGCGCGGGGAGCCGGCCCCGCCCCCGCAGACCCGCAACCGACCAGCGCGAGGCAGGTCGCGACAGCGGCCCGGATCACGCCCCGGTCGTCCTGCCGACCCGCGCCCCATCGACGCCGGCATCGCGAAGCACGATGGCAAGGTAGACGAACGAGGCGGCGATCAGTGCGATCTCGCCGGGCTGGAGCGTCATCGTCGAGTAGAGCGGAGACTGGATCGCGGTGAACAGCACATAGTCCTGCAGCCCGCCCAGCGAGGCGGTGTCGAACGAGCGTCGAATGGTCCGGGCAAACAGCCAGGTGCGGGCCAGCAGCAGAACGAACAGCCCGGCGCCGATCAGCCCGAACTCGAACACGACGCCCAGCCAGCTGATGTCGCCAAGAAAAAAGTAGTGGTTGAAGAACTTCGCCAGTCCGCCGGGATCGAGCGAAGTGATCGTCCCCACTCCGAACAACCAGCGCAAGGGCCGATCGCCGAGGAATGCGATCGCCTTGTCCGCGGTCACCTGCCGCACGTCGAAGCCTGACGCCGAACTCGTGTCGAAGGCGCTGCGCACGTATGGCACTTGCAGCAGCACGAGCGCCGCCAGCGCAATCCCCAGCACCGCCACCGCACGCCAGCGCGGCGGAGCAGCTACGAAGGTGACCGTCGCCAGCGTCACCACGCTGGCCAGCACGACCGAGCGTGTCCGGATGATCCCGACCAGCACGGCAAGCGTCGCCGCCACGAGCACGCCGAAGCGCCAGTCTCCCCGCTTCAGGAATTGCCGGTGGAAGGCGAATAGCGCGATCATGCCGAAGTACATCGGCATCCGGATGCGATTGCCCCGATCGTCCGTACTGAGCAGCGGCGCGTCACCATAGGCGATCGACGAGACATACCAGGATTGCGGCGCGAAAGCCCACAGCAGCACGACGGCCGCGAACGTCAGCGCCGCCCAGACGAAGAAGACGCACGTCAGCTCACGCGCCGTGGGCCGGACGATCAGAAGCAGGCCCAAAAACGAGAATGCGTAGAGCATCGGCAGCAACTTCACTTGCGCAGTCAGGCCCGCAAGGAAGTTCTGGTCGAACGTGAATATCCCGATGAAACTGGATACCAGCACCAGCCATACGAAGACGAACAACCACGTCAGCACCAGTGGCAGCCTCAGCCGCGTCAGCACCGGCAGCGCAAGCGGAAGCGAAAGGATCGGAAACGCCTTGGACAGCGCCCAGAGCGGCTTCAGGTCCTTCATGTAATGGAACGTCTGGCCGAACAGCGGCAGCAGCACGACGAGCAGCAGCACGCGCCGGTTGGCCGCTGTGGCCCAAAACGTCGCCAGAGCACGCCTGGGTCCGGATGCTCCTGCCGTGACCGGCGGGGCCACCCGCGCGCCCATGTCGATGCTCACGGAGCGATCGTTGCCGCGGCCGTGTCAGCCGTGGTCGTCGTGGTCGCGCCGTGCCCGACGTTGACGTTGAAGTGCAGCGCGTTGGGCACGATGCGGTTCACGTACTGGTCGATGAAGAGATCGACCTCTGCGATCGTGGACTTGGGCACGAAGACCACGTCCCCCGCCGCGAGCGAGAGCGGAGCCGACTGGCCTCCGGTCTTGACGATGTCGCGGATGTTCACCGTCTCGATCCGATGCGGGGTCAACAAGGCGTTGCGCACGATCACCACCTTGCGGCTGCGCGCGGTGTCCAGCAGTCCTCCCGCCCGGATGATCGCCTGCAGCGGATTGAGCGCCTGCGTCAGCGGGACCTGCCCGGGCGCGCGCACTTCCCCACCGACATAGACCACGCCCGCATACTTCGCGACGACGATCCCGGGCTTTGCGTCCGCCACGATCCGTTGCTGGCGCAAGGCCGTGGCGATCGCGCCCTCGGCTTGCGAGAGCGTCATCCCGCCCACCTCGATGCGGCCCGCCAGCGGTATCGAGAACCGTCCGTCGGGTCCGACCGGCCCGCTGGTATCGAGCTCGGGATTGAGCGGCAGCTTCACGCTGATCTCGTCGCCGGGCAGCAGCCGGTACTCGCCGGGCGCCGCCGCAGCTTCCTGCGCGGTGGCGGGAACCGCCGTGCCGGGCAGAAGCAGCAACAGCAGGCCAAACAGCGCGTTTACGATCGCGCGACGGGCCTGTCCCGATCCGGGACCTGGGCAGCTTTGGCGGCTTTGCGCGCTCACCTGCGCTTCTCCTATTGCAGTGCAGCGAATATACCTAATTCGCGCCTTCGCAACAGCTTCCAGGCCGATCCGGTCTGTTTCGGGACACTTGCCGCCAAGGATGGAAACGGACGCCACCACTTATCGGCCAAGGCCAGCGGCGTTAGCGTTACCCCAAGGGTATGCCACGATCGCCCGCAGTGCGATCTATCACTCCCGCACCGCAATCCTTGTATTTCTCGTCACCTTGGTCCTGGGCGTGGCGCTCGCGCTGGTGATTCCGGCCAAGTATCGCAGCGAGGCGCGCCTCCTGGCCCTGCCCTCGGACTATTATGCCGTCGGCGGACGGGACAAGAGCGGGGCAGAGGCCGGAACCTCGTTCAAGCCCGAGGAACTGACCAACGTCGAAATGCAGCTCCTCTCGAGCGAGGACCTCCAGCGTGAGGTGGCACGGCGCTCGGGCATGGCGGCAGGCACCGACGCCGCCAGCCTGGAGAAGGCCCGCAAGGACATCGCCCGCAATCTGACGATCGAGCGGGTCGACGGCGCCAACGTCATCGAGCTTGGCTATGTCGCGCGCGATCCGCAGCAGGCGGCGCGCCAGCTCCAGACCTTGCTCGACGTCTACTTCGAGACGCGCGCCCGTGTGCTGACATCCGGCCGGTCGGAGCTTATCGCCCGGCAGCGCGATGTCGCGCAGCGCGAGCTGGACGCGGCCGAGGCGGCGCTGAAGGCCTTCCAGGAGCAGAACGGGATCGTCGATATCCAGGCGCAGGTGACAGGGGCGGTCGCCGTGGACACCGCGCTTCGGCAGGACCTCGCCACCACCCGGGCCGACTTGTCCCAGACCCGCGGCAACGCCGGCCGGCTGCGGCAGGAAAGCGCGCGGGTTCCGCGTACCGTAGAGCTGTTCCGCGACGATACCGAAGCCACGAAGGCGGTGGCCGACATGCAGGGGCAGATCCTCGCGCTGGAGGCCAAGCGTGCCGATCTTTCCGGTCGCTACATGCAGGGCTCTCCCCTGATCGAGCAGATCGACAAGCAGATCGCCGGCCTGCGCACCGCCATCGACCAGCAGAGCGGCAAGCTGCGCGAGGCGCGGCGCACAGGGCGCAATACCTATTACGACGCTGCGGCCGACCGCATTCAGCAGACGAGCGCGGCCGCCTCCGGACAAGCCGCCAAGCTGGACCGGCTGGGGCAGGAACTCTCTGCCTCGCAAGCCCGCCTCCGCGACCTCAACGGCATCGCGACGACCGTCGGGCAACTGCGGACCCGCCGAGATGTCGCGGAGGAACGATACAAGGGGCTGACCAGCCAGCTGGAGGACGCGCGCGCGCGTGAGCTGGAGGCCAGCACCGGCAGCACGAACGTGCGCGTGATCCAGCAGCCCTCGGTCCCGGACAGCCGCAGCAACTCGCGCGCGCTGCTGCTGATCGGCGCGATCGCCGCGGGGCTGTTGCTGGCCGCATCGGTGCTGGTAGCCATGATCCTGCGGCGGGATACGATTCTGGAGGCAAGCGAGACCGTCGAGGCTCTCGACCTTCCGGTGCTGCTCGATCTGCGCCAGCCCCTGGGCGCCAGCGCGGCGGCGCGGATCCGCTCGCCGTTCCGGGCCGCCGCGCGGGAACGGCCCCAGTCGGGCCGTATTCTGGCCGTGGTCGGCGCGGAGCCGGGTGCCTACGGGCCAGAGCTTGCCCTGCTCCTGCGATTGCTGGGCGAGCAATCCGGGGACGTGGCGGTGCTGCGCTTCGAGGAAGCGGCCTATCGCCTGGAACGGGGCGCGCTCGACCGTATCCTCCCGACTTCGGACGGCCGGAGCCGCTTTCGCATCGGCACCCGCGCCTGGGCCAGCGAGGCGACGGGTGACCGCCTGCTCGCCTCGCTGCGGGCCTCGTTCGGATGGACGGTCCTGATGCTACCGCCGGCCGACGGCGCAGGCACCGAGGCGGAGAGTCTTCTGGGCGCGGCTGCGATGGCGGATGACGTGGTCCTGCTGGTCCGCGCCGAGGTCAGCCGGCGCCCGACGCTACAGCGCCTCGTCGAGCGCTTGCGGGTCAGCGAGGCGCCGCTGCGTGGTGTGGTACTGACCGGCCGGCGTATCCGCTGGCCGCGAATGCTCGCCCGCTTCGTCTAGCGACGCTGCCGCGACAACCGCTTCAGGACTTGCCGCTTCAGGACTTGCCGCTCGAATAGGGTAACGGCAGCACATCGCGCCGTGCGGGCCACACGATGTCTCTCAGAACGGCGGCACCGAAGCCGATGAACGAGGATGCATAACGGCCGCACAGGCGCCGGGGCTCCTGCAGCACTCTCCATGCCCATTCCAGCCGCAGCCGGACCACCAGCCGCGGCGGTGTCGGCACCAGCCCCAGTGCGATCTTGATCCCCTGGCCGATGCAAAGAGCCCAGCAGCCGCCCAGTTGGGTTCGATACCGGCTTGCGAACAGTTCGCTCTTCGGCGCGCCCAGGCCCAGGAACAGGATCGTCGTCCCCGCCTTGCGAACCCGCTCGGCCACCGCTGCGCAAATCGCCAGATCCTCTCCGAAGCGCTGCGGCGCGACCTCCGTCACGACGCGAGCCTCGATATTCCCTTCGTCCTTCCACCGGACGATCGCGGCCGCCGTCGCGCTGCTATCCACCAGGAAGAACAGCGTGTGATCGGGGCCAAGGCCGGTACGCAGGAGCAGTTGCTCCACGACTTCGCGGCCGGTGATGCGACCCGGCGTCCGGCACCCGCTCAGCCGAGCGTAGCTGACCAGCGGAAACCCGTCACACGTGACGAGATCAGCCAGCTGCATGACGCGCCGCAACTCCTCGTTCCCGCGCATCGCCGCGATGTGCTGGATGTTGGGAGTAACATAGATGCGCGCACTGCCCGTACGCTCGGGAAGGGGCGCGGCGATCCGCCCCGCAGTCTCGATCACATCGGTCGCGTCGAACCGCAGTCCCAGCAGTGAAAAGGCGCTGTGCCGCTGCACCGCAACACTGTCGTTTCCGACCGGGGGAAGGGTATCGAGCATGAATCAAAGATAACATGGTAAACATAATGTTAACAGACGATTCCGAGATTTTCTTAAGAACCGGAGGACGGCCCTTTCTTTGGTTGGAGCAGCACGTGTTTGTGCAAAAGCGAAGGTGCGCGCCATAACGACTGCATCGGCACGCGGAACCACCTCCGTCGCGCAATCGTCTCTTGGCACGATCACTGTCCCGGATCGGGACGACTATGCTTATCATCAGCCTATTCGGCTGTATGCGCATAGCCAATTCGATGGAATGGGGAGGCTGTTAAGCGCTCCTTCGAAGTTTTACTCTTTTCGATCGGGACGGATTGCGTCCGCAACCCAGTCGAGGATGTCCTCGCGGAAACGCTCCTCGCTGAAGCGGTGTGCGCGGGACTGGATGACAGTGCGGTCGAACCCCGCCTCGATCGCTTCGAATCGCCGAAGCGCCGCAACGATCGCATCCTCGCTCTGATCGCGGAAAAAGACCGCGTCAGGCGGTTCGCCCTCGGTGCCTTCGCTCAGGATCTCCAAGGAACCGCCATGACCATAGGCCACCGCCGGGAGGCCGTACGACTGCGCTTCCACGGTGGCGATGCCGAAATCCTCGTCCGCCGCGAACAGAAACGCGCGAGCACCCGCATACAAGCGCTCGAGCCGCGCATCATCCACCCGGCCCGCCACCTCGACCGTCGGCCCGGCCATGGCGCGCAGGGCGTCCAGCTCAGGCCCTCCGCCCGCAACCACCAGTTCGTGACCGAGACGGTTGCACGCGGCGATGATGAGATCGGTCCGCTTGCCCGGTACCAGCCGGCCCACCGTGAGATAGTAGGTTCCGCCATGCACGCTGGGCGGCAGCGAACTCAGGGCCACCGGCGGATAGATCACGCGGCTGTCGCGCCCGTAGTAGCGGCTTATCCGCTCGGCGATGTACCGCGAATTGGCCGCGAAGGAATCGACGCGCGCCGCACCGGCCAGATCGCGGCGGCGCTGGGCCCGGGCGGACAAGGCGAACATCGGCTTTAGCGGTGCCGGCAGACGGGCCAGCCAGGTCTCGTACTGGTCCCACAGATAGCGCACGGGCGAGTGGCAATAGTGCAGATGGGGCACGCCGGCAGGAACTCTCGCAGTCTTGGCACCCGGCCCGCCCGAACTGATCACGAGATCGAAGCCGGACAAGTCGTGACCACGGGTGGCGAGGTCGTAGAGCGGCGAAAGATGCTGGTAGCGCCGCCACGCGGCGGATCCCCGGTCGAGAAAGGTCGTGTGGATGGGCCGCTCGCGCACGGCGGGCGCAAGCGAGGAGGGATCGACCATCAACGTGAAGATCTCGGCGCGAGGAAACAGGGCTGCCAGCGCCTCGACGACCTTCTCGCCACCACCCTGGCTGATCAGGAAAGGATGAACGATGGCGACCCGCAGCTCCGAAATCGATGTCATATTCGGGCGCTGCTTCCCGTGTTCATTGGATACCCGCCTCGATCGTGACGCCATGGTCGTTGCCCTTCATGCGGTTTGGGAAAGGCGATGGCAATCGCGCGCGCATCGCAGGCGCGTAACCCAATGGAGCAAACGCGCCGTCGCCGAATGCCGATCCGCCTCACTCGGCAACGCGCACTCCGAACCACAGCGTGCGCGGGGTGCCGAGGTCGATCGATCCGCCGGTGTTGCGCGTCACCACCGCCTTGTCGAACAGGTTCTCCACCCGCCCCACCAGCTTCACCTGGCGGCAGAGCGGCACGGCGGCGAAGGCATCTACGGTGACGGCGCCGGGCAGTGCATCGGTCTGCAGATCGTCCTCGTATTGCTTCGAGACGTAGCGCAGCGTCGTCGAGAGCGTGGCGCCCCCCGTGGTTCCCCACGCGAGCGTCGCGCTGGCTGCATGGCGGGGGCTTTGCGAAGGCCGCTTGCCGTCGAACGGCTGCCCCGGCGCCTCCACCGTGCTGTCGCTGTAAGCATAGGAGCCGAGGAGGCTCCATGCGCCCGACCGGAACGCAGCGGTCAGTTCCACGCCCTTCGCGACGATCGCCTGCGCATTGCGGCGCTCGCGGGTGGTGCCGGTCAGGGTGACATTGGCGATGGCATCGCCCAGCCGGTTGTAGAACACCGTCGCACCGACGGAGGCGCCCGGAACCGGCGTCACGTCCACGCCCGCCTCGACGCCGCGCAGCCTCTCGGGCTTGAGAGCCGGGTTCGCATTGGTCGTGATCGGAAACACCACGAAGGGGCGATACAACTCGTTGAGTGTCGGGAGGCGGAAGCCGGTATAGGCTGCGACGCGCAGCGCGAGAGCGTCGGACACATGGAGCAGCGCACCGCCCCTGCCCGACAACTCCCAGCCCGAACGATCGGGAAACTGGCTGTTCTGCGTGACGGCGCCGGTCGACGCGCTGACCGCACGATAGAAGCCGTCGCGGATGGTCCAGCGGTCGCCACGCACTCCGGCGGTCAGGATCAGCCGTCCGATCGTCCAGTCGTCCTCGCCGAAAAGTCCCAGCACCGTCTGGTTGCCTCCGGCGTGGCGCAGGCTGGTGCGTGGATTTCCGGAAAGACCGGCGTTGTAGGCATCCTCGAACATGTCGCCGCTGGCCCGCCGCCAGTCGGTCCCGAGGCGCAAGATGTGCTGGCTGCCGAGCGGTGGACGGATCTCGATCTTGCCGCCCAGCCCGGTGGAGGGCGTGTTGCGCTGGTCGAGGCTCTTGCGGAAGGTCGAGGCCGAGATGACGACGTTGCTGAAGTTGCGCGCCTGCACATAGCCCAGCGCATCGACCTGCCAGCGGCCGCGCGAAACGTAGCGCAGGCTTGCGTCCTCGCCGCTGCTGGCGCTGTCGGCTCCGGCGAAGCGCAAGGTGCGGTTGTCGCGGAACACCAGCGTGCGGAACTGCAGCTCGGACGTCGTTGAAAGGGGGGCGACAGCGCGCAGGCCGGCGGACCAGGAATCGTACGCCGCCGGCACCGTCGCCGCGACGCGCTGCGACTTGGGCGTGGTCTGGAAGCCGTCGCCCTTGTCCCAGCGGCCCGAAAGCGAGACGTAGCCTCCGCCAAGATCGGGCGAGAGGCTGGCGGAAAGCTCCGTAGAATCGCGGCTGCCATAAAGACCGCTGACGGTCATGACCGGCAGGTCGGCACGCGTGGCACTGGCCAGCTCGATCGTCCCGGCGACCGCGCCCGCTCCGAACGCGCCGACCCCGCCGCCGCGTGTCACGCGGATCAGCGAAAGCCGATCTGGCACGAGCGCGCTGAACGGAATGTAGCCGAAGAACGGGTCGGCCATCGGCACCCCGTCCAGCACCACCAGGCTGCGGCTGGAGGCGTTGCCGCCCAGCGAGCGCAAGGTCGCGCCCTGCGCAGAAGGGTTGGCCGAACGACTGTCCGAACGGCGGAACTGTTGGAATCCCGCCACATCGGCCAGGACATTCTCGATCCGATTGGAGGCGCTGTCGGTCAGCCGCTTGCGGTCGATGGTGACGATGCCATAGGCGGGCGTTCCCGGCGGCAGCGGCAGACCGGCGCCGCGCACGACGATGGGCTGCTCGCCAACGGTCTCAGGCGCGGACTGCGCGGCCGCAGCGACCGGCCAGGCCAGCGCCAATGCAGTGAGGGCAGAGCCCTTCCTCATGATGATATGCCTCCTCCGGCCTCGCCACGCGAAAGGGCCACGCTCCGACTGGAACGCAGCCTTCCCGGTCGGATGTCGTTCCTTAGGCCAGAAGAACATGATGGCACCAGCGGCGAACGCCTGGGTACGGCAATCCCGTCGTGCTTCCGGGTAATGCCGGCCCCACCACAAGCGTGTGGCGACGATGCCCGGTTTGGCCGCGCTTGCCAACATGCTGCGCCTGCTCAATACTCCGGCGTGTGACGGAGCAATCCCCCCAAACGCCGATCGTCGATCCGCTGCCGGCGCCCACCGCCCGCAGCGTCGTCCTGCCCGCCAGACCCGAGGCGATGCGCATCGACCCGACAACGACCGCCGTCATCGTGGTCGACATGCAGAATGCCTACGCCAGCAAGGGCGGCTACGTGGACGAGGCCGGCTTCGACGTCGGCCCCGCCGCCCGCGCGATCGACCAGGTCGCCAAGGTGGTGGAGACCGCGCGGGGTGCGGGCATGCCGATCGTATTCCTGCAAAACGGCTGGGATGCCGACTATGTGGAGGCGGGCACCCCGCAGTCGCCGAACTGGCACAAGTCCAATGCACTCAAGACCATGCGCCGGCGGCCGGAATTGGCCGGCAAGTTTCTGGCCCGTGGCGGCTGGGACTACGAGCTGGTCGACAAGCTGACGCCGCAGGACGGCGATATCCGCGTGCACAAGCCCCGTTATTCGGCCTTCTTCAACTCGCAGCTGGACGCCGTGCTGCGCGCGCGGGGCATCCGCACGCTGGTGTTCACCGGGATCGCCACCAACGTCTGCGTCGAATCGACACTGCGCGACGGGTTCCACCTCGAATACTTCGGCATCCTGCTGGAGGATGCGACGCACCATCTCGGCCCCGATTTCATCCGCGAGGCGACGCTCTACAACGTGGAGAAGTTCTTCGGCTGGGTCAGCAACGTCGCCGATTTCTGCGGCGCCCTCGGCCAGCTACCGCAGGAGTAAGCCCTTGCCGTTCGAAGCGATCAATCCGCCCCACTTCCCCACCCCCATCGCGCCCTATTCGGCCGGGGCAAAAGCCGGAGGCGTGCTCTACGTCTCCGGCATGCTGGCGCTGGGCGAAGGCGGAGAGGTGCTCTACCCGGGCAACGTCGCGGCGCAGACGCGCCATGTGCTCGATGCGATCCGGATCACCGTGGAAGCGGCGGGGGGCAGCATGGCCGATATCGCCATGAACCACATTTTCCTGAAAGACCTGGCAGACTACGGGGCCTTCAACGCGGTCTATGCCGAGTATTTTCCCGGAGACAAGCCGGCCCGCTACTGCATCAAGTGCGAGCTGGTGAAGCCCGATTGTCTGGTCGAGATCGCCTCGGTCGCCCATCTTGCCTGAGGCGGCGGGGCTTTACTACGAGACTCTCGGCAGCCCTGCCAACCCTCCGCTGATCCTGTCGAGCGGGCTGGGCGGATCGGCGGCGTACTGGGCACCGAACATCCCAGCACTGGCAGAGCGCTTCCACGTCATCGCCTACGACCATCGCGGCACCGGCCGCAGCGACCGCGCCTTGCCCGATGCCCGAGTGGGCGCCATGGCGCGCGACGTGCTGGCGCTGCTGGACGCTCTCGGCATCGCACACGCCGACATGATCGGTCACGCGCTCGGCGGTCACGTGGCGCTCGAACTGGCGCGGATCGCGCCTGGGCGCACCGGACGGCTGGTGGTTATCAACGGCTGGGCCACCCTCGATCCGCAGACCGAACGCTGCTTCGACGTGCGACTGGCCCTGCTGCGCTCGGCCGGCGTGCGTGCGTATTTGCAAGCGCAGCCGCTGTTCCTGTTCCCGGCGCCGTGGCTCTCCGACCATGATTCAGAGCTACGCGCCGAGTTGGATGCGCACTTGGCCCAGTGGCCAGGCGATGCCACTGTCGAGGCGCGCATCGCGGCCGTACGCGCGTTCGACGCCGCCGACTGGTTACCCACGCTCGCCAGCCACGTGCTGCTCGTCTGCGCCGAGGACGACTTGCTGGTGCCGTGGACCCGCTCTGTACACATGGCGCGGCTGCTCGGCCCGGACCTCGCCCAGGTGGCGCGCTTCTCGCACGGTGGCCACGCCTGCAATGTCACCGAGGCCGACCGCTTCCACCGCACCGCCCTCGCCTTTCTGGAGAGTTGAATGCAAGTCGGCGTCTTCCTGCCCATCAACAACAACGGCTGGCTGATCAGCGAGAATGCGCCGCAGTACCTGCCCAGCTTCGACCTCAACAAGCGCATCGCGCAAAGCGCCGAGAAGCACGGGCTCGATTTCCTGCTGTCGATGATCAAGCTGCGCGGGTTCGGCGGCAAGACCGAGTTCTGGGAGTACGGCCTCGAAAGCTTCACCCTGATGTCCGGCATCGCCGCCGTCACCGAGCGGATCAAGGTGTTCGCGACCTGCCCCACGCTCATCATCCCGCCCGCCTTCGCCGCCCGGATGTGCAACACGATCGATTCGATCAGCCACGGCCGCTTCGGGCTGAACCTGATCACCGGCTGGCAGCCGCCCGAATACACCCAGATGGGCCTGTGGCCGGGCGATGAACACTTCCGCAACCGCTACGAGGTGCTGGACGAATACGCGCATGTCCTGCGTGAACTGTGGGAAAGCGGGCGCAGCGACTTCAAGGGCAGGTTCTACCAGATGGACGACTGTCTCGTCCGGCCCCAGCCCCAGGCCGACATGAAGATCATCTGCGCCGGCTCCTCCGACGCGGGGCTGGCCTTCTCGGCCAAGTGGGCGGACTATGCGTTCTGCCTCGGCAAGGGGGTGAACACCCCGACCGCATTCGCCTTCAACAACGAGCGACTGGCCAGGTTCACCGCCGACACCGGCCGCGACGTCTCGGTGTTCGTCCTCATCATGATCATCGCCGCCGAGACCGACGAGGAAGCGATGGCACGCTGGACGCACATCAACGCGGGCGTCGACCTGGACGCAATCGCCTGGCTCGCCGACCAGGGCGCCAAGGACACGGTCAACACCGACACCAACGTGCGCCAGCTCGCCGCACCCGAAGGCGCGGTGAACATCAACATGGGAACGCTGGTCGGCAGCTACGCCACCGTCGCGCGGATGCTGGACGAAATGGCCCAGGTGCCGAACACCGGCGGCGTGCTCCTGACTTTCGACGACTTCGTGGAAGGGGTGGAAGCCTTCGGCACTCGCATCCAGCCACTGATGAAGAGCCGCTGAAGCGCTCGGGGCCGGCGCCGTTTCAGCCCGGAGCGGAGGGCTCCCCGTTCAGTCCTTGCGGGCGACGGGGGCGTCCTCGCCCAAATCCTCGTACCAGGCCTCGACCGGGCCGCTGAGCTTGAGCGTCAGCGGCTGACCCCGGCGGTCCGTGGTCTTCCCCGCCTGCACGCGGATCCAGCCTTCCGAGATCGAGTACTCCTCGACGTTGGTGCGCACCGTGCCCTTGAACCGGATACCGATGCCGCGTTGCAGCTTGTCGGCGTCGAAGAAGGGACTGCGCGGATTGATCGCGATGCGATCGGGCGGCACGTCGGCACCGGCAGCCGGGCTGGCGGTTTCGGGGCGGGGAGTGTCGTCGCTCATGGGCTCGCGCTTTAGGCCGCGATCCCCGCTTGTCAACGCGAACGCTTTGATCTAGGGGCGCGCCTTCCGCAAGGTAGCGGGCGCGTAGCTCAGCGGTAGAGCACACCCTTCACACGGGTGGGGTCACAGGTTCAATCCCTGTCGCGCCCACCAGCCACAACCGGCTGGAATCCTCGCCTCGGCGATTCAATCCTGCAATATCTAGCTATACTTCACTTCGTGGTGAGCCGGGCCGCGGGAGTCTTGACGATCAACCGCATGCTCCAGGCGAGCGACCATGTGGCGTTCCGCTCGCAATTCGGCATGGCGCTCCTTGTAGGCACTGCCCAGCGCGATCAGAACGACTGCCCAGCACAAGGCGGCGGCGGTTACGATAGCGAAAGCTTTCGACACAAAAATGGAAGTATGGATGGCACGTCTCCAGGCCGTCGCCGTGACGGCGGCTCTAGGAGCGCCAACCTGAACGCAGCTTTACCGCTGGTGCCGCTGTCACGGGTCGGGGGTGATCGCCTTCAATATCAGCGGCGATCCGGCCGCGCATGATCGCCCTGATCAGGAGAACGACATGCTGAAGCTGGACGTCGGCACGATCGATGGCTGCTGCGCATCGCTCTTGGACTGTGTCTGACCGCGCTGGTTTTTCTGACCGCGCTGGTTTTCGTCGGCACGCGCACGCCGTGAGGCTGGCTCGGCTCGGTACCGCTTATGACCGGGCTTACCGGCATCTGTCCGCCTACATGCTGTTCGGCGTGCGCCCATTCCGCAAGGCGCCGCGCTAGCCCGTTCTTGCGCCTCCGCGCATGAGGCGGCATAGCGCGCGCCATGCACGATATCCGCCTCATCCGCGACGATCCCGCCGCCTTCGACGCCGCCCTCGCCCGCCGTGGAGTGGAAGCGGTGTCGTCGCGCGTGCTCGCGCTCGATGAATACCGGCGCGGCATAGCCACGCGCCTGCAAGAGGCGCAGAACCGCCGCAACGAGGCGTCGAAGGCCATCGGCGCCGCCATGGGCAAAGGCGATGCGGACACTGCCGCAGCGTTGAAGGCGGAAGTCGCGCAGATCAAGGAACTGCTTCCCGCCCTCGAAGCCGACGAGCGCCAGCACGACGAGGCCCTGCGCGCCGAGCTTGCCCGCCTGCCCAACCTGCCGCTGCCCGAAGTGCCCGACGGCGAGGATGAGAGCGAGAACGTCGAGGTCGCCCGCTGGGGCACCCCGCGCGAATTCGCCTTCGTTCCAAAAGAGCACGCCGACCTTGGCCCCACTCTCGGCATGGACTTCGAGACGGGGGCCTCGATCTCCGGTGCCCGCTTCACGTTCCTGAAAGGCGGCATGGCGCGCCTGCACCGTGCGCTGGCGCAGTTCATGCTCGATCGGCAAACCGCGGTGAACGGCTACCTCGAATGCGCACCGCCGCTGCTGGTGCGCGACGACGCGGTGTTCGGTACAGGCCAGCTTCCCAAATTCGCCGAGGATCTGTTCAGAACCACTGACGGTCGCTGGCTGATCCCTACCGCCGAGGTCAGCCTCACCAACTCGGTGCGCGAGCAGATCCTCGGGCCCGACGCCCTGCCCCTGCGGATGGCCGCGCTCACCCCCTGCTTCCGCTCCGAAGCAGGCGCGGCGGGCCGCGACACGCGCGGGTTTATCCGCCAGCACCAGTTCGAGAAGGTGGAACTGGTCACCATCTGCCAGCCCGAGCAAAGCGAGGCCGAGCACGAGCGCATGGTCGGCGCCGCCGAATCGATCCTGCAAGCGTTGGAACTGCCTTATCGCAAGGTTCTCCTGTGCACTGGCGACATGGGCGTCAGCGCACGCAAGACCTTCGACCTCGAAGTGTGGTTGCCCGGCCAGGGCGCCTTCCGCGAGATCAGCTCCATCTCCAACTGCGGGGACTGGCAGGCGCGGCGGATGAACGCGCGATGCAAGCCGGAGGGTGCCAAGCGCACCGAATTCGTTCACACTCTGAACGGTTCGGGCCTGGCGGTGGGCCGCACGCTGGTGGCGGTGCTGGAAAACTATCAGGAAGAGGACGGTTCGATCACCGTTCCCCCGCTCCTGCGGCCGTGGATGGGCGGTGTGGAGCGGCTGATTCCGACGGCGTGAGACGGGGTGCCGATCTCATCCGGGAACGACTTGTTCAGCGGGTGGGCATTTGGCGGAACCGATACGTGGTCGAACATTGAAGGTGCCAGGTTGGAGGGGCTGACGGTTGCCCTGCGCCGCAATCTATTGTCTGACTTCTTGCCACTCCGAGCGAACGGATATCCAATCTGACATGCGCATCCTGCTGACCAACGACGACGGCATCAACGCCCCCGGCCTTAACGTGCTGGAGCGTATCGCGGCGCGGCTTTCCGACGACATCTGGATCTGCGCGCCGTCCGAGGAACAATCGGGCGCAGGCCATTCGCTCACCCTCACGCGGCCCGTGCGGCTGCGCCAGCATGCAGAGCGCCGCTTCTCGGTCTCGGGCACGCCGACGGACGCGGTGACGATGGGCCTTAAGAAGGTCCTGCCCGCACCGCCGGACCTGATCCTGTCCGGCGTCAATCGCGGCGCCAACCTGGGCGACGACGTGACGTATTCCGGCACTGTCTCGGCCGCGCTGGAAGGGGCGCTCGCGGGCATCCGCTCGATCGCGCTCAGCCAGGTCTACTCGCGCGAGGGGATGGGCGACGACGTGTCGTTTTCCGCCGCCGAGGAGTGGGGCGCGAAAGTAATCGCACCCTTGCTCGAAGCACCATTTGCAAGTCGCACTTTGGTTAATATAAACTTTCCCCCGGTGGTGGCTCACGAAGTGAGGGGCATTCGGGTGGTTCGTCAGGGTTTTCATGATTACGCGCGCGGTTCGGTGGTCGAGGGTGTCGATCCACGCGGCTTCAATTACTACTGGTTCGGCCTGCACGGGATTGAGAGCACGCCCGGGCAGCTGACCGATCTTGAAGCTGTGGCGGACGGGTTCGTGTCGGTGACACCGCTTCACCTCGACCTCACGCACGAGCCTTCGCTGGCGACCCTCGCAGACCGCTACGCAGGATGAGGCGGCCTGTTGCGGGGCTTTACGCCGTCATCCTTGCGATTGTGCCGGTGCCTTTTGCGGCTCTCGCCACCCCGCCCGAGGCCGAGACAGAGCACATCGTGCAGGACGGCGAGACGCTGAACGGCATCGCCAACCGTACCGAAGTGACGCCCACCGCGATCATCGGCGCCAACGGGTTGAAGCCGCCCTACGTGGTGCGCAGTGGCCAGAAGCTGACGATCCCGCGTGCGAAGAAGCCGGCACCTCCCAAGGCAGAGGCGAAGCCCGCATCGACGGTGAAAGCTCCGGCCGCCACCAACAAGCCGACGCCGGAGAAGCCTGCTGCCGCGCCGGGCACCGATCCCGCGAAGGAGAGCGTCCACGTCGTTACCGAGGGCGAGACGCTGGGGGGCATCGCGGTGCGAGCCAAAGTGCCACGCGTCCTGATCGCCGAAGCCAACGGACTGAAGCCGCCCTATGCGGTCCACACCGGGCAGAAGCTCAACATCCCGCGCACCCGCCACTACACCGTCAAGGCCGGAGACACCGGCTTCGGCGTCGCCTACAAGTTCGCCGTGCCCTGGACTCAGATCGCCGTCGCGAACGGGCTCGATCCGCAGGAGGCGCTAAAGGCGGGGCAGGAATTGCTGATCCCCACCTTGATCGAGCAGCCCTCCCCCAAGCTCCCGGCCGACGCCGCGGAGGTTGCCAGCACTGCGGCCGCAGCCACCGCGTCCGCCGCCAAGGCACCGGCGAGGCGCAGCCGGGTCCGCTTCGCCTGGCCGCTGGAGGGCACGGTAAGGCGGGGCTGGAGGCCGCGCGACGCCGCCGACCACCACGACGGCCTCGACATCGGGGCGCCGGCCGGCACTGCCGTGCGCGCTTCGGCGGCGGGCACTGTCGTGTTTGCGGGCAATGAGAACGAGCAGTTCGGCAACCTCGTGGTCGTCGATCACGGCGACGGCTGGAACACCGCATACGGGTTCCTGTCTCGCGTGACGGTGCGCAAGGGCGACAAGGTCGCCGCCGGCGAACGCGTCGGCCTTGTCGGCCACACCGGCCAGACCAAGCGCGACGAACTGCACTTCGAGGTGCGGCAGGACGGTGTGCCGGTCGATCCCCAGCCGCAACTGCCCGACGCACCGTAAGACGCCGCCCTCCCCTTCCAGGGAGCGGCTGCGCCAGCGTTATCCCAGCGCCCAGAACACCAGCCCCATCGCCAGGTAGGCGAGCAGCCAGAGGCCCGCGTCGATAACCCGGCGCATCGGCTCCACGGCCGCGCGCGACTGGGTGAGCCAAACCGCGGGAATCACGAAGAACACCGCAACACCGCCGGTCTGCATGAAGTAGAGCCAGGGCTTGGCGCTCAGCGTCTCTGCGCCGATCCGCGCAAAGTTGTGCCCCATCATCACCGCGGCGAACGCGAAGGCCCCCGCCGCGATGCCGTAGCGCCTTGGCCGCTGCATCGGTGCGCCCAGCCCGTTCGCCGTCGGGCGGAACAGCCGCCCGTTCCAAAGCACGAACATGGCCAGCGCCGCCGCAGCGGCAAGTGCGACCGCAATCCAGTTTACCGGTCCCAAACGCCCCTCCCCATCGAATCACCCCATTACAAGCAGGCCCATCGCAGCTGCACGACATGCCCGACCGGCGCGTCGATCCAGTCACAGGCGAACTGCATCAACGATGAACGAACTGCCTCGACCGTGCCCCCGGCCAGGCTGGGCAGCGCGACATGCGCTGTGGCGCATCCGGCACGCGCCATGGCGAGGATGTCATCCTCCTCGCCGCCGCCCGACCAAAGATCCGCCTCGAAACTCTCGACCAGGCGCTCGGCCTGCACCAACTCGACGATCGCCGCGTCGGGCACTTCCGCCCGGCTCGCGCTGGCGTGGCCGCCGGCCTTGGCCAGTTCCACGAGCTCGTCGGGATGAAGCCCTTGCGCGACATGGCCCCAGAATCCGTGCGCGAGGTTCAGCCCGGTCTCGACGAAGTAGTGGACAGCGTCGTGCGGCACCGGCCCCTTTTTTGGCACCCGGGCCTGCGCATAGGATCCATCCTCGCGCCGGATCGCGACCAGGTCGTCGGTGTCCCCTTTGGTGATCGCGATCCGCATGACCCCGTAGCGTACCAGCGTTGTTCGTGACTTCCCAGCGGCAGAGGAGTATCGGGCGGCGCAATCATGACCATCGAACTCCCCAATCCCCGCAAAATCGGGATGGTAAGCCTCGGCTGCCCCAAGGCGCTCGTCGACTCCGAGCGAATCCTCACGCGCCTGCGCGCCGACGGCTATGCCATGAGCGCCGACTACGAAGGCGCCGACGTCGTGCTCGTCAACACCTGCGGCTTCCTCGATTCGGCCAAGGAAGAGAGTCTCTCCGCCATCGGCGAGGCAATCGCAGAGAACGGGCGCGTCATCGTGACCGGCTGCATGGGCAACGAGGCGGACGTGATCCGCGCGAAGTTCCCCCAGGTCCTCGCCGTCACCGGCGCCCACCAGTACGAAGCAGTCGTGGAAGCGGTCCACGAGGCGGCGCCGCCCGAACTCGGCCCCTACCTCGACCTCATCCCCCAGGCCGCCGAGGACGAGCGGGGGGTGAAGCTGACGCCTCGCCACTACAGTTACCTGAAGATCTCTGAGGGCTGCAATCACGCCTGCGCCTTCTGCATCATCCCCCAACTGCGGGGAAAGCTTGCCAGCAGGCGCGTGGACGCAGTGCTGCGCGAGGCGGAGAAGCTGGTCGCCTCGGGCACACGAGAGTTGTTGGTCATCAGCCAGGACACCTCGGCCTACGGCGTCGACACTCGTCACGAGGAGCGCATGTTCCACGGCCATCCGGTGCGCACGCACATGACGGACCTTGCCCGCGAACTGGGCGGGCTACGCGGCGCGGATGGCGTGCGCCCCTGGGTACGGCTTCACTACGTCTATCCCTACCCGCACGTGGACGCCCTGATTCCCCTGATGGCGGAGGGGATCGTCACGCCCTACCTCGACATCCCATTCCAGCACGCCGCGCCGAACGTGCTACGCGCCATGAAGCGTCCGGCGAACGAGGCCAAGGTGCTGGAGCGGCTGCGGGCATGGCGCGCCATTTGTCCCGAGATCGCGATCCGCTCCAGCTTCGTGGTCGGCTTCCCCGGCGAGACCGAGGCGGACTTTCAGTACCTGCTGGACTGGCTGGACGAAGCCCAGCTCGACCGTGTCGGTGCCTTTCGCTTCGAGCCGGTCGAGGGAGCGGCAGCCAATCACCTGCCCGGCGCCGTGCCCGAAGAGGTAAAGGAAGAGCGCTACGCCCGGATCATGGAGAAAACCGCGGCGATCAGCGCGGCCAAGCTTGCCGCCAAGATCGGCCGCGTGATCCCGGTGATCGTCGACGAGATCGGCGAGCCGGATGAGGACGGCGACATTGGCGCGACCGCACGTTCACAAGCCGATGCGCCCGAGATCGACGGCGCGGTCTACCTGCGTCAGGTGCGGGACGACCTGGCCCCGGGCGACATTGTCGACGCCCTGATCGAGGATGCCGACGCGCACGACCTCTATGGCGTCGTCCCTGCGCCTTGATCCCGATCAGTCCATCCAATTGCATTTCTTGCAACTGAGTTGATCTTTTCGCACTTGCAGCAAAACCCGATTCTCAGCATAGAGGGGGTGCCTTTCAGGCATCCTCTCCCAAACTTCCAAGGGCTGGTCTTCGGACCGGCCCTTTTTTTGCCCGGCGGTCACGGAGGCCATCCTCTCTCGGAGTGGCGGGGACGAGGCGATTGAACTAGGCCAGCAGCATGTCCGATTCGACGCGCATCTACACCGCCGCCCTGATCGTCATCGGCGACGAGATTCTCTCGGGCCGCACGCACGACAAGAACATCGCGCAGGTCGCGGCCTGGCTGGGGGTCCAGGGGATCCGCCTGACGGAAGTGCGCGTGGTACCTGACGTCGCCAAGGCCATTGTCGAGGCGGTGAACGCACTGCGAGCACGAAACGACTATCTGTTCACCACCGGCGGCATCGGCCCCACCCACGACGATATCACCGTGGATGCCGTCGCCGAAGCGCTAGGCGTCGGCGTTGTGATCCATCCCGATGCGCAGGCGATCCTCGAGGACTACTATACCACGCGCGGCGGCCTGACCGAGGCGCGGCTCCGCATGGCGCGCGTCCCCGAGGGTTCGGACCTGATTCCCAACCGTTTCAGCGGCGCGCCCGGCATCCGTCATGGCAACGTGTTCCTGATGGCGGGCGTGCCGAACATCACGGCCGGGATGCTCGACTCGCTGTCCGGGACCCTCGAAGGCGGCGCGCCGTTGCTCACCGAGACGGTGGGCTGCTGGGTAGCCGAGAGCGAGGTCGCCGACCTCCTGCGCGAGACCGAGAAGGCGCACGAAGGTTGTCAGATCGGCAGCTACCCGTTCTGGCGAGAGGGCCGGTTGGGTGCGAACTTCGTTATCCGCTCGACCGATGCGGATAGGCTTGCCGCCTGCACGACCGCGTTGAGCAAGGGCCTTGCCACACTCGATCGCCCTCCCATTCCCGGTGGCATCTAGGGCCTGGCGCCTCGGCGCACTCGGCGCGCTGCTGGCGACTGCCTGTAGCACTGATCGCTCGGCGGTAAACGCGCTCCAGGCCACGCTGGATGCACAACCAAGCGCCACATTG
>Ga0068862_100001619_pt1 | contig 20499 bp, 33 predicted proteins | sample KBSSwiS52_FD_66598 | JGI IMG/M metagenome (GOLD analysis project Ga0068862, IMG submission 66598) | Switchgrass rhizosphere microbial communities from Kellogg Biological Station, Michigan, USA - KBS Switchgrass S5-2 | ecosystem: Host-associated > Plants > Roots > Rhizosphere > Soil ... | reverse complement strand
GTGTCTGGCGCAGGACGCCCTTGACCATGCTTGATCCCAGGACTCTTGGTGATCTGGGTGAGGGTGGTGTGAAGGCGGATATTGCTATGGGTCGTATCGCCCTCGGTATGGCTGCTACTGCGATTGCCTGGAATGCTGCCGGTAAGGGTATCGTGTCTGGTGAAGGCCCCGATAATCCCGCCAAGAAGGCTATCAAGATGGCCACTGGCTGGCGTCCTCAGTCTGTCAAGGTTGAGGGCCCTGAAGGTACTCGCTACAACATCAACCAGAACCTTGGCAACCGTCTCAATATCTTTGACATGAATAGTCAGAGTGCGACTATGATTGCCAGTCTGCGTGAAGCGTACGAGAAGGGCGCTAATCAGGGCCAAATCGCCACTGGTATGAAGATGGCTGTGTACAGTGCCATCAAGAGCCTGAGTGATAACGTCTGGCTTGGTGACATTGCTGACACCATCAACACTATGTCTCAACCTAACCGTACCGATCAGCGGGATCAGTGGGTGGCCAACCAGCTCACTAGCTTCGTCCCCAACATCGTGGGTCAGGTTGCCAGGACTACTGATCAAGGCCAGCCCATGACCACTGTGAAGGGTGACCTTGGCCAGACCATAGAGAACACCTTCAAGTCCAAGATCCCGGGCCAGCGTGAGGCCCTGCCGGATCGCATGACTCCCTTCGGTACTCCAGTACAGAGTGGTGCCGCTATGGGTGGCCAGGAAACTATCCTGCCCCAAGGTAATCGTCTCACTGGTGGGTCTTATATCGAACAGACTAAGGATCCTGCTGAGCTTGAGATTGCCCGGCTGGATGACATGTTCGAAGAGAGCATCGTTACTGCGGTTCGTAAGACCATCAAGGTTGGTGGTGAGAAGAAGCAGCTTACGAATGCTGAGTATAGTAAGTTCCAGCAAGTGGCTGGGCGTGAGATCGTTGAAACCTTAAGAGATGAAATGGCTACCCCCGAGTGGTCCCAAATGTCTGACGAGCAGAAGGCTAGTTGGATCAAGGACATGCAGAAGGACGCGAAGAAGCGTGTCCAAGATTACCTATTTAACTCTAACGAAGGGAATTAATAGTATGAGTATTGAGGGGGAGCGTATCGCAGTCCTGGAGACTAAATATCAAGTCATGGAAGAGAAATTAGATAAGATTGCTGAGCAATTAAATAGCCTCCTTGAACTCAAAGCGAAGGGTATCGGTGCTATTGGGCTGGTGTCTCTGATCCTTGGGTCTGGTATCATTGGTATTGTCACCATGGCTATCAACTACTTCAAGGGTGGTGGTACCCATCTTGGCTAACAATCGTACGATTATCAGTGCTGGTGCTGGTGCCGCTCTTAGCGCACTCGTGGTCACTCAGACACTGCCAGTCATAGACCAGTGGGAAGGCAATGTGCCAATTCCCTACAAGGACATCGTAGGCGTCCTAACTGTGTGCCGTGGGCATACGGGTCCAGATGTTGTGGTCAAGGGCGTTTATAGTCCTGAGCAATGTGATCAGTTGACTAAGAAGGACATCAACATCGCTATCTCTGGTGTCCTCAAGGTCAGTCCACATTTGCTGTGGCACCCAATGCAACTTGTCGCTGCTACATCCCTTAGCTTCAACGTCGGTACTGGTACCTATGCGACCAGTTCGGTGGCCCGAGAGTTCAATCTTGGCAACTTCCAGGCCGGGTGTGAGGCCCTCAAGCTGTATAAGTTTGCTGGTGGTAAGGTCAGCCAAGGATTGGTCAACCGAAGACAGCACGAATATGAGGTATGTATCTCAACCCTAACGGTGGGTGAGTTCAAGAAAGTCAAACAACAATAAGGAAAGGGCCCCAAGGATTTCTCCAAGGGGCCCTAACTTTATCTAGTGGCTGGTGATCCCACACCAATTAAGCTCATCAGTTTAGAGCACCACTGAATTTACTTACCTCGGCGTGCCACACTTAGCGCAATTGCAACTGCTTGCTTCTGTGGCTTGCCCGCCTTGATCTCGGTCTTAATATTCTGGCTGATCGCCTTCTTGCTTTTTCCACTCTTTAGCGGCATCTAACATCTCCTCTGCCCATTGGTGACTGGATTGTAGTCGAGCTGTATTGACTGCACAGATCTCTGCATCTGCTAGTGAGATAGAAAGCTGGGAACCTTTACCGGATCCGTCAGCGCTTTGGGTGGCTGGAAGTTTACCACCACCGGATTGCTTGCCACCACTCTGACTGGCTTGGTAGCGCAGGAGATTAGCGTGGTAGACATCATAAAGATCATCGTACCTTTGACTAGCAGCTTGTGCATTCTTAACAGCCTCCTTTTGCAGGCTAACACGGGTGGCCTCAGCCTTTTGGTTGGCTAGGTCTTGAGCAACCTTGAAGTTATTAATCTCCTGAGTGTGTGCAGTTCGTTCCTTGATTAGGGTCTTGTGGTCTTTGTCCCAGCCATGAGCCATGAATAGGACAACAGCCCCAAGGATTAGACTTACATACCAGTTAGAGCCCACATGAGCCTCCTTTACCACTGATGTCGCAGATGTCGTGAGTCTCGATGTGCTCCTCGAACTCAGTACCTAGGTTGGCCACAGCCTCACTATAGGGTACCGGGGTCAGAGGCTGCCCTCCACGAGCACCGTCTGGATAGCAAGTAAAGCCACGAAGACGGTGAGCATAAGAAGCAAGCGTATTGGCAAAAGGACCCACAGTATCAGGGTTATTGAACCGAGAACCCCAAGCCGGGAGATTAATCGTCGAAGAGATCGATTGGTCCACATAGTCTTGAATATCCGCTTGGAATTTAATACGCTTCTCAAAGTTCTCACTCAGGTCCAAGGCACTCTCGATCTTGTCCGGATCGACGCCATAAAGATTGATCAGTTCTTGGGCGGCCCCATCAACCACATATTGACTATGCCACTTGGTCCCCTTAAGGTATCTGCGCTTGTATGCAACAGCGAACAAGGGCTCGATACCAGTAGTTGTCCCGGCCATGATACCAATGGTGCCCGTTGGGGCAATGGCTCGATTGGCCACAGGCTGGCTGATCCCCAGCGACTTGCACATCGTATAGCTGGTCTCGTCCGATACACGTTCATAGACAGTCAGCCAACGATGGAGTTCAGGGGTGACAGCATATTCACTTCCTTGCTTGAGCAACCACTCATGGATGCCCATGATACCTAGACCCAAGCGACGGTTCTTCTCACGTACCTTGTACACCTTGTCATAGGGTAGCTGGGCCTTGAGGGTACCACAGATAAGGAACATAGTGGCCAGTTGGACCACGTCCTTAAGCTCGGCTAGGCTTTCGATTCTTCCGTAATTGACACTACCAAGATTGCATACGTCGGAGTCATCTTCAGAGGTGACTTCGGTGCAGGCGTTGCGTAGCGTTTCGTTTTCTTTTCCGAAGAAGTTGAAACTGAAGCCCGGTTCAGCAGTTCGAAGGGCTTGTTCAACATTTCGTTCGAAGACATCACCAACCTTTCCAGTGTTCCAGAAGTTCTCAAGCCACTCCGTATCATAGTTGACAGAGATATTCGTCATGTCAAGAGGGCATGGGAAGTTGAAGTCTTGTTGCTTGATGTCCCAATAACTCAGGCCAGTGGTACCAACAGGGATCTTCTCCCAATCTTTGGCTCCAAGAAAGTCATAGATGTCCGGATGCTTCCAATTGAGACTGCCGTAGATTGCACTGCGACGGCTGCCACCCTGCATAACTCTACGACCAATCTCATTGATCATCTCTATCTTAGGGAGCGGACCAGAAGCGGTGCCACCTGTACGACCAAGCAGAGACCCTTTACCACGATACCTAGAATAATCGTTCCCAATGCCTCCTCCTGTCATCAAGCAGGACTCAGCCTTCCAACTCAGATTAGCCCAATCTTCTCGGCTGTCTTCCTCTGATCGCAGAAGGTAGCAGTTGTTGTAGAACTTGGCGGTCCGGCCTGCATAGTAAAGGTACCGACCACCAGGAATGAACTTCATCTCCTGCATGTAGAGGATGAGGTCCTTCTTGTCATTCTCCGTCATACGGTCTTCACAGACGTCCTCAACCAGGGTGGCACAGAGTTCATTCCAGGTCTCAGCCCCTTCATGCCTGTACTTCTGGTTGAAGATCGTCTCAGAGAACTGGCTCCGGAACTGTGGATTTTGGTTACTTCGCCAGCTCATTCATCCTCCTCATATTCGTCTGTGAAATAGTAGCTTTCATCTTCATTGTACGTCTTCTTGCGATCAGGCACAATACGCTGCCTGTACTTAGGTCCGAAGAGATCCTTGGCGATATGATTCTTCATTCGTTGTCGCCGCTTGTCTTTACCTTCGTACCGGTTGAGTCCCTTAGGCACTTCATACCCCTATGATATTGTACACCAATCTGCGCCAAAGTGGAAGTCGGTTAAACTCCTCATCCCACTTCTCTTGGGCGGCTAGTATCCGCATCTCATCTGCGAGTACATCACCGCCCATATAGTCATCAGGACCGAAGAAGTCTTGAGGTCTATCCTTTATTCGCAACACCACGGATCCTTAGTTCTGCTCTCGCGAGGGCGTTCCAAGCGGTGTGGAGATCGTGATGAAGTCCAGACTCATCATCCAGAACCGCTCCTTCTGCCTCTTGGGTAAGGTGTCGTACCAGTCCATCAGAGTAGCGATTGTGTCCGTCAGGGACATGGAGCCATCCGTTCCAAGCATACTTAGTGGCTCCGAAAGCGCTGACGAGAGCAACTCCTCGTACTGCTGCCGGGAAGTAAGAAAGGACTCCACGATAGATTGGAGCTTTTCCGGTGTCATCCTTCCGTGCCCCAGCAATGCCTTCCGTCTTGTCACCAGTCACCTCACTCATCAACTTGCAGTCCCACCAATAGGTTAGTTGGATCTTCAATAGGAACAATCATGAGTCCAAAGTTATTCAGTAGTCGATTGAAATCATTGGGATGAATGTACATGCCGTACTCTTCCTCCAGCCCATCCAAGAATTCAATTAGTACGTCTCTCATCTCACACCTTCGTTCGCTTACCAGTGGACCATGATCCACAGCTTTGACATTGAAGCCGCTCGACCTTAAAGTATTTAGTACGTCGATAGCCTCGCTTTTGGATATGGCTCGAACCACAACTTCCACAGGTGCCCGCTCCTTGTCCATCAAGATGGGGATGATCCTTAATGAATGGCTTGACTCGATTGTACAGACCAACAAGAACCTTCACGTCTTGCACGCAGTAGCGCTGCATTCGAAGTCTGGCCTTGGGGTCACCCTCAAGCACAGATCGCCAAAGGCTAAAGCCCTCATGCTTCATCTTGTTACCAGCCCCGAGTAGCGGAGCGATATAGGCCAAGCGGTTCATGACAAACCCAAGTTTCTTGACAGTCTTGATCAAGTCTATGCTAGTAGGCGGCGGTACATCTCCAAAATCATTAAGAATAAGATGCCCCCTAAGCTTAGGCAAATCGTAACGATCACCATTATAAGTGACCACAGCATCAGCTTCGGAAAGAAGTTCGTAAGCTGCCTTCGCCATACCCTCTTTACCATCAGTCCACTCCGAGAAGAACATGAACTTATTTGATCCGGCCCAGTTGGCACAGAAGCAGAGGAGACCACCCTCATCAATCAGTTGGTCAGGTGAGATGTTCTCATCCCACATCTTCCAGACATATGCTGTGGCCGGAGCCCATTCAATGTCAAGATAAAGAACCTTAGGTCCAGTCATCAGGAATTTCTCCTTCGGCCCACTTGAAGCCGTTCTTGGTCGCCCACTCTCCGTGGGTTTTCCGAGAACCTTGCATCTTCTTGTCGGCCTGTTGAAATAGGAACCTGATGTCCAGGTCCGGGTGTTGTTGTTTAACCGCTAGCATCTTCCGCTTGCTATCCTTGTCCAGGAAACCCTTGGCTTCCACAATAATACCTGTACTCTTAATCACGAAGTCCGGGCGGTACTCACCATTAAGAGTATACGGAAGGCGAAGCTCCTCATAGGTGTGCTCCACCTTCCGCATGTTCAGGTTCGCGACGATGGTTCGTTCGAACCCACTCTTGAGTGCCATTAGTTGATGGTCTCGTCCTCAACGTCAGCAATCTCAGCAGACTTCAGACGATGTAGAGGCATCATGATACCTGCCACAGGTTCACCATCATCGCCTTCAACCATGACTGCGACGTGATGGGTGGTGAAGATCAGGAATCCATCGTAGTAATATTCCTCACCATCAACATCGGTGAGAACATAGGGATGAGCCGGGAATTCCTTCTTGTCCTGGTCCTTGCCCCCAACGATGGAACCGAACTGAACGATGTTGTTGTCGTCATCCATGTGACTTAACTCCTTTAGAACGTGGCTTCAGGGACATTGGGTTCTTTGGCCACATTGGTCAGGAACCTAGGTCCAGATGCATACAAAAATGTGCGAAGACCAAGACCACCATTAGCATCAGCCCAGCAGCGATCCTTGAACGCACAGTAAGAACAATTAACACCGAGCTTACGATTGCCCGACGCCCCATCTTCTTGGTCTTGGTAACACCGTTCAGGCTCTACCTTGCTTTCAATTGCTTCCTTGAGGTAGTCAATTCTGCCTTCGATGTCTATGCCAGCTAAGTCCTCTTGAGGATATTCGAGGTAGGCCAGGTGACCATTCTGTTTGTCGACCGCAAGGAATGCACCATCAGTGCCGCGTCCTTTGCAGTAGCCAGCTAGTTGGTCGACGTAACCAAAGGGATCGTCCTCAGCAAGCGTTCCGTCCTTGAACTTCTTGAATGCATATGTGCTTGCTGACTTGACGTCTACTGTGACTCCGTTGATATCCGCATCGATACGTCCTTTAACACCGCGGACATCCACCTCAGCTTGCTGGCTCGTAACATCATTGCCAGCGACTCGTGCCAGGAACAGCACAAGTGACTCGATGATGTCTCCAAAGATGAACTTGATAAGAGTGTGCGGCGCAATTTGTTCATTGGGTTCGAACCTAGACTCATACCAGAGTTGTCTGGCACCCTTTCCGACGTTGGACATTCGGAGCCGGAACTTCCTGCGCTCCCCTGTCAACTGTTCCTTGAGGCGGTTAGCGATGAGGTCACTGAGTTCCTTGCCGAACATTTCCGCCTGCTTCTCAGTGACCTCAGCGCCTTGACTCACCACCCGGTAGATTGACTCTACGACTGGGTGATGGGTCAATTACGCAACCTTACGCGGTACAACACCGTGCTGTTCAAGACCACGAACACAGGTCGCCCCGATCTTCCGAAGGAAATCCAGAGCAACCGTACCGTCGCCAAGCGGGGCCAGTTGGCCTTGAGTGATTGCCGCCCGAGCCTGGGTCGACAGTTCTTCAATCACCAGAAGAAAACCTTCCGGACTGGCCGAGCAGCCGCCAACAGTGGCGTACTTGCTGTCTTGATAATCACGTTCACCATCAATGATGTTATAGACTTCAGCGCGACTGGTCATTAGCTGGCCTTATGTTGAGTGATCTTGTCCAGGGTGATCTTGGCCCGAGCTTCAAAGAGCTTCAGGTCAGCGATCGCCTTGTCAACGGTCTTCACATTGTTGTGGCCAACGAGGATGCCACCGATAAAACCAATAACGAGAGTTGCAATACTAAACAGCATCAGTCTTCAACCTCCTTGGACCAGTCGTCATTGGACACCGATCCATCATCTTCCTTCACGGGGAAATCACCGCCATTGTAGGGGACGTGATCCCAAACTTGAAGGGCCAGGATGTTCATGCTGAACTTGCCCTTCTTATATTCATTGATCGCGAAGTTCACGTTGACCACGGAACCATTGCCAATCTTCTCGCCGTTCCAGGGGTTACCCTTGGCATCAACGATACGGATGGGCTTGTTTGGGCTACCGTCGGCCTTCAGTTCCTTGCGGCTGAAGCGAACGAACGGGCCGTCACCCTTGTCCTTGATCCGGTCTCCGAGACCTTCCTTCTTCAGACGTTCGACCGTGTCTTCATCGATCTCAACATCAGTAGTCCATTCCTTGAATGTATTCTCGTAACCCCACACGGGGTCACCAATAACCTTGGCCCATTTGGCCTTGCCACGAATCAGCATATGTCTCTTCACTCCTTTAGGGATCGAATTCCATAGAGGTTTGTAGATATTTCTAGGTCGAGGAGATGGGTCGTATAAATACCCATCATCTTCATAGGTAAAATAGTGTTCGATAGCTTCGTCAGCCCATTCGCCCACTCAACTATCCTTTCCTAATAGTATTATTATACCCCATCACTGGGATAAGTCAATCAATAGTGCTAGACTTGACATAATTAATTTTGGGTGTATAATACCTTTAAGGGCCCCGGTAAATACCCTCTTATATATCATATACAATTGAGGGTGCTTCGATCCAGACAGTCGCGCCACATGGCAGGGGACTAGCTGGGTCCGTAGTCAGGGTCGCCCCCTCGGGGAAGCTGACCTCGATCGCATAGGTGGGCTTACCGTGTTTGCCCTTGGACACCCTAAACACAGGCTCGCTCTCACCATATTTACGGTTTGATTGAACACGATGTCTGTTAACGACTACATAGTACATCAGTGACACTCCGCCCAGTTGTTTCCAAGTTTGTATTCACCGGTGAGAGGGACGTGGAAGTTCAACTCTTCACCAGCTTCCTTAATACTGTTCACACAGACCTTCCCAACCTCATCTCCATCCTTAGGGTCACAATCCTTCTGGCCCTCATCATGAATGTTACCCACAAAGAAGCCGTCAAGGCCCCGCTTGAGGACTTCCTTGCGTGCCAGTATGGCTGCCACCTTCATGACAATTGCACCGGCACTCTGAAGCTTGTAGTTGAGTGCAGCATGGGGTGCATGGCAGCGAACAAAGCCACCATCACACGTCTTGATAAGACCACCAGTCATCTTGTATTCCTGCTTGACCTCAGTGGTCAACTGCTGGAACCCGGGGATACCAACCTCCAACTTAGATCTTACCCATGCACCATGAGCCCTGGCTTCACCTGGGTCTGTTAGGTTGGTCTTAGCGGTGTACCCCAGCTTCTTGTCCATGGCTCCGTAGAGCATGGCGTAGATGACGTTCTTGACTGCTAGGTCTCGGTACTCATCTGGCTCCTCCAAGAGCCGTGTGTTGAACATGTGTGGGTCGCCCTCGGTGTAAAGCTTCGTCGCTTCAGGGTTGTTAAGATACTGAGCGAACATTCGTAGCTCCAGACCGCTAGCATCATAGCCCACTTGGATGCGCCCCGGAGTTGCCATCCAGAGTCTTCGGCACTCAATCCCATACTTCACCTTGACCTTTGCCTTGGGGATGTTGGCTGTGTTGGGGGAACTATGGGTCATACGCCGGGTCCTTGCACCGCAGGTAAACACCCTGCCATGCATCCGGTGGTCATCATAGTTGACGTTGTTCAACCATCCTTCCACCATTGTCGACCTGCCTTGGAGTACCAACCAGTCTGCGATTGCTTGGACAGGCGCATGGCCCGAGCTTTCTGCAAACGCGATAAGGCTTTCCTCATCAACCTTGGGGTTGCCCTTCTCCGTGTAGTTAACTGGTTCATATCCAAGTTCAAGTAGCCGGTCGATCCTTTGCTTCGGCGACCCAATATTAAATTCCTCCCACGCTAGGGTTGAGTAGGTTCCGTCTCCGTTATCACGGATTTCAGGATACTCTTCGACATGCCTAAGATAGCTTGCAAAGTCTTGACCGTCCTGGCGAGTTCTTCGTTTGTAAGTTCCCTGCTCAGATAGCCGTGAGGGGAAGAGATTTCGGATACCAACTTCGAGGTCAGATTGTTCAGCTCGGAGCCGGCTAACCAGAGCCTGAGCCCCTGCGATATCGAAGTACCATCCGTTACGTTCTTGTTCATCTAAGACAACTCTGATTTCGTGCTCGATTGCACAGGACTGTTCTGAGTAACCCACTTTCCGCATTCGCTGGACAAGGGCTTTGAATATTTTCTTGCCGAGTTTGACGTCTTGCTGGCAGTAAAGATCCATCTCAGTGCTATATTGAGACCAATCAGACCAATGACCTTTAGGGTCCTTAAGACGATGGCCCCAAGCTTCAAGACTATGACCACCGGGAAGGCCAGGGTCATACAGATAGCTAAGCACAAGAGTATCGACAGTATTTCCAACATCCGCGTGTCCCTCCGCAAGGCGCTGAGTGTGAACCGCGTCGTACGAGAGCGCATTATGGCCAACGAAATAGACTTCTTGACCTTTAAGCTCAGCGAAGAATCTTCGAATTGCATCGCGTCCAACAAAACTATGTACCTCAGATTGATCCATGCGGCTGGCACACATGACCCAAAGTTTACTGGGCCACAGGCTGTCCGCTTCAACGTCTATATACCAATACTTGTGGTAGTCCTTAGGATCGGGAAGATACTTTATGCCCATACTTCGATGTCTGCACTCCCTCCAGCATTGTACACCTTGATCTGCTCCTCAGTCAGTGGGTTGAGTCTGCCAGTGTGCTCATTGTAGTGGAGCAAACCGCCGGGCCCAGTCCTGCCACAGAACCTGTTCTTGGACACCATAATCTTGGTCACATTCCTGCGCCAAGGATCCTCACTGAGCTTCTCGCGGCTCAGCATCAAGACGATGTTACTGAGTTGCTCGATGCCTGCGGTCCCTCGGATCTGGCCCTGTCGGTTGATGTGAACGACAGCAATGACTGCGATGTTGAGTTCCATACACAGCATCTTGAGCTTGGTAGTGATCTCATCAAGCTGCTTCCGCTCGTCACCAGATTGGTCACTGACCACAATACTTAGGTGATCAAGGAAGATGTACTGGCAACCGAGGTTGTACATGTGCCTGACTTTGTTCAGGATTTCCTGAATGTTGTTTGATCCGAAGTGATCATAGATGACTAGCTTATCCGTGTTGACTATGGCGTCAAAGTATTTACGGATGTCTTCCTTCGGGATGGACTCACGGACATCAGGTAGATGGAGGGGCAGGTTGGCCTCAATGGACATCAGACCAAGTGCAGTATCCGAGTTGGGTTCCTCCAAGTACATAAGGCCACAGCCAGCATTAGGTTTCTCTTTGCGGATCTTGTAAACGATCTCACGTAGCACAGATGTCTTACCAACGCCAGTGTCGGCAGAGAGAGTAACGAGTTCCGAGAGCCGGATGCCATACGTCTGATAATTAAGTTCGTCCCAGGGATAAGGGACTGTCTCGTAGTTTTTAGGTTCGCTGACCTCATCCCACATTTCACGGCCGAGCTTAAGGCCACTAGGGGTAAAGCCGGGTGCAGCCCACCATTCACGGTTGAAGTCTTCGCGGTAGCCAGCTTTAAGATAGTCGTTCGGATCCTTGCCCTTTGCAAGAGTAAGAATCTTGACCTTGCCGATGGGGAACATTCCCGCCACCGCCACTGCTGCCTCTTGTCCAGGGAATCTAACCTGCCCTGTCTTCGCATTGAGCTTGCCTTCGTCTTTGTCGAATACAATTACGATGTGAGGAAAGGAATTGAGATACTCGAAGTTGTCAGCAACATCACGAGTTGCACCATCAGCACCGTTCCGGACAGACACACAAGGCCACCGGCTTCCAGTAAGTTCATAACAAGCCATCGCATCGTATTCGCCTTCAACGAGCGTGATGAACTTGGCGGAACCTGCTGGGAAAAGTTGGGAGCCAAAGAGTCCAGAATGCTTGAGATCACCTTCGACGTAGAATTCCTTATCGGGCAACCTAACCTTGTTAGCCAGGTGCTTGTTGTCATTGAAGTATGGAAAGTAAGTGGTCCCACCTTCCCGCCACACACCGAATTTCTCGGCTGTTTGCTTGGTGATCTTGCGATCGTCAAGGTTCTCGAATAGTTTCTTGAGTTGGGTAAGTTCAGCGGCTATCTGTTTAACTCCTTGTTCTGTTGGGTATGTTGATGTGCCACATGCAAAGCAATACGTATGGCCGTCATCATACGTGCCATTGGCATCACTGGATCCACACGAATCACAGCTTATGTGCCTTATAAATTTACTGGACACTCATCTCTGACAAAATCTCCGTAAGGATATTGTAGATGTCCTTGGTCGTATGAAGATCAGCAATCATCTTGCCATCCTTACGGGCTTGATCCATTCTAATTGCTTGCTCATGACAATGATCTCGAAGCTTCTTAGCTCGTTCACGAGTCAAGACAAGCCTCCTCATATTCCTTCATTCTCTTAAGGCCCAACTCAGTGGGTTCACCGAAGTTACCATAGCCACGGTTCTTGCAGTATTCCATGGTGATCCCCAAGGCTGCACCCCAACTGGGCCACATCACCTTGTCACCTTTGAGGAACCCGTAGTCATACTCAGTGAGGCTATTGTCATTCTCTAGGTAGTCTTGGCGTTTGTCCATTGTTCCTCTCATGATACTGGCGGATGAGCCACTCAGCCAAACTGGGCATTGACTCATAGTACCAGCGGATATAGGCTTCATAGGTCTTATGTCGGCCGTACACTACGGCTGTTCTCCATGGAATTTACGGGCCCAGCCGTCCCGCCAGTCAGCCTCCTTGGCCAACTGTTCAGCATCGACCTTAGCCTTATAAGGATTACGGGTGACTGGCCCCTTGTACAGGTAGCCCTCCCACCAAGCCATCGAGTGGGCCTTGACCTTAGCGTTTTTCACGATGACACCTCTCTAAATAGAATACCACTTCTGCCCTGAACTTGTCAACCAGTGTTAGCAGGAGCAATAAGCCCTGCCTGTCCCGCCGCAGCCATAACAACAGGGCAGTGGTATGTGAGTACGTCTCGAATCTCTTCAGCAATCTGGCGGTGCTCAAGTTGCGTTTCGGGTCCGAGCCTGACGCTGAGGTAGTGGATCCAGTCTCTGAGTGTGCCATTCATGTACATCCTTGTACGGGTAAGGCCCTCGGGCAGCAGCTTCCGCGCCACCTCTTTGGCTATGCCTAACTTAAGTGCTTCCTTATACCCATGATAGGTCCGATCCCAGGCTTCTTTCTGAATCCAAGCCCACATAAACCGGACTGAATCCTCGTCGTCCAAACTCAAGGTATTGAGTGGCAAAGAGTTCTGCCTGTTCTTCTTGTCTTGAAGTCTAGCCTCAGACTCGACACGATCTTCAGGTGCCTCACTGTATCGTTGGCTGAACTCCTGGAAGTGGAAGGACCGGTGCCTGAGGATCTGACGAGCGATGTCCCTGGTGGTGCTAATCTCAAGGCAGGCATTGGCCATCTCGAAAGGTGACCAGTGCTTATGCTTGATGAGATAGGCGATCAGCTTGTCACTAGGATCGTCCGGTATGGCGTTAGGGTTGGACACCCTAGCCATGAACGCAATTGACTTGTCCGCCTCCACCGTCAGCCACTGAAGATTAACACTCAATGTTGGCGTCCTCCAAGGAGATCAGTTCGGGCTCAGTGTTCCCGGTAATGTCATCTTGACCATAGCCGGCCAAGGTTTCGTAGATAACTTCCTGACATTCAGGGCAGTCCGAGTTGACCTCGGTGACTGCATCACTGTCAGCATTACAAATTGCACATCGCATTAGCAGAATCCTAGGTTGGGTTGCCAGTCTTCATCTTCCCACGGAGGATCGCCCCCGAGGTCATGGTCGATATTCTCTTCGATCCACTCGAAGCCCCATGCCTTGGCCTGAGGATCGGAAAGCTTCTTCACGAAGTCCACACACTCACACCGAAGCGAAGCCAAGCAACCGTATGGATCGTGATAGGTGTTGACGATTGCCTCAAGGCAGTTGGAGATAGACGCGAAGTCAACCGACTTATCGGCCTCATTCACATCCTTGGAGAACATGATCCACTCGCCCACTTTACGGGCATAGTGCGTGAAGCCATGACTAGCCATTGCGTTCTTCATCTTGACAGTAAGACTGTCATTGAACTTGAGGATTACCTTATTCGCCGGCATTTGTCAACTTCTCATATTCACGGAAGGCTTCAGCGTACAGCTCGACGGTCTTGCCTTCGAGGCCGGGGGCTGTGTTGACTTCGAGTACATAGTATTTCCCGTGCTTGTCTTGGATGATGTCGACCGCCCCGAAGTGCAGACCGAGGAAGTCAATCGCATCAGATGCCAGACTGTCCCGAGCTTCATCTGGGGCTATGTTGCCTCTGACATACATGAACCCATTGGCATGGGACCTGACTTTCCATGTGACCACCTCCTTATTGGGGTCCTTGATCTTCCGCTGAGTGTCGACGATCTTGTCACCAACCACATGTACTCGGAACTCTTTGTCCTTGAAGATGTACTTAGTGTACAGAGGAGCTTCAGGAACTTCCTGTCCGGGCTCAACGATCTCGATGCCATCGCCGCTGTGCCCACTCAGTTTGTGTCGGACAACTACAGTTGCACCTTCTTGAGACCAGATCCTAGCATCCACTCGATTAGTGGTCCACTCAGGTGTTGGTACTTGGCCGGGCTTAAGCATTTGAAAACACTTAAGTTTATCGGCCGCCTTGCTCACTGGGTCGGTGTAGTTCCAGACCCTGGCACAGTCCTTGACTGTCTTGATGTCCTTGGTTGAACCCCAGTTAACCAATACGTCTTCGAACTCCAGGCCAGCACCCTTAATGCAACGCTTGAAGCCTGGTTGAGATGCCAGCGCTTTGGCCCCGTTGCTAAGGCGGCCGTTAGTGGTTATCCAAATGGTCATCAGAAGTCATCATCCTCCATCGGGGGCTCATCATCGAAGAAGTCATCGTCAGGATCAGGAATGGGATCACCCCATCCGTCGACTTGGACCGGAGCAGGCGGCGGCGGTGCGGCCCACTGTCCTTGCATGTGACCAGCAGGGGCCTGACCAGGATTACCTTGGATAAACTGCGCAAGGTCATTGGCATTCTGCTGTGCCGCCTGAACCATCTGAACGGCATCAGCACCATGCGCTTGGACATGGATCTGGTTGAACACCTGACCTTCAATGTCAACGAATGCCTGAGGAGCCTTCTTCATCTTAGGCACAGGTTTCTTCGGACCATCCTGAACCACCCACTTGGAGCAGTAGGCGAACTCCTGGGCCAGCCTCATCCCTTGATGCAGCATGTCCTCATACCCAAGAACCTTATGATACTTCGGAGCACACGTCTCCAGGATCGAGAACAGGAATTCCTGAGCAGACATCTGACTGAACTTCCGGATGACGTCCTGAGGGTTTTCGAAAGTCTTTGCCTTCTGCTTGATGAAGTCGATGGTCCTGATCCAGTGAATGATCCGGAGCAAGTCAGTAGTGCATTCAAGAGACCGGAATTCCACAGTCCCGAACTTGTTCAGGGATGCGTAGTTGATTGAGCTGTATCGATTGTTCTGTCCGACACCGAACACGGTTCCGTTCATCTCCATGGACTTAACCAAGTCGATGATCTGGCCTTCCGCATCCTTAGACCGGAGACAGAAGTTATTGCCGATCCGATGATCACCATTCTGGCTAACCAACAGCTCATCGAAGATGATGCAGAGTGTGATGAAGTTGCAGACTGTCATCAAGGTGTCTGCCATGCAGTTCACATGGACGTGGATGGATGTCCGGTAACTGTCGTACACCTTCAACTTCGGATTGTTGAGCCAGTCCATCATGAACTTGACAGACTGGAAGGTGGGTTCCCTAGCCTCGGGAATCTTGGTGACGTACTCGATGGCCTCATCCCCGGGGTTGAGCTTGCGAAGAGAGTTGTCCTGATGGATGTCCCACTTGGCCATCACACTAGGCGGCGGATGGGTGATCCCGCCCTTGCCTTCGAGTTCGATCTCGATTCCGTACAGTTCCGGAACCTCAATGACGTGAGGCCAGTTCATCGGAACGTAGTCATGCACGTAATTGTTGAGAGGCAATGGCTTAACCAGCACCCATGATCTCCTTCAATTCTTCAGTGAGGTGTTCGTATTCGTCGGATAGTTTAAGGTCAGTCATCTTATGGGACATACATCCAATCAACCGACCCTTGTGCTCGATGATCATGTCCTTGTGGATCTTGTCCCACGACAAGGCGAGATGTCGGTGGAACGCAACCGCCGGTCGCTGTTGATCCTTCAGGAGTTGTTCGATCTCCTGCACAGTGGGATACTTGTCAACAAGCATCTGCTCGATGGACTTGTCAAACTCGAAGTTGAAGCCGAGGTTCGGTGTCTTTTCCGAGACCCGATACTTCAGTTGCTCGCCCTTCAAACCTTGACGATACTGACGCAGAGGCTGCCTGTACCACCAGACACACCCATAAGAGTGATTGGAATAGCCCAAGTTGAACCGAGTCAGGTTCAGCTCAGGGTCAGATAGCTTAACGATGGTCTTGTTCCTGGCCGCTACTGCCCTGAGATGGAGTACGAAGTCCACCTCATCCTGCTCGTCCTGACCAACAGCCATGACTACCACAGGAGATTCCTTATAGTAGATGATCGTACCGTTCAACTTACCCCGAGCATCTTCGAGGTTGTCGTATCTGCTAGCCATTGCGGCACACCTCGGGCAACTCCGGAAGACCCTCGATCTTAAGGTCGAAGTGCTTGTTCCAGTCGGTGATGTTATTGTTGATGATGTGCTTGGCCAGTTGGCCGTAGTTGTCTTCGGCCCAGCCGTTGCCTGCAAACGCAGCCTCGACGCCGATCTGCACCGAATTGTACACCCAGGCGATCAGCTCGTCGTTGTCCAGCCAGCGGTTGCTAAGGACCCGGTACTCCACACCATAGGGCTTCGGTCGGAACGCCCCGGCCTTGCCATACAGGCTGCGCCTGGTGCTATCTTTGTCCCACAGCAGGGAGTGGATACCAAGGTAGTAGTCCATCTGACGGGCCACCTTGCAGCACATCAGATAGTGCTCCTTGTCGTACACATCCTGGTCCTTAGACCATCCGATGTGGACGTGGCCAGACGCCGTACGGAACGGTTTGGTGCCAGGGTTCGGCGGCGGGTTCTGCTCCATAGTCCAGGCGTTATAGTCCGGGTCACAGCCCAAGGTCTGGGCCTCGGGCGGAACTTCGGTGAGCCAATACTTCTGGTTGTAGTTGGCGACCGGCTCAGCCACCACGTTGAATCCGGGAACGTAGGATTCCAGGGTCGCCCGGACGGATTTGATGTTGTCGACGAACTGCTCGACCGTACTGGCCGGGTCGATGTTGAACTCAAGCGCGGTGCCGTCGACTTGAATAGCGCCCTTCGGAACCTTGAACGGTTCGTACTTCGTGCCGGGGACACGATCATGGGCGGAGATGAAATCCCCGTTGTTCGGGTTACGCATAAACAGTTCGGGATCAGCCCCGACTAGCACCGTGTTATTGTGCGCGAACATATCTGTGTAAGCTCCTGTTTTTACACTAGATTCTTGCAGATCTCAAAGATCTCGTCGTCGTTATAGCATTCCTCACAGAGGAATATATGATTGCCATCCACGGATTTCAGGGGATGAATGAAGTCACCCCATTCATGGTCGTTGGTGCCGCAGAACACACAACCACCCGCAACCAAGGCTGCGAATCTCGGCTTGTTGAGGATCTTTCCGTCATGATCCTTGTACGGAGGACGGAACTTCTTGGTGTCGATCTTCTTCTTGCCGAAGATATGGACGACGTTACTTGACGAGGATCCGGTATTTGTACTTGCGTTCGGACTTCTTCGGACGTCGTAGTGAACGCCATAGTCGTCCAAAAAATCGTCACCATTATTCCGGTTGTGGGTTGGGACGTAGTGCCCACCTTGGTAGACGTAAGGCACAGTGGGGGTATACACCCGCTTCTTGCCTTCCCGAGTCACCATAGTCGGTGGCCCGAACTTCTCATTGAAGGTCTTCGGAACGACCCAAGAGATGTGGGTGTTGTCGCCCACCTTGAAGATGTCCTCGTCCTTCACCTTCTTATACGACCTGTTGATCACCATCTTGAGCATGTCGATCTCAGATGCCCAGATGAGGGTGCAGTGATCCTCACTGTATGCATAGTGAAGAGGCCGCTTGTCATTGCGGAGGAAGTTGATCGTATTCTCCGCTTTGTCGTACCACGTCAAGGCCCACGCCCCTTCCATCACATCAACGGCTTCCTTGATGCCTTTGTGATTTATGGTGGAGTAGATGGCCTGACTGTCGGTGTCGTACTTGTCGTGGTCGTGCAGTTCTCTGATAGACCACTTGTCAAGAGTGCCGTTGTGCGCCCCGACCACCTTGTCAAAGGCAAATGGGTGAGCATTCTCGACGGTGTGCTTGCCAAGGGTGGCGTAGCGATTGTGACCGATGATGACCTTGCACGCCTTGTTCATCATGTCATTGTATTCCTTGGTCAACATGAGGTTGAACGGATGTCCCACCTCCTTGGCCACATGAATACTGCTGTCATGTCGCTCGACGACAGCCACGCCGGTTGAGTGCATACCTCGAAGGCTGTCCACAATCAAGAGATTGTTGAACAAGTCCTTCCATGTGGCCGTAGTGTCGCCGGCCATTCCAACTAGACCACACATGTTAGCTTTCTTCCTCTATGTTAGCCTTGACTTGTTCAAGAGTGGCGGGTTGCATCCACTCATATTTGCCAAAGTCAAGTTCTCCAGTATAATTGAAGCTTCCACCACCCTCACCAGAGGCATAAGTTTCAGGGTCGTGGTTCTCAAGGAGGTTAATGCATTCCTTGTCATAGAAGAACTCGACACTTCCCGATCCGTCTCCATTATTACGGACCGTATAATATATGGTCTTCATTAGGCAGTCGCCTTCCGGTTGACCCCCAGCTCATACTTGTCCCGCACTAGGTCGATGGACCAGTCGCTGAACTCGGAGTTGGGAACGTATTCCGGGTGGCCTTGGATGCACAGAGACCGGGTGTTCTGGTACCATACCACCTCGATGTCCTCGCCGTGCTTGATGTCCTTGGGCCTGGTGGTCATGATCGTCGAGCTGTCCTCGGCGTACTTGGAGTGGGCCACATTGGCCACACCGATGATCTCAGCCGTAGCCGGATTGGGCCGCATCATTTGGTGGTGAGTGGATGTGACGTCCATTCGTTTGCCAGTGGTGAGGTCGATCATCTGGTGATCCATCTGGTGATCGGTGACATGCTGCCACAGAGACCCACCATTCAGGCAGTTCAGGAGCTGAGCACCTCGACAGATGCCGAACATGAACGCCTTGCCTTTGAACTCGTTGAACAGGCCGATCTCGTAGTCGTCCCGCTGAGACCGTTCGTACGGGATGCCACGAGCCATCGGCTTCTCGCCATAGATGATGGTGCCGATGTCCCGGCCACCATTGAAGACCAGAATGTCCGCCAATTGGGGCGCATGGACCTCGTGGAAGCCATACTTGTTCATGAGGTATGAGCTGGTGCCGTTATAGGATTCGTGGTTCTCTCCGATGGAGAAGAACGAAAGTTCACGCTGCATGTCTGTTGTACTTTTCCATGATTTGTTTCAGGGAATGAGATTCGAACATCTCAAAGATGACATTAGGGTCTGACTCGCCCCATATGACATTGGTAGGTAGGCAACCACTGTTATTGCCCTTGTATGGCCTTGACAGGTAGCATAGATCCCCGTTGAGGATCCTTTCCCACTGGCTCGCCGAGTTGAACCACCAATGGTTGGAATTCGGGACACCGCAGTAAGCGCCTTTGTCATCAAGGCTAGCCGCTTGGGTCTCATAGTCCGTGACTGCAGCCACAATAAGAGCCAAGTCACTGGGCATCCCAAGCTTCTGGAGATGATACCAATTCTCTAGTGTGGCTGGGAACTCGATTGGTGCCCTGGTTGCAATGCAGAAGTTGAACAACGCATTGGCTGGGAACTTGTCAAGACCCGTGATCTCAAGATAATAGTCTTCAGTGTCCTTGTATTTCTTGAGTTCGATTAGTTCTTTGTACTGCTTGAATGGACCATTGATGATGTGCGTGATGTAATCCAAGGCATTACGGCCATACACCGCACAGAGCATCTTGGTCCAATGCACACTTCTAATGTGGCGCATGTCCGCATGGCAGACCTTGTTGTACGCCTCGTGATATTGTTCCAGATTGTCTGATAGAAAGACCCAAGATGATGGATTCGAGCTGTCAAGGTCCGGATATGAGCTGATGAGGTTGTCGAGTAGTTCCTCGCTCATCGCTGCCGTTTAGGCCGCCTTGAAGCTGTTCGACGTGTCGCGGACGAAGAAGCTCTGGACGGCACCACGAGGCTTGGCCGTGAAGATGAGCTTGAAGCCCGCCTTCTCCACCGCCGCCATGATCTTCGGCGAACTGGTCTGGCCGCTGTTCAGCGTGAGGAACGTGAGAGCCGGCTTCATCTGCTCGCCCTGGAAGACCTGATGGTCGGGGACGGCGTTTATGACCTGCTCGATCTTGGCGACGAGTTCCTCGGTCGAGAGAGCCGCGGCCTGCTTGAAGCCGGAGATGATCCGAGCACCACAGCACAGGGGCCACAGTTGGGTGCGCATCTCGTCCGGATAGGAGCCCGGATAGGTGGGGCCGAATTGAGCGGGAACCTTGGAGGTGTTAGCTTGCTTGGTCATGTCAGTCTTTCCTTTCAAATGACAGCCTTCAGGACTGTCCATTTAGGGGGTATTTACTGGGG
>Ga0068862_100001611_pt1 | contig 20547 bp, 15 predicted proteins | sample KBSSwiS52_FD_66598 | JGI IMG/M metagenome (GOLD analysis project Ga0068862, IMG submission 66598) | Switchgrass rhizosphere microbial communities from Kellogg Biological Station, Michigan, USA - KBS Switchgrass S5-2 | ecosystem: Host-associated > Plants > Roots > Rhizosphere > Soil ... | reverse complement strand
GCGCGGCTTCGTCACCCGCGCCGTGGGCGCCGCCGACCGCCGCACCTTCGTCGTCACGCCTACTGCGAAGGGACGCCGTGTCGCCGCTCGCGTGCATCGTCACCTCACGGATCTGGAGCGTGCCGCCGCGACGCGCGTGTCGAGCGACGACATCCGCGGGTTCATGAAGGTGCTGGCCGCCGTTGAAGAAGAGGCACACCGTCGGACGGCACACACTCTGAAGTCTCGTCGTTGAGACTTGAGAGTTGAAACTTCACACTTGAGACCTGAGCCCTCGCAGCGCGAGGGCGCCGAGAAACGGTCCGGGTACGAGCAGCAGGAACACCCACTGCCACCCGATCGTCTGCGCCGCGACCGGCAGCAGCCGAATCGAAGCCATGGTCAGCAGGAAACCCACACAGGTTTGAATCGTCAGGGCCGTGCCGACATGGTCACGTGGACTGTACTCCGCCACCAGCGCGGAGAGCTGGGCCGAGTCGGCGACCGCCGCGATACCCCAGACGGCGGCAAAGGCGAAGACCAGCGCCGCCGGCGCGTGAAAGAGGAAGCCGGCGACGATCGCGCACGTGCCGCTGACCTGCATCGCCCAGGCGGCGATTCGCGCCTTGCCGATCCGATCGGCGAACGCCCCGGCCGCCGCCGATCCGATGGCCCCGCTGGCAATGGTGACGAACGCGACCGCCGATCCGGCGGGCGAGGACGGCGTCGCGCCGGCCGCACCAGCGCCCGCTGACGCGAACGCGGCGATCCAGGTCCAGAGCGCGTAGAGCTCCCACATGTGCCCGAGGTATCCGAGCGTGGCGAGGCGCGTGCCCCGGTCGGCGAAGACGCGCGCGACGGCGGCGGGATCGAAGCGCGCGCTCTTCGACATGTAAGGACCGTCGCCGACGACGGCGAGGACAATGCCTCCTCCCACGACGGCAAGCGCCGACGCCATCAGCATCAGCACTCGCCAGGGGATGGCCGCCGACACAGCGGCCAGCAGGTGCGGAAACGCCGAACCGACCGTCAGCGCCCCGATCAGGACACCGAGCGCCGCGCCGCGCCGCCGCTCGAACCAGCCGGCGGCGATCTTCATCCCTGGCGGATAGACCCATGCCAGCGCGGCGCCCGTGGCCATGCGAAGTGCGATCAACTGGATAGTGCCGTCCGCCGCCACGAGCGCGGCGTTCGCCAGCGCCGCCAGGATGCAACCGAGATTGAACAGCCGCCGCGGATTCAAGACGTCCGGCAGATTCAGCAGGGCCGACACGAGCGTGCCGAGGACGAACCCCGCCTGAACCGCCATGGTCAGCCACGCGGTTTCTCCGGCGGACAGATGGAATTCGCGGATGATCGGCGCGTTCGCCGCCGTCGCTGAAAACCACAACGTCATTCCCAGAAACATGGCCAGCGACAGCCACGCGAGCTGGACGTTCGGCGAGCGCTGCATCGATCCTGGAAGCGTACCAGACATCTGGATCGCCGGTATAATCCGCGCGGTCGCCGATGCAAAAACTCATTGTCGTGGCCGTTCTTACGGCGATCGCGGCGCCGCGTGTCGCGCAACCGCCAGCCGGCGATGCGCGCTTCGAGCCGCTCGCCGCTCTGATCCAGGACAAGATGCGGGAGTACCGCATTCCCGGAGTCGCGCTCGGGATCGTCGCCAACGGCGTGACGACGGTGCGGGGTTTCGGCGTGACCAGCGTCGAGGACCCGCTGCCGGTGACCGCACACACGGTCTTTCCCATCGCCTCGATCTCGAAAACCTTTGCCGCCACGGCGATGATGCGCCTCGTCGAGCAGGGCAAGGTGGATCTGCGCGCCCCGGTCCGGTCGTACCTGCCCGACTTCCGCGTGCAGGACGAGGCGGTCAGCCGTGAGGTCACGATCTGGCATCTCCTGACCCACTCGAGCGGATGGGAAGGACAGGTCTCCGGACCCGATCGCGGCGAGGAGACGCTCAAGAACTTCGTGTCGACAATCGGCGGCTTGATGCAGCTCGCGCCCCCCGGCGCGGCGTGGAGTTACAACAACGCCGGCTTCAGCGTCGCCGGGCGCGTCATCGAAACGGTCACCGGCACGTCGATCAACGCGGCGATTCGCGACCTGGTGTTCAAGCCGCTCGGGCTGGCGCACGCCGGCACGACCGCCGGCGACTTCATCGCCAATCGCTTCGCCGTCGGCCACCTGAACCGCGCGGACAATCCGCCGGCGCTCCAACGCCCGTTCGCGCCCGCGACGAGCGTCACGGCCGGCGGCGTCGGCGTCTGCATCGAAGACCTGCTGTCGTACGCGCGATTTCACCTCGGCGACGGTCGCGCGGCGAGCGGCGAACGCATACTGCGGCGCGAAACGCTCGAGCAGCTGCGGACCGCGCAGCTTCACAAGCAGAGCACCGACGACGACATCGGCATCGCCTGGCATTTGCGAACGGTCGGATCCGTTCGCACCGCCGCGCATGGCGGCACGCTCGGCGGTCACATCCTGCTGCTCGAGCTCGTTCCCGAGCGCGATTTCGCGATCGGCATCCTCACCAACGCCAGCAACGGCTGGCGGCTGATCCAGGATGTCGAGCGCGCCGCGCTGACCGCGTACCACGGCGCGTCATTCGCGGCCAATCAGGCCATCGCCCACCGCGGGCTCGTGGAAACGTTGCCAGCAGTGAAGGCGCTGGCGACGCAGCCCGATCCCGCGGCATACATCGGGCGCTACCTGCGTCCGACCAACGCGGTGGTGGTCCGCGCCGACAATCACCGGGTGTTCGTCCAGGTGGTGCCGAACAACGGCACCCCTCAGGCTGAGATGCCGGTATCGTTTTATGGCCCGGATCGGGCCTTCGTGACGGACGGGCCCGATGCGGGCCAATCCATCGAATTCATCCGCGCCGCTGATGGCCGCGTCATGTGGATTCGCGTCGTCGGACGCATTGCGCGGCGCGCCCCCGGGGTGTAACCTCACGCCTGTTATGCATCGAATCCCTCGGCTATTCGCGGCGCTGGGGTTCGCCGTCGTCTTCGCCTCGCCGAGCCCTTCGGCGCAGACCAAAGGCGGCAAGCTGCCACGCACGGCTGACGGCCACCCCGACCTCCAGGGTATCTGGGATTTTCGCAGCGCCACGCCGCTCGAGCGGCCGGCACGGTTCGCGGGACGCGAGTTCATGACGCCGGACGAAGTCGTCGAGTACGAGCGGCTCGCGCTCGAGCGTGAGGACGGCCGTCCGCCCGATGATGCGCGATCGCCGCAGGATCAATCGGTTCACCCGGTGTGGTGGCTCGACTACGGCAAGAAGGTCGTCAAGACGGCGCGGACGTCACTGATCGTCGATCCGCCGGATGGCAAGATCCCGGCGATGACGGAGGCGGGCAAAGAGCGAGCCGCCGCGCGCCGCGCCGCGGCCAGAACCCACGGGCCGGCCGACTCGTACGAGAACAGAAGCCTGTTCGAACGCTGCCTGACGCGCGGCGTCCCGGACGGGATGCTCCCCGGCCCTTACAACAACAACATGCAGCTGCTGCAGACACCCGGGCATATCGTGATCTTCACGGAAATGATCCACGACGCGCGTGTGATTCCGATGGACGGGCGGCCTCATACCAGTCCAACGGTGCGGGCCTGGATGGGCGACTCGCGCGGCCGCTGGGACGGCGACACCCTCGTCGTCGACACCGTCAACTTCACCGACAAGACGAACTTCCGCGGCTCCGGCGCGAGTCTGCACGTCGTCGAGCGCTTCACGCGCGTCGATGCGGATACGCTCGAATACCGGTTCACCGTCGACGATCCGGCGACGTGGACGCGTCCCTGGACCGTCGCGTACCCGATGGTGAAGGCGGACGGGCCGATCTACGAGTACGCCTGCCACGAGGGGAACTACGGCCTCCGCGACATCCTCTCGGGCGCGCGGTGGGAAGAAAAGCACACGGACGAAACCGCGAAGAAAAAACCGTAGCGGCGCCATGGCGACGAAGCCGACGTCACTGCTGGATGAGATGCTGGTCGCGTGGGCCTTCACACGCGACGGTGTGATCGCCGAAGTCAAGAATCTCCCCGAGTCGGCACTCGACTTCAAGCCGCACGCCGCGATGCGAAGCACGCGGGAGCTCGTGCAGCACATCATCGAGTCGAGCCTGCTGATGTCGGGCGAGCTGCCGCGCCCGGACGGGGATTTTCAGCGCAAGTCTTATCCGGCTCTCCTCAAGGAACACGCGCCAGGCGGCGTCACGCGCTATCGCACCAAGGCCGAGCTGATTGCCGCGCTGAAAGCGACGCACGCTGAGGGCGCGACGCGCTTTCGCGCGGTTGGCGAGGTCGCGATGCTGCAGACGATTCGCCAGTTCGACGGCGAGCCGGCGCCACGGCTGACGTGGATGCACCATGGCATTGCGCACGAAGAGTACCATCGCGGTCAGCTCGCGCTCTATGCGCGCCTGGTCGGCCGCGTGCCCGCACTGACGAAGCTGATTCAGGGCAGCTGACGACATGCTCCCACCCGGAACGAGGCTGGGACCGTACGAGATCATGTCGATGATCGGCGCCGGCGGGATGGGCGAGGTGTACCGGGCGCGGGACACGCGACTCGATCGCGCGGTGGCGATCAAGGTTCTGCCGGCAGCGGTGGCTCACGACGCCCAATTCCGGGAGCGGTTCGATCGCGAGGCGCGGGTGATCTCACGCCTCACACACCCGCACATCTGCACGCTCTACGACGTGGGCGAGCACGAAGGCATGGCGTTTCTCGCCATGGAGCTCATCGACGGCGAGACGCTCGCGGCCCGGCTCGAACGCGGCGCGCTGCCGATCGACGAGGCGCTGGCGGTGGCGATCGACATCGGCTCGGCGCTCGACACGGCGCATCGCGCCGGCATCGTTCACCGCGATCTGAAGCCCGGCAACATCATGCTCGCCCGGTCGGGCCCGAAGCTGCTCGACTTCGGCCTGGCGAAGGCCGCGGCAGTCCAATCGACGGCCACCGCGCCGACGGCTGCCGCGATCACGGCGCACGGAACCATTCTCGGCACGTTCCAGTACATGGCGCCCGAGCAGATTGAAGGGCGCGACGCCGATACGCGCAGCGACATTTTCGCGTTCGGCTGCGTGCTCTACGAGATGCTGACGGGTCAGAAGGCGTTCTCGGGCAAGAGCGAGGCGAGCCTGATCGGCGCCATCATGCACGCCAACCCGCCGAGCGTCTCCGCCGCGGTACCGGTGAGTCCGCCGGAACTCGATCGGCTGGTACAGACCTGCCTGGCCAAGGATCCGGAGGACCGTTGGCAGGACCTGCGGGACCCGCTCCGCGAGCTGAAATGGATCCGAACCTCTGGACTCGCACCGCGCGTGACGGCCAGCGGGTCGGCCAAGGCCGTGGCAGTCGGGTCGCGGGCGATCGCCGTCTCCGCCGGAGTCGTGGCGCTCGCGATCGTGGTCGGCGCGTGGCTCATCACGCGATCGCGCGCGGCGACGGACGCGCCGGTCTGGGCCGGTGGTCCGATTACGCTCAACATTGACAATCCTGAAGGCACCGCACCGCCCAACGAACAAGGCGCCATCAGTCCGCCCACCGTATCTCCGGACGGTCGGACGGTTGCCTGGGTCAGTCGAGGACGTGACGGCTCGAATATCTGGATCCGCAGACTCGACGAGACCACGCCCCGCGCGCTGGCCGGGACGAACGGCGCCACCTATCCCTTCTGGTCGCCCGACAGCCGCTCGCTTGGATTCTTCGCTCAAGCCACGTTGAAACGGACGAACGTCGCCGGCGGCTCCGTGCAGAGCCTCGCCGCGACGCCGCTGGTTGCGCTGGGAGGGACATGGAACGCGCAGGATGTGATCGTCTTTTCGACGCGGTATGGGCTGTTTCAGATCCCGGCCGGCGGGGGACCGGTGACCCAGGTCGCCGCGCTCGATCGATCGCGGCAGGAGAACTCGCTGCGGTTCCCGCAGTTCCTGCCCGATGGCCGCCATTTCCTCTACGTTGCCCGGAGCGGACGGCCGGAGCAGAACGCGGCCTACGTCGGCAGCCTCGACGGCAAGTCGGTGCGCCTGTTTCCGACGCTGTCCAACGTGATCTACGCACCGCCCGGCTACTTGCTGTTCGTCAGAGATCGGACGCTCGTCGCGCGGCGGTTCGATCCAGCGACCCTCGCTGTCGGCGCGGAAACGATCGATGTCGCGCCGAACGTGGGAGGCAATTCGATCACCGTGCTCGGTTTCATGTCGGTGTCGACCAACGGTGTGCTCGCCTACACCTCCACGAGGCAGCCGCAGCAGGCGCTCCGCTGGTTCGACCGTCAGGGGCGCGTGCTTGGCACGCTGGTCGAGGGCGTTGCCGTCGACCAATTCCGGATTGCGCCGGATGGCCGCCGCGTCGTGGCCGCCATCCTTGATGCCAGCGCGGGCACACGAAGTCTCTGGATCTACGAGGCCGAGCGCCCGCCCGTCCGACTGACATTTGCGGGAACCCACGACTGGGAACCGGTGTGGTCGCCCGACGGCACGCGCGTCGCGTTCGGCTCGTACCGTGACGGACCGTTGAACATTTATGTGAAACCGGTGTCGGGAGCCGGACCGGACGAACCGCTGTTGATCTCCGACGATCAAAAAGATCTGAGTGGCGATTGGTCGCTGGACGGAAAATTTCTGGCCTACAACCTGATTCTCGACACCAACCGGTCGGACGTCATGGCGATACCGCTCACCGGCGCCGATCGGAAGCCGGTGCCGATCGCCGCGACCGCGGCACAGGAAAACCGGGCCAGGTTTTCACCGGACACGCGGTGGATCGCGTACGACTCCGACGAATCGGGCCGAACGGAGGTCTACGTGCAACCGTTCCCGCCAACTGGCGGCAAGTGGCAGGTGTCGCCGTCGGGTGGATTCCATCCGGTGTGGCGGCGCGACGGCCGCGAGCTGTTCTATCTGGGATCGAACAACACGCTGATGGCTCGAGAGGTTCGAGCCGGAGCGACGTTCGAGCTGGGGCCTCCACAGCGACTGTTTCAGACGAACCTGAGCCTCTCCGCGGTCGGAGGCGCGTACGACGTGTCGATCGACGGCAAGAGCTTTCTCGTCGCCGATCGCACAGCGGTCGGTCCGGCTCCACCGATCACCGTCGTGCTCAACTGGCCGGCGCTGCTGAAACGCTGATTTGTGCGAGGATCGGGAAGTCAGGAGCCACCGATGCCCGACCAGAAGCTCGTCGGCCAGAACTACACGCCAGCCGACCTCGTCGCCAAGGTCACCGGGCGCGCCAAGTACGCCGAGGATTATCGCGTCGACGGGATGTTGTTCGCGAAGCTGCTCCTCAGCCCGATGCCGCACGCCCGCGTCCTCGGCGTCGATACCCGCGCGGCGTTGGCGATGCCCGGCGTCAAAGCGATTCTCACCGCCGACGATCTGCCCGACCTGCGCGGCGCCGAGCGCGCGCTGACCAACGAGCCGCTGTATCAGGGCGAGCCGATTCTGGCCGTCGCGGCGATCGACGAGTTGACGGCCGCCGAGGCGATCGAGCGGATCGACGTCCGCCTCGAGCCGTTGCCGTTCGTCACCGATCCGATCGAAAGCCTGCGGCCGACGGGCGCCAACGGCCGAACCGAAGGCAACGTCTGGTATCCGGCGCCGCCGGCGGCGCCCGGCGCCGGCGGCCCGCCGCCCAGGCCGAAGCTTCAGACGCTGAAGTGGACCGAACAGGACTTCGCCGCCGCGCACGACGGCGCGCTGGCGATGGGAACCGCACCGGACGAGTGGTCGTACGGCGATCTCGATGCCGGCTTCAAGAACGCCGCGGTCGTCGTCGACGAAACGTTCGTCGTCCAGTCGACCGGCCACCAGCCGATGGAAACCCGCAGCGCGATGGCCTACTGGCAGAACGGCAAGCTGTTCCTTCACGGATCCACGCAGAGCGTCGCGCGGACACTCGATCCGCTGGCGAACTGGTTGAAGATGGACGCCGCCGACATCGTGCTGGTCAGCGAATACTGCGGCGGTGGCTTCGGCAGCAAGGGTGCCGGCGCGATCTCGATGGTCGTCCCGGCGCTGCTGTCGAAGAAGGCGGGTGCGCCGGTGATGATGCGCATCAGCCGCGAGGAAGAGCTCTACATCGGCCGGGCGCGGACCGGCATGGTCGGCCGCGCCAGGGCCGGATTCAGCAAAGACGGACGCATCACGGCGCTCGACCTCTTCATCGTCGAAGACAACGGCCCGTACGGGCCGATGGGCGACTACCGGTCGGCCGCGAACGCCGCATCGCTCATCTGGCAGCCGCCGGCCATGCGCTGGCGCGGCGTCGCGGTGGTCACCAATACGCCGCCGCGATCGCAGCAGCGTTCGCCCGGCCCGATGCAGGCGAACGCCATCATGGAGCCGGTCGTGACCAAGGCGGCGAAGAAGCTGGGCATCGACCAGCTTGCGATCCGGCGCGTCAACTCGCCCGAAGGCAAGGCGCCGTACGGACCGCCGCGACCGAACGGCCAGCGCGGCCACGTCACGAGCGCATTCGTCAAGCAGGCGCTCGATCGTGGCGCCGAACTCTTCAAGTGGGACGAGCGCAAGGCGCGCTCCGGCAAACGGGAAGGCACCAAGGTGCGCGGGATCGGTGTCGCCGTCGGCCCGCATGGCGCCGGATCGATCGGCTACGACGGCCTGATGACGATTCGTCCCGACGGCCGGCTGTACGTGCAGTCGGGCGTGGGCAACCTCGGCACGCACTCGTGCATCGACCTCGCGCGCGTGGCGGCCGACGTCCTCGCCATGCCGTGGGACAAGGTCGTCGTCAACTGGGGAAGTACCGCGAAAAACATCCCGTGGTCGGCGATGTCCGTCGGCAGCCAGACAACGCACGCAATGACACGGGCCAATCTCGCTGGCGCCGTCGACGCGCGGCTGAAGCTGCAGGAGATTGCGGCAAAGGACCTGGGAGGCGCGCCGTCCGATTACGCGGTGGGCCACGAGCGCGTGTACCGCCGTGACAATCCGTCGCGCGGCTTGTCGTACGCGCAGGCGGCGGAGCGGGCGATCGTGCTGGGCGGCAAGTATGACGGCCACAAGTTACCGGAAGACATTCACGCGATGACGAAGAAATCCGCCACCGCGCTCGCCGGCCTCGGACTGATGGGCGTCGCCAAAGACACGTATCCGCGCGACGGCGACACCTATTCGTTCGTCGCCGGCTTCGCGGAAGTCGAAGTCGATCTCGAAACGGGGAGCACGCGACTGGTCGACTACCTGGCCGTCGCGGATGTCGGCATCGCGGTCAACCCGCGAAGTCTCCACGGCCAGATTCTCGGGGGCATCAACCTGGGCATCGGCCACGCACTGCAGCAGAAGTTCGTCTACGACCCGCAGTACGGCGTGGCGCTCGCAAAACGCTTTCACCACAACAAGCCGCTGACGATTCTCGACATCCCGCCGGTGATGCGCACCGAGGTGGTCGGCCTGGCGGATCCGGAAACGCCAGTCGGCGCGCGCGGCGTCGGCGAGCCGCCGGTCGGCGCCGGCTATGGATCCGTGATGAATGCGATTGCCGACGCGGTAGGAGAAGAAGTGTTCAGGCGCGCGCCCGTGACCGCCGACATCGTGCTGATGTCATTGGAGCATGGGAGGCGGATGCACGAGCCGCTGGCCTCCCACGTTTAACCGCAGAGGGCGCAAAGATCGCAGAGATAATATTTCTCTGCGTGTTCTGCGATCTCTGCCGTTCCTTTCTTTACCATCCGAAGATGTAGCGTTCGCGCCGCACGTCCGCCCCGCCCCGTAACGCGCCCGTCTGCGGATCGACACCGACCGCGACCACACCGGTGCTCATCGAATAGGGGCCCAGCACCCTCAGCTTGTGGCCGCGCGCGGTCAGCGCGTCGCGGACCTCGGTCGAAATGCGGTTCTCGATCTCCAGCACGCCCGGTTGACTCTCGTGGTTGTCGAACGACCCGAACGGGTGGAGCGAGTTGATCCGCGGCGCCTCGATCGCCTCCTGGATGTTCTTGTCGAACACGATCATTTCCAGCAGCACGTTGAGGATCTGCTGATCCTGGCTGTCGCCACCGGGCGTGCTGATCGCCAGGAACGGTTTGCCGTCCTTGAGCACGAGCGTCGGCGTCAGCGTCGTCCGCGGGCGCTTGCCGCCGACGAGCACGTTCGGACTCAGCGGATCGAGGTCGAATACGGTCATGCGGTTCGACAGCGGCACACCCGTGTCGCCCGCGACGAACGCGCCGCCGAGCAGCCAGCCCGAGCTCGGCGTGGCGCTGAAGAGGTTGCCGTCCTTGTCGACGGCGTCGACGCACGTCGTGTCGCCGGTCGGCGCCGTGGCCTTCACGCCTTGCGGATGCGGCACGTACCGTTGTGCCGGCGGCTTGACGCCGGGGTCGAACTTGAACGGATCTCCGGGACGGTGATCGAGGGAAGCCTGAGCGCCAATCAGCGCGCGTCGCTCCGCGGCGTAGGGCTTCGACAGCAGACCGGTCATCGGCACGGTCGTGAACGCGGGGTCGCCGTAGTAGGCGTTCCGATCGGCGTAGGCGAGCTTGATGGCCTCGTGGACCTGGTGGATGTATTCGGCGGAGTTGACGCCGGCAGACTTGAGATCGACGCCCTCCAGAATATTGAGCGTCTGCAGCAGGACCGGCCCCTGGTCCCACGGTCCGGCCTTGTAGATGTCGTAGCCGTGAAAGTTCGTCGTGGACGGTTTTTCAATCTGGCCGTGGTACGAGGCGAGGTCGTCGTAACTGAAGACGCCGCCAGCGGCCTTGTTGGCGTCCGCAATCCGCCTGGCGATATCGCCTTTGTAGAACGCGTCGCGGCCGGCCCGGATCGCCGCCGCGCGGTTGTGCGATTTGGCGAACGCCGCCTTCTCCGCGGCGACGATGGCGCGCATCGTCCGCGCCAGATTCGGCTGCCGGAACATCTCGCCGACTTCGGGAATTCGCCCGTTGGGGTAGTACGTTTTCGCCGACCACTCGTACTGTTCGGTCGCTTTGCGCTCGCTGATCAGGTATTGGCGGAGGAACGCGTACAGCGGAAAACCGTCGGCGAGCTCGATCGCCGGCTGCATCACCTGCTCGAGCCGCATCGTGCCTTTGGCCTCGAGCGCCAGCGCCATCGCGTCGACCATCGCCGGGATCGTCGCCCCGAGCGGGCCGTTGCCGGGGACATAGCCGGGATCCTTGAACAGCGCGGGCGTCGCGGCCTTGGGCGCCGGACCCTGACCGTTGATGACGATGATCTCTTTCGCTTTGGCGTCGTAGATCATCACGGGCGACTCGCCGCCGAAGCCAAAGTGCGAGATCTCGCAGACGCTCGCGGCGAAGACGCTGGCGACGCCGGCGTCCACCGCGTTGCCGCCCAGCTGCAGCATGCGAACGCCCGCCGAGACGGAGTAGTGCCGTCCCGCCGCGACAATCCCGTGCGCGCCGAGAATCTCCGGGCGCATCGTGTCGACTGGAGGTACCGGCGTGTGAGGGGTCGGCTGTTGCGCGATGACAGAGACGGACGCGAACACAACCGCGGCCGCCGCGAGGCGAAAGGCCATAGGTGCTTGATTGTATAGTGTTAGCAGCCCCGTGACGCGCCCGCTACTGATCATCTTCCTCACCATCTTCGTCAATCTCGTCGGTTTCGGGATCATCGTCCCGCTGCTGCCGTTCTACGCCGAGACGTTCGGCGCGTCGCCGCTGACGATCGGTCTGCTGTTCGCCGTCTTTTCCCTGTGTCAGCTGCTGGCGGCGCCGGCGCTCGGCGATCTCTCGGATCGGTACGGCCGCCGGCCGGTGCTCGTCTTCAGTCTGGCGGGAACCGTCGTCAGCTTCGTCATGCTCGCGATGGCGCACAGCGTGGCGATGCTGTTCCTGGCGCGCATCGTCGATGGCTTGTCTGGCGGCAATATCTCTACGGCGAGGGCCTACGTCGCCGACATTACCGCGCCCGAGGATCGCGCGCGCGCGTACGGACTGATCGGCGCGGCGTTCGGGCTCGGTTTCATTTTCGGACCGGCCCTGAGCGGCATCCTCGCCAGGGTCAGCTATACCGCGCCGATCTGGGCCGCGGCCGGCATTACCGTCGTCGCGACGCTCATGGCGTGGCTGTGGCTTCCTGAGACGGTCCACCGAACACAGGCCGGTACCGGCAACCCGTTCCGCTATCTGCCGGAGCTTCTCAGGCGGCCGCTCGTGCGTCGCGTCCTGGTGATCGATTTCGTCTACTGGACCTCGTTCGCGATCTTTCAGACGACGTTCGCGCTGTTCACGGCGCGGCGCTTCGGGTTCGATGCACCGAAGACCGGCTACGTCTTTGCCGCGTTTGGCGTGCTCGGTGCGGTCATCCAGGGCGGATTCATCCGTCCGATCGTGCGGCGCCTGGGCGACAAGTCGACGTTGATGCTGGGACTCGCGTGCGGCGCCTTCGGTCTGCTGGCCTGCGCGATGGTCCACTCCGTCCCGCTGTTCATGCTGACACTGGTTCCGCTGGCTTTCGGGATCGGGTTCGGCCATCCGACGATGGCGAGCCTGGTCAGCCTGGTGGCCGACGGCGACGAGCAGGGCCGCGTCCAGGGCGCGGCGGGCGCCGTGGAGAGTCTCGGCCGGACGATCGGCCCGGTATGGGGCAACGCCTCGCTCGAGCAGTTGGGCGAGGCGGCGCCCTACGTGTCAGCGGCGACACTGCTTCTGCTGACGATGGTCCTGGCCGCCGGCTTTCAGGTCACGTGGCGGGCCGAACGATCGGAAACGGCGCTGCCTTGAGTCAGTGCGGGCGGACGAGGCCGAGGAGACTGCGCAGTCCGTTGAGCGTCTGAATCATCGACGCGATCAGCGCGGCGTTGCCGCCGTCGCGCGGAAACATCTGGCCGACCGAGAGTTCCAGGCGGCTGATCAACTCTTCGGCCTTCTGCTTTTCTTGATCGGTCACGTCGGACGTCTCCTTCGGGCTGCCGAATCTTCCTGGCCCAGACCGCACAGAACATACCAGATTTGCCGCGCTCGCTATTACTGGCGGCCCATGAAGCATACGCGCTCGGTCGCTGGTGGAACTGCTCGGACGCCCCTTCTCGGAACCGGATCTCCTGAAGTTAGCCTACGCCTTCGAGCAGGCGACACACCATCGCCGCCTTCCGGCGATGACGCCCGCACTGAATCGTTAAAAGGTGTGGAACTAATCCACGAAATGGGTACAATCGGCGGCCGTCAGCGGTAGGGGCTGCCGAGGCGCCGGGCGACGCGCGCCCGTAAGTCCGCCTCCGACGCGGAACCGGTGATGTCCATTCCGCTGTCGAGCAGACCGTCAATCAGCGCGCGGATGATTTCGGCGCGATTCAACACTTTGCCGCTTTTGCCACGGATATCGACGGCGAGCCGATCGAGGTGGACGATCTGACGGTCGAACAGGACGACCGAAACTTTCGACCAGGTTTCCTGATGGACCGGAGGCCGGCCGGGTCGTCCTGGTTTCGCGGCGCCTATCGCGCGGAATCGCACTGGTCTGACCCGTTTCCTCGCCATCGAGAGAGAGTTCGTGGGCGGATTATACAGGCCAATTGTTGATAGCACAAACACAGCATTAGAGAAAACTCAGCGTATTTCCGCACTCGACATGGTAGCCAAGGCCTCCAAGCTCCGCGCCCGCATCGGCCGCCCTCCGGCCGGCGCCCGGGCTGGCGAAAAAGTGAAGGACTATCCGCAACTGAGCACCCGGTTGCCGGGAGAGGTCAAGGCCAAGCTCCACGCCCTCAGCGTCGTCGGTGCGCGGCCGCAGTGGCGCATCGTGAGCGATGCGATTGAGTGCTACTTGTGTCAGCGTTCCGACGGCGAGCGGCGAATGGTCGACGATCTGGTCGGGCGCTCGCGGACCCGGGGGGCGCGTCCGCTCCACGCCGAAGAGTAAGCGGACGGGCTACGCGGTCGCCGCCGCCGGCTCCCGTGCCGCGGCGCTGGGCAGGTAAATCACGAACGTCGTGCCTCGACCGCGCTCGCTCGTCACGGTGATGTACCCGCCGCTCTGTTTCACGATCCCGTACACGATCGACAAGCCGAGGCCGGTGCCCTTGCCCTGCTCCTTGGTGGTGAAGAACGGTTCGAAGAGCCGCGCGCGCGTCCGCTCGTCCATGCCGCTGCCGGTATCGGTGACGCCGAGACGCGCGTAGCGCCCGGGGCGCCCTTCGACGAACGCCAGCGCCGCGGCGTCGTCGAGCTCCACTTCGTCGACGCGGACCGTCAGCCGCCCGCCTTCGGGCATCGCGTCGCGCGAGTTGATCACCAGGTTCATCACCACCTGCTCGACCTGGCCGGAGTCGGCGACGACGTAGACCGGATCGGGCGCGGACACGATCTCGAAATCGATCTCCGGCCCAATCAGACGACGAAGCATCGTGTCCATCCCCGCGACGACGTCGCCGAGGGCGAACAGGCGCGGCCGCGTGGCCTGACGGCGGCTGAACGAGAGCAGCTGACGCGTCAGTCCCGCCCCCCGATCCACCGCCTGCTTGATTTCCGCTGCTTCGTCGCGCGCGGCCTCGCCCGGCTTCAGCTGCATCAGCAGGAGGTCCGCGCCACCCATGATGCTCATCAGGATGTTATTGAAGTCGTGCGCCACGCCGCCGGCCAGCCGGCCGATGGCTTCGAGCTTCTGCGATTGACGCAGCTGTTCCTCGAGCGCACGGCGCTCGGTGATGTCGCGCACGAAGCCGGTGAGGACAGCGCGCGCGTCGGTGCCGATGCGCGCGACGGTGAGTTCGACGGGGAAGTCGGTGCCATCCGCCTTGAGCGCGTTCAACTCCATCTGCCGGCCGGCCAGCGGTCCCCGGCCTTGATTCATGTACTGGTAGAGCGCTGACACCTGGCGCTCGCGATCGCTGGGCGGCAGCAACAGCGCGACGTTGCGGCCGAGGATGTCGAGTCGCTTGTAGCCGAACATCCGCTCGGCCGCCGGATTGAATTCACGGATGTGCAGCTGCTGATCCATCGTGATGATGGCGTCATTGGCCGCTTCCAGAATCGCGCCCTGCCGCGCCTCGCTCTCGAGCCCGGCCCGGTACATCTTCCACGTGAGGTAGAGCACCGGGATGGCCAGTAGCAGCGTCAGCGAATAGCCGGAGCTCTCGCCCACCAGGATGATGGCGGCGGCCGCGCCGGCGCCCAGCAGGTAGCTCGGCAAGCTCGAGAGGAAGTCGGTCTTCCAGATGCGCCACGCGTTCTGATTCGTCGACAGGGCGATCGCGATGGCGATCGGAATGGTGTTGACCAGAAAGTACGTGACCGCCATGCCGGCGAGCGCAATCGACTGCGTCCCGGCGCTGGCTTCCATCGATCCGCCGAGGCGTTCGTAGACCTGTCCGGACGCCTGGACCGTCAGGACCAGGATCGACATGTTGAAGAGGGTGCGGTACAGCGGGTTCGGCGTCAGGGTGTTCAGCGTCGTCTGACTCCAGCCGCTGGCGGCGCCGACGATCATCGTCGCGTGCGGTCCGCGAAGGATGAGCGACGCGATGTCGACGACGTAGGACACCGACATGTTCGAGCCGCTGGCGATCGGGAACTGGACCTTGAAGGCCGAGGTCACGGACGACAGGAACACGAGCAGGAGCAGCGGCAGCAGCGGCGTGAAGGTCGCGCGGGGAAGCAGCAGAACGAGCGTCGTCGCGCCGAGGGCGATGACGAAAACGATGTACCAGCGGCCGCGCCGGGGCAAATCGCGGAGCAAGACAGGCAAGTATACGGCGGCGCGGCGCCGTTGACAGATGTCAAACAAATGTTTTATACAAGTGTTTGAGACCGCTCGCCATGTCACGAACCGCGATTCGCCTCGTCCTGCTGGTCGTCGTTGCCGCCGGAGTCGGCGCTTACTTCTATCTGCACCGCGCCCCCGCCGCGCTCGTGCTGACCGGCATCGTCACCACCGACGACGTCATCGTCAGCCCGCAGATCGGCGGCCAGATCGAACAGCTGCTCGTCAAGGAAGGCGATGCCGTCAAGAAAGGCCAGCTCGTCGCCGTCATCGTTCCCGACGAGCTCCGGGCCGACACCGCCTATTACTCGCACAACGTCGCCGGCCTGTCGTCGCAGGTCCAGGAATCCGAGGCGGCGCTGCGGTTCCAGGAGCGGCAGACCGCGGATCAGATTCTGCAGGCCGAATCGAATCTCGCGGCATCCGAGGCGCAAGTGGTGGCCGCGGCCGCCGATCTCGAGAACGCGAGACTTGTCTACTCGCGGACGGAGAACCTGTCCAAGCGGGGCGTCATCGCGCCGCAGGAGCTCGATCAGTCGCGGACGGCGGCGAGCGCGGCGCAGGCCAAACTCGATGCGCTCAAGAAGCAGGTCGACGCGCAGCGTGCGGCCGTCGCCCTCGCGCGATCCACCGCCGAGCAGACCGCGGTGCGCCGCAGCCAGGTGCAGGCGAACGAGCACATGAAGGCGGCGGCGAACGCCCAGCGGACGAAGGCCGATGTGCGGTTGCGCTACACCGAGCTTCACGCGCCGATCGACGGCATCGTCGATGTGCGAGCCGTCCGGATGGGCGAAGTCGTGAACCCCGGTCAGCCGGTGGTGACGGTGATCAACCAGGACGACCTGTGGGTGCGGGTCGACGTGGAAGAGAGCTACATCGACCGCGTGCGGATCGGCGACACGTTGACGGTGCGGTTGCCCTCCGGCGTCGAGCGCCAGGGCACCGTCTTCTTTCGAGGCGTGGACGCGTCGTTCGCGACGCAGCGTGACGTGAGCCGCACCAAGCGCGATATCAAGACGTTCGAGGTCCGGCTGCGCGTGGACAACTCGGATCGGCGCCTCGCCGTCGGCATGACCGCTTATGTGGTGCTGCCGATTTCGTGAGGCAGGCCTAAAGGCCTGCGCTACGAGGTTCGGTGCGCAGTGTCGCTCGTAGCGCAGCCCTTCAGGGCTGCCTGCTCAACATGGTTGCGATAGACGTTCAGCAGATCGTCAAGAAGTTCGGCGAGTTCACCGCCGTCAACGGCATCAGCTTCGCCGTCCAGGAAGGGGAGATCTTCGGGCTTCTGGGGCCGAACGGTGCCGGCAAGTCGACGCTCATCCGGATGCTGGTGACGCTGTTGCCGCCGACGGCGGGCACCGCGCTCGTCAACGGCTTCGATGTGATCAAACAGGCCGACGGCGTGCGGCGATCGATTGGCGTCATCCCGCAAGCGATGACCAGCGACCTCGAGCTCAGCGTCGAGGAGAACCTGATCATCTTCGCGAAGCTGTACAGCGTGCCTCGGGCCAAGCGGGTGAAGCTGATCGACGAGCTGCTGCAGGCGGTCGAACTCACGCAGTGGCGTCACGCCCAGGTGAAGAACCTGTCCGGCGGGATGCGGCGCCGCGTCGAAATCGCGCGCGGTCTCGTCCACGAGCCGCGCATTTTCTTTCTCGACGAGCCGACGACGGGGCTCGATCCGGTTTCGCGTGTCGCGGTGTGGGAGATGCTCGGCAAGATCAAAGCCGAGCGGAACCTCACCATTCTCATCACGACCCACTACATGGACGAAGCCGACAAGCTGTGCGATCGCATCGCGATTGTCGATCACGGCGAGCTGAAGGCGCTCGATTCGCCGCTCAAGCTGAAGGCCTCCATACCCGGCAAGAACGTGCTCGAGGCGACCTTCTCGGCGACGCCGCCGGGCTGGGACGAACGTCTGAAACAGCTGCCGGACGTCGAGACGGTCTCGGGCGTGGACAACATCTTCCGGCTCAAGTCTCAAAACGGGCCGGCGACGACGCTGGCGCTGATGGAGCTGGCGGCGCGATCGGGCGTCACCGTGCATTCGCTGTCGGTGCAGAGCACGACGCTGGACGACGTCTTCGTGCACTACACGGGTCGCGCGCTGCGCGATGCGCTGCAGGAAGCGAATCCGAGCGAGGGGGCGTTTGCACTACGCCGAAATTAGGAATTAGGAATTAGGAATTATGGGTCGGACGTGGGCGATCATCGAACGCGAAATGCGGCGGTTCCGCCGCAGCCCGGTGCTGATCGTCATCGCGATGGTGATGCCGCTCGTGCAACTGGTCGTGCTCGGCTACGCCTTCGGCGGCAACGTCAAGCACCTCAAGCTGGCGATCGTCGATCAGGATCGCGGTGTGCCCGCGGTGAAGGTTCGCGAGCTGGCGGCCGCGATCGCGTCCGGCGCACGAACCATCGACACGCTGGAATACACCGATCCCGGCGCCGCGCTGACCGACCTCCGCAACGGCAAAGTCAACGGCGTCCTGACGATTCCTCCGGAATTCTCGCGGCGCGTGCTCGAGCGCGCCGAGCCGAAAGTCGCGCTGATCGAAGACAACACCGACAACTTCGTCTCGGCGGCGCTGGCGGCGACCATGGGCGGCATGCTCGCCTCCTACAACCAGCCGGCGAAGGCGTCGCGCATCCCGGGCCAGGCGACACTCGACGTCGTCGAGGTCTATCCCTACGTCCCGTACATCCAGTACCTGCTGCCTGGCTCGGTCGTGATGTCGATCTTCATGATGGTGATGATCGGCGGCGGGATCATCTTCATCGACGACAAGAACCGCGGCCTGCACGAAGGCTATCTCGTCACGCCGATCACGAAATTCGAGCTGATTGCCGGCTTCAACATCTCGGGCACCGTGAAGGCGGTGCTGGCCGGTGCGTTTCTGATGACCATCGGTTCGGTGATCGCGGGGATTCCCGATCCGTTCAACGCCATGCGGCTGTTCAGGCTGTTCGTCGTCATCGTGGTGACGGCATTTGCGCTGATCAGCCTGATGTTCCTGCTGATGGTCCGCGTCTCCGATCCGCTGCTGCCGCGGGCGGTGTTCGGCGTGCTCAACACGCTGCTGTACTTTCCGAGCGGCGCGGTCTATCCGCAGCAGGGATTCCCGGGCTGGATGCAGGTGATCGCGGTCGTCGATCCCTTCACCTACTCCGTCCACGCCTTCAAGAACCTGCTGCTGAAGAACACCGGCTTCGAGGCGATCAGCTACGACCTCGGATTTCTTCTGTTGTTTTCCGTCGTGGCGATGACCGCCGCGACGGCACTCTTCAAGCGGACGCTGTGAAGAAACGCGGAGCCCCCGGCGCCACCCGAACCGATCGCGAGACGCGCGAGCGTTTGCTCCACGCGTCCGAGCAGCTGTTCGCGTCGCGCGGCTTCAAGGACGTCACGGTGCGCGACATCGCCCGCGCGGCCCGCGCCAACGTCGCGGCCGTGAACTATCACTTTGGCGACAAGCAGGGCCTCTATCGCGAAGTGCTGCAGGTGGCGATCGACGCCATGCGAGAGACCAACGAGGCCGGCCAGCGCGCGGCCGAAGGGCAGCCCGCCGCCGAGAAGCTGCGGCGCTATCTCTCCGTCTTTCTGCGACGGGTGCTCAACCCCGAGAACGACACGATCCACCGCCTGATCCAGCGGGAGGCCGACCATCCCACACCGGCGATGGACACGATGATCGAGCAGGCGCTGCGTCCCCGGCTGGAATTCTTTGCCGCGGTGGTGGCCGAGCTGATGGGATGCGATCCGGCCGACCCGCGCGTCCTTCGCTGTGTCGGGAGCATCCTGGCGCAGACGATCATCTACGTTCGCAAGAATCCGATTGCCGAGCGTCTGGGCTTCGTCTTCAAGCCGACGCCGGACAACATCGACATGGCCGCGCGACACATCACCGATTTCTCGGTCGCCGGCATTCGCGCGGTCGCGGCCGAGCGGCCGCCATCAGAACGCCGACTATAATCTCCAGCCATGGCGCCACTGCAGGGATTGAGGGTGATCGATCTCACCCGCGTCGTCGCCGGTCCGTTCTGCACCATGATGCTGGGCGACATGGGCGCCGAGGTGCTGAAGATTGAAGAGCCGCAGCACGGCGACGACTCGCGCGCCTGGGCGCCGTACATTCATGGCTGGGGGAGCTTCTACCTCGCGCTCAATCGCAGCAAGAAAAGCGTGGCGCTGGATCTGAAGTCGGCGGCAGGCGCGGAGGCCTTGACGCGTCTGGTGGAGACGGCCGACGTGCTGATCGAGAACTTCCGGCCCGGCAGCCTGGCGGAGCTCGGTTTCGACTACACCTCGGTGTCGGCGCTCAATCCGCGGCTGATCTACTGCTCGATCTCCGGTTACGGCCAGACCGGGCCGAACGCGCAGCTGCCCGGCTACGACGCTGTGATTCAGGGTGAGGCCGGCATTATGGACATGACCGGCTTTGCGGACGGCGCTCCCACGCGGGTCGGTGTGGCGATTACCGACTATCTCGCCGGCCTGTACGCGGTTCAAGGGATTCTCCTGGCGCTCCACGAGCGGCAGGCGAGCGGCCTTGGCCAGCACGTCGACATCTCACTCTTCGAGGCGATGCTGTCCGTGATGCGGCTGCCGCTGTCGGTGCTGCAGGCGACCGGGGCCGATCCCACGCGCGTCGGCAACGATCACCTGAACATCGCGCCTTACGAGCCTTTGAGGGCGAAGGACGGGCTGATCATCGTCGCGGTGGCGAATCCACGGCTGTGGATTCGGTTCTGCGACGCCATCGAGCGCACGGATGTGCGTGACGACCCGCGCTTCAAGACGAACACCGAGCGGGTCGCCAATCGCGCCGCCCTCAAAGAGACACTCGAGGCGACGTT
>Ga0068862_100001609_pt1 | contig 20574 bp, 21 predicted proteins | sample KBSSwiS52_FD_66598 | JGI IMG/M metagenome (GOLD analysis project Ga0068862, IMG submission 66598) | Switchgrass rhizosphere microbial communities from Kellogg Biological Station, Michigan, USA - KBS Switchgrass S5-2 | ecosystem: Host-associated > Plants > Roots > Rhizosphere > Soil ... | reverse complement strand
GCCTTGCCGGCCTCGGTCAGGCTGACGATGTGGTCGGCACCGCGCAGCAGGCGCGATTCCAGCCGTTTGAAGTAGCGATAGGCAGTCCGATAGAGCGGATTGGCGAGGTTCCAATTGTCGCCCTCGATTTTCTCGTCAGGCCAGAAGCCACGCATGTCGAACAGGAATTTCGTTCCGAACCGGCGTTTCAGTGCAAGGCCGGCGCGCGCCGGGATGTAGCTGCGGCAATGGACGAGATCGAACTGCTCGGCGCGATGGAGCCGAATCGCGGCGCGTTGCAGTGCCGCAGCGTCGATCATCGATGAAACAACCAGCGGCTGCTTATGGTATTTCAGCGGTACCCACTCGATCCCCGCGTCAGCGCACAGTTGACGAATTCGGTCGCCATCCCGCTCCAGCCGCTGTGGTTTCTCGCAGCTGAGGATGGTGATGCGATGCCCGCGTTGCGCGAGGCCGACGAGATACGGCAGCACCTGCGACCGCCCGAGCGGGTCGGTCAGTCCGTCATAGGTAATGTAGAGGGTTCGAACGGACTCGTCCGGCGGCAGATGCATCAGCAGGCCCTAGTCGGTCCCGTCGCGTTGGCACAATACGCGCCGGATTTGCCTGAAGCCTTTGCGTTAGCGCCTCGACGTGCAATTCGCGCTGCCGATGGCAAAGCGCGTCGCCTTCTTCCTGCCCGACATGCGGCTCGGCGGTGCGGAGCGCGTCGCCTTGACCTTGATCGCCTACTTCGTCGACCACGGCATTGACGTCGACTTGCTGCTGATGGAGGCGACCGGCGAACTGCTGGTGGATGTCCCGGAAAGCGTCCGTGTCATCGACCTGAAGGCCCCGCGGATCCGCCGCGCGCTGACCGGGCTCGTTTCCTACCTCGGGCGTGAGCGGCCCGATGCGCTTCAAGTGTCGATGTGGCCGCTGACGGTCGTCGGCATAATCGCCGGCAAGCTCGCGCGAACTCATACGCGCGTTGTCGTCAGCGAGCATGTCGTCCTTTCCGAGCAATATGGCGGAAGCGCCCGGACGATGGCGGCGATGCGCGCGACTCTTCGTCTATTCTTCCCGCTGGCCGCCGCGCGAATCTGCGTTTCGGCGGGCGTCGTCGACGACGTGGCCGGCTTGTCGGGGTTGCCCAGCCGTCGGTTCGATTTGGTCTACAACCCAATCGGCGCACCCGATCACATCGTGACGAGCGCCGCTGTTGATTCGCAATGGGGCGGGGAGGGGCCGCGCATCCTCACCGTCGGCTCGCTCAAGATCCAGAAAAATCAGGCCCTATTGCTTGATGCTTTCGCGCGCTTGCCCGACAACCAGGCACGCTTGACGATCCTGGGCGACGGGCCGCTACGTGCCGAGCTTGAGTACCGCGTGGTGGAGCTCGATCTTGCCGGTCGCGTGGCGATGCCCGGGTTCACGAACGACCCCTGGCCTTATTACGCGTCGGCGGACCTCTTTGTCCTGTCATCGGATTACGAAGGGTTTGGCAACGTCATCGTCGAAGCCATGCATGCGGGCCTGCCGATCGTCAGCACCGATTGTTCCAGCGGGCCGGCGGAGATTCTCGCCAACGGGGAATATGGGGATCTGGTACCGGTCGGCGACGGTGAGGCGCTGGCGGGGGCAATTCAGTTCAGCCTGTCGCGGCCGCCGTCACCCGATCGGCAAAAACTGAGGGCGGGCGACTTTTCGGTCGAGGCGGCCGCCTCTCGCTACCTCAGCCTTTTGCTGGGCTAAGGACCGACACCAAGGCCAGATCGGTCGCCGTTGCCCGCTTCCGCTCGAACCCGAACCGGCTACGTCCATCTTGATTGATGCGCACCATTCAAGTGAGCGCGAAGACCCCTAGGCTGGCGTCAGCACGACGTTGCGGTCTTCATTGATCCGGTCCCACGCGTAGACCAATCCGTCGAGCGCCTCGCGGATGCCGGCCTCGGCTTCGTCGTCGAGCACTTCGATCAGCAGCGTTGGCTGACAGGTTTCGAGCAGCCGGCGCATGCCGCGCAAGGCCGCCGGCTCATGTCGCTCCACGTCCATTTTCACGAGATCGACCCTCTCAAGCATATCGTCCAGGCGGCGCACTTCGACCTCAATCGGGATGGTGCCGTTCATGCTGGTTTCCAGCGAGGCGGAATATACGTGGTCGCCGGGGTGGTCGTACAGCGTGGCCCGGCCGCTGAAGTCCGACGCCGCGCATTCCGCGATCTCGATATCCCAGCGGTTGAGCGCGACGTTGCGCCGCAGTTTCTCGGCGACGCGCCGCGCGGGCTCGATCGCGACCACTTTCGCGTCCGGATTCACGGCCTTAGCAGCAAGCGCGAAGATGCCGGTGTTAGCGCCGACATCGACGATCACGGTCGCGGCCTTTGCCAGTTCTCGCCAGGCGACCAGCGACCGGCCCTCCCAGCCCTCGCCATAGCCGCGCCAAAACAACTCGTTCTCAGCCTGCTCGCCATGGCTCTCCAGCCGGAAGTGCGCGCCGCACTCGACCTCGACCGAGAAGGTCCCGTCGAAATAGAGGTGCTGGTAGATCCGTTCGGGCGGAGTCCACACCGCGCGGATCGCCTTGTGGATCGCCGGCGCCCGCCGCGTTGCCTGTTGAACTGCCTTCAAAACGCCCATCGTGTTCAACTCTGCTCCAAATTCTCGAAAGCTCGGCTACACGTAACACTTGCCAGGGGAAATCGTTGGTGCGTTGCCAGCAACTCGCGGGAGGCTCAAGGCGTTGCTTCGGTTTGGGAATAGTGAATGATCAGGCGGGCGTTGCGCGGGTTGCGTATCTGGTCACGGGCCGCCCAATCGCGCCGGCGGCTGCTTTGGTATCGTTGCTTATTCGCCGGATTTTCGGCGGCAAAGCGCGTGTCACTGGGTCGCGACGTCGATATCAATCTGCTCAACGCCGCAAGATTGGCGATTGGTGAAGGCAGCGTGGTGGAGCCTGACGTTCAGGTTTATGTCGAAGGCCAATGCGCGATCGGCCGCGGCGCATTCATTGGTCGCGGCAGCGTTATTGCCGCGGCTCAATCGGTGCAGATCGGCGACGATGCCCTTATCGCCGCTTACGTCACGATTCGCGATCAGGATCATGGCGTCGAACTCAGCGACATTCCGTACAATCGGCAGGAGAAGGCGTCCGCGCCGATTACCATCGGCAATAACGTCTGGCTCGGCACGCATGTAACCGTTCTGAAGGGCGTGACGATCGGCGACGGGTGCGTCGTCGGGGCCAACTCTGTCGTGACTCACGACTTGCCGTCCCGAACGATTTGCGCCGGTGTACCGGCGCGACCGTTGCGCCAACTCACGTGATCGCCGTTGACCGGATCACCGGACTTCTCCTGAAAGGCAGCGCGGTTTCGATGGCTGTCCGGGTTGCCGGTGTTGCTCTCGGCTATGTTGTTCAAGTCCTGTTGTCGCGGTTGCTCGGTCTGCACGACTACGGCCTCTACGCCATCGCTTTAGGCTGGGCGCTGGTGCTGGTCTTGCCCGCGCGCATGGGGTTCGAGAGCAGCGCGTTGCGTTATTCGACAATATACCTGGAGCAGGGCGATGCGGGCCGCCTGCGCGGATTCATCGTGACCGCCATCGTTACCGTCGTCGTCAGTGCGCTCGTCGCCGCGACCGCAATGACCTTCCTCGCTGGTCGCCTGAGCCCAGCGCTACCCCGCTCCGCACTCTTGTGGGGAGCGGCGTCGATCCTGCCATTGGCCTTACTGACCGTCCTGTCCTCGATCATCCGCACGTCCGGTCGGATTTTCGCCGCTCAATTCTATGAGCAATTTGTGCGCCCCGCGGCGTTGATCCTCCTGGTCGCGGGCATGATTTTGGCGGGTCAGACGCTGACCGCACCAAGTGCTCTAATAATAACAGCGGCTTCCGCAGCGATTGCCCTCGTGGCGCTGGTTCTTCATTTGCGCAAAGCGCTGGCTCCCGCGCAAGGCGCGCGCCCCGATTTTACCCATTGGCAGGATTGGATCGGGCTCAGCCTGCCCCTGCTTGTCATTGGCGTGACCCAGGAGCTGCTCAACCAACTGGAGATCATCCTTCTCGGCTCCCTCGGCAGTCCACAGCAGGCCGGACTGTTCGCCGCGGCTTGGCGATTGGCCAGTCTCGCTCCCTTCGTCCTGTCGTCTCTGGGCGCCGTAAGCGGGCCGCTGATCGCATCGGCCTTTCATCGTGGTGACCAGGCGGAATTGCAGCGCATCGTCCGCGTCTCGGCCCGGTTGGGGTTAGGGTCCGGCGTGGTCGGTGCGGCTCTACTCCTCGTTCTTGGCCGTCCGCTGCTTGGTTTTTTCGGTCCCGAGTTTCCCACTGCGTTTCCGGCCCTCGCGATCCTGCTCGTGGGGGCGCTGGCCAACGCTTTCACCGGCCTGGTTGCCTACCTCCTGACGCTGACCGGGCGGCAGGTCCCGGCGTTGGTCATTTTCGGTGGTGCACTGGTCCTCAGCCTGGTTCTCAACGTCACGCTGATTCCTCGCCTCGGGATTGTTGGTGCCGCGATTGCGTCGGCGAGCGCCGTCACCGCATGGAACCTCATAATGTGGGTCTACGTTCGCCGGACCCTCGGCATTGACGCTTCAGTGCTCGGCTTATCGCCGCGGCCGGAAGCGTGAGATAAGGTACCCATGTCATGTGCGGCATAGCCGGAATCATCGCGCAGGGAGCGCTCGACGAGGCGGCGGTCGCGCGGCTGATCCGTCCGCTCGCGCATCGCGGGCCAGACGATGAGGGCATTTGGATCGACCCCGAGGCGCGGGTGGGTTTCGGTCATCGCCGCCTCGCCATCGTCGACTTGTCGCCCGCCGGCCATGAGCCGATGCACTCGACGGACGGCCGGTTCGTCATGACCTTCAATGGCGAGATCTACAATCACGCCGACCTCCGGCGCGCGCTGGAAGGCGAGGGCGCGGTGCCCGACGGCGGCTGGCGCGGCCATTCGGACGCCGAGACCTTCGTCCAAGCCATCGCCGTTTGGGGACTCGACGAAACGCTGGCCCGCTCGGCCGGCATGTTCGCTTTCGCTTTGTGGGACCGGCGCGAGCGGCGACTGAGCCTGGTTCGCGATCGGTTCGGTGAGAAACCGCTCTACTACGGCTGGGCCGGCAAGGACCTGGTGTTTGGGTCGGAGCTCAAGGCCCTGCGCGGTCACCCGCGCTTCGCCGCCGAGCTTGACCGCCGCGCCGTCCAGCTGTTCGCCTCGCGCACCTACATCCCGGCGCCGCTGACCATTTATCACGGGATGTTCAAGGTGCCGCCGGGCTGCATCCTGACCCTCGATGCCGATGCGGCCGCCCGTCCGCTCGTCGACCCGCCGCAGGAAGGGACCAAGGCCGGGGTCAGTCTGCGTCGCTACTGGTCCTACCGCGACGTGGTCGCGCGGGGTCTCGAAAATCCCATCGAAGACGAGAGCGACGTCGCGGCCGAACTCGAGCGGGTGCTGGCCGCTGCGATTCACGGCCAGGCGATGGCCGACGTCCCGGTCGGCGCCTTCCTGTCGGGCGGAATCGACAGTTCGACGGTCTGCGCGCTTTACCAGAAATATTCGTCGATCCCGATCCGCACCTTCTCCATCGGCTTTGAGGAAGCCGGCTACAACGAGGCCGACGATGCGCGGCGCGTTGCCGAGCACCTCGGCACGGTTCACCATGAACGCACCGTCACCGTGCGCGAGGCGCGTGACGTCATCCCACTGCTCCCGGCGATGTATGACGAGCCGTTCGCCGATTCGTCGCAGATTCCGACCCATCTCGTCAGCCGCTTCGCGCGCGAGCAGGTGACGGTAGCGCTGACCGGGGATGGCGGCGACGAATTGTTCGCCGGCTACAATCGCCACTTCGCCGCCCCGCGGCTATGGCAGCAGCTGCAGAAGGTGCCGAGGCCGCTTCGCGCGATCACCGGAGCGCCGCTTGGACGGATGCCAGCCCGGTTCTGGAATGGCGTGGCGGGAATCTTGCCGGTTCGACAGCAACCGCACGTCGGCGGCAAGCTGCAAAAAGCGTTTCGCCTCGCCGCCTCCGCTGGCAGCCTCGACGAAGTTTATCGCAGCTTCCTCGATGAATGGAGCCACGAGCGTTCGCCGGTCATCGGCGGCGAGGGGGAAGGCCATGGTTTCGACCTCGCCCTCGCTGGCGCGCCCGACGCGGTGCGCATGATGTATTGCGACGCGGTCAGCTACTTGCCCGACGACATCCTCGCCAAGGTCGACCGCGCGTCGATGGCGGTCGCACTCGAAACGCGTGTGCCGTTCCTCGACCATCGCGTGGCCGAGCTCGCGGCGCGCATTCCGCTCGGCCTCAAGGTCCAGGGCGGGCGTGGCAAGCACATCCTTCGGCAGCTCCTTTACGGCATGGTCCCCCGTGCCCTGGTTGAACGGCCCAAGGCCGGGTTCGGCGTTCCCGTCGGCGAGTGGATCAAGGGCCCGCTTCGTCCCTGGGCCGAAGATTTGCTCGACCCGTCGGCAATGCGCGCGGAGGGCTGGTTCGATCCTATCATCGTCCAGCGCCGGTGGCGCGATCATCTCGCCGGCCGCCGGAACTCGACCCCCGCCTTATGGGCAATCTTGATGTTCCAGGCTTGGCTGCGCGAGCAACGTGGGTGCGCCGCTGCTGCGGCCTAAGGTCGGCAAGCGCGCGTTCAGGCCGGGGCGGCTAAGCGTCGAATCGACGAGCAGGGGAGTGCGCGTGTGCACGGGTTGATCGCCGTTATGCTTGGCGCCACGGCGCCCTCGATCCTGACTATTCCGCCGCAGACCGCATTCGCGATGCGCATCGTAGTTCTCCACAACCAGCTGCGCGCGCCGGCCGGCGTCGGGCCAATCACCTGGGATCCCGCGCTCGCCACCGCCGCGGACAGGTACGCGGCGCAGCTCGCCCGGACCAGGCGCTGGGGCCATTCTGCTCCCGCCAGTCGTCCCGGGCAGGGCGAGAATCTGTGGATGGGCACGCGCGGTGCGTTCAGCGTCGATGCGATGGTTGGCTCATGGGCCAACGAGGGGCGGATGTTTCGCCCCGGCATTTTTCCCAACGTCAGCCGGACGGGTAACTGGGCGGAGGTCGGCCATTACACGCAGATGGTGTGGCGAGACACCACGCGGGTCGGCTGCGCCGTGCGCTCGAACGCCCGCGACGACTATCTCGTCTGCCGCTACGCACCCGCCGGCAATGTCATGGGTGTCACGGTCCCGTAACCAACTGTGCCAAAAAAACGGCAGAAGACTGAAAAAATTTGCATCCGTTTCGGCTACGAGCAACTTTGCAATGGATTATTTGTTGTCGGGCGTTAGGGACGTTGCGTGGAAGGGTGAAGATACCCTTTGCGCCAGGAGGCAGGATTTATGGCGAGTTTACGGTTCAAACCGGTTGTTGCTTTGCTCGTCACGGGCGCGATGATCGTCAGCTCGACCGGCGCGGTCGCGGCTGGCACGGGTGCGCCCTCCGGGCAGCAGATCGATCCTTGGGCAGCACTGTCCGTGCTGAGCGCCGGCGCTCCCGCCGCTGCTCTGTGCGGTGCCGCGGCCGCTGCGGCTCAGGCCGGTGGCGCGGGTTGCGTCCTGCCGGCGGTCGATGCGCCGCCGCCCGTCGCGCAAGTCGGCCCGCCGCCGCCGACCCCGGTGCCGCCGGTTGAGCCGGCCAGCGAGGGTCTTGGCCTCGGTGTCTCGCCGCTCTGGCTTGCCCTTGGCGCGATCGCCATTGGCGCCGCCGCTTATTTCCTGCTGCGCAACAAGCACAGCCACGCCACCAGCCCCGCCTGATCGGCTGAAGTTGTTGGTGCGTTCATAAATCTCAAGAGGGGTTTGGCGTTATGAGGACTGTTCTTTCCATTTTCCTCGGTGTCGCGACAGCGGTCGCGCTTCCGGGCGCCGCGTTTGCCCAGGCCTGGACCCCGGGTTCGGAAATCGTCGGTCAGTCGGTTCAAGTAACGACCAACGGCGTGACCAACACCGTTTACCTCGACGCCGGCGGCTCGGCCCGCATCGTAACTCCTGGCGGCAACACGCTGCCCGGTACCTGGTCTGCCGCCGGCGGCCAGATGTGCCTCAACAACGGCGCTGCCCAGGAATGCTGGCCGTACGCCTCACCGTTCCAGGCGGGACAGCCGGTCACCCTGACCAGCAGCTGCAATTCGACCTCGACCTGGCTGGCGTCCGCGACCAACACCGCGCCGCCGCCCTCGCCGAAGGGCGAGCGCGGCCGCTAAGCCAAGCTCCAGTACCGACTTATGTCGCGGCTGCGTCTTCGGGCGTGGCCGCGAATTTTTTGGCGAGCGCGGCCATCGACGGCTCGTGCGTCAGGTCGAGGTGCAACGGTGAGACCGCCACGCAGCCGTCGGCGATCGCCTCGAGATCGGTCTGGTGCCCCGGCGTCTGGACCATCGGCCCAAGCCCGAACCAGTAATAATCGTAGCCGCGCGGGTCGGTCCGCTGGACGATGCGCAGGCGCCCATAGTCGCGCAGCCCCTGGCGGCAGATGCGAACTCCGTTGACCTGGTCGGGCGGCAGCGCCGGGAAATTGACGTTGATCAGCGTCCCGGCGTCCATCGAGAAATCGAGCAGCGGCGCAAGCACGCGTTCGGCCCAGGCCTCGGCAGCGGCGAACGGCACCGTGTCGCCCATGCCCTCGCGTGAATAGGCCTGGCTGAGCGCGATCGACGGCACGCCGGCCAGCGCGCCTTCCATCGCCGCCGAGACCGTCCCCGAATAAGTCACATCCTCGGCGAGGTTTGCGCCGCGGTTGATTCCGGACAGGATCACATCCGGCGGCGAATCCTTCATGATGTGGGCGAGGGCGAGCATCACGGCGTCGGTCGGCGTGCCGGTGACCGAAAAGCGCCGCTCGCCGTGACGGCGCAGCCGCACCGGTGTGGTCAGCGTCAACGAGTGACCCGCCCCGGACTGCTCCTCGGTCGGGGCGACGACCCAGATTTCGTCGCCGAGCTTCTGCGCCACGGCTTCGAGCACCTTGAGGCCGCGGGCATTCACGCCATCGTCGTTGGTCAGCAGGATCCGCATGAATGGGGCTATGGCGGGCGCCTCCCGATCACGCAATGGCGCGGGCGCCCTCCCGAATTGCGCCATATCCGCAACAGGTTGGCGATTTCTTCACTCGTCGCCGGTAAGCGCTTGTTCACCCCGAGGTCCATATCTATAGGCCGCGGTTGGGGACGAACGACTTACCCGGTTCTAAGTCCCGGGAAAGTCACGAGTATTCGCCTCCGGATGCACCCGGTTGGCCGGGCCGCAAACGGTGGCTGGCGTAACTGGACTCAGGCATGTTTTGCCGGGTCCGTGCGGGGAGGGGTTGGAATGGCGACGGCTCTTGTCGACCTATATGGCGGCGACGATTTCGAACGATTTGACCGGATCATTCTTGCCGAGGGCTACAAGCCGTCGGACGATGGGGAATTCATGTGCGCGAGGCATCGCGCTTATTTTCTCCACAAGCTGAAGGACTGGAAGGAAGCGATCATCGAGGAGTCGCGGGCGACGATGGCCCAGCTCCAGGTCGATTCGCTCCGTGAGCCGGACATCGCCGACCGAGCGTCGAGCGAGACCGACTGGTCAATCGAGCTCCGCACCCGCGACCGGCAGCGCAAGCTGATCGCCAAGATCGATTGCGCGATCCGTCGCCTCTACGAAGGTGAATATGGCTATTGCGAAGTGACCGGCGAGCCGATCTCGCTGGCGCGGCTCGAAGCCCGGCCGGTGGCGACCATGACCCTCGAAGCGCAAGAGCGCCATGAGCGGGTCGAGAAGGTTTCGCGGGACGACTAGACCATCCCGCGGCAGGCGGCTCGCCTAGTGGGCGACGTGGCCCGCGAGTTCGTCTTTGAGCCGGAGCTTTTCTTTCTTGAGGCGGTGGAGAAGGTCTTCGTCCGGGTGCGGTCGGTGCTCTTCTTCGTCGATCAGCGCGTGCAGCGCCTGATGCTTCGACTCGAGCGACTCGACCTGTGCCTTGTCCATTGGTGCCGTTCCTTTCGCGGGATTGAGTGTCACCACGGCGTAATAAACCACGAATCGCGGCGTTTGTCTCGCCTGCCTTCACGGCCCGCCGCGCGCGATCGTTCGCCTCATCGTTGCCGTCATTAAGTATGCGAACGGCGGCGTCTGCTGTATGGCCGGGCGCGAATGAATGACGATCATCCGGACGCCGATCTCGAGGCGTTGAAATATGAGCACCGGCAACTCGATGCGCAGATTGCGCTGCTCACTGCCGAGCATGGCCCCGACCAGCTCGAGATCGCGCGCCTGAAGCGGCGCAAGCTGCAGCTTAAGGACCAGATCCAGATGATCGAAACCGCGAACATCCCCGACATCATCGCCTGAGGGCCCGGCTCCCGAATAAGGGCGTCCCGATGCGGGACAAATAGGACGATAGCCGGGGCAGGGCCTCAACTCGGGCGTTTTCAGCCGGGCACGATGATGTCACGGTGAAGGCAATGGACGAATCGGATCTCCCAGAGCCGCAAGCGCGCCTGACCTCGCGCCTGATCGACTCGCTCTACACGGAAGCGATGCTGCTCGCCGACGAGGCACGGCATTATTTCGACGACATCGGCCGCGACGATCGCGCGAGCCTCCACCCGTTCGCGCGGGTCGGTTTCGCCTGCGAATCGCTCAAGGTGACGACGCGGATCATGCATATCGTCGCCTGGCTGCTGACTCAGCGGGCGATCGAATCCGGCGAGATCGCCCTGTTCGACGGACGCCGGCCCGAGCGTCGGCTCGGCAACGCGCAGGACAGCGATCCGGCCGTGGTCGAGCAGCTGCCCGCGTCGGCGCAGCGGCTGATCAACGCCAGCTCGGACCTCTATGCCCGGATCAAGCGGATCGACGAAGGCCAGGTCGAAACTGAGGTGCCGCAAAGTCCGGCCCGGGCGCTGATGGGCCGCCTCGAACGCGGTCTTGGCGGCCAGGCCTAGCTTAAGCCAAGCCTAGATTAAGACGCGGACAGCCGCGCCTTCGCGGCGGCATATTGCTCCGCCAGCCGATCGATATATTCCGCCGCGGGGCACACCCGGTCGACCGCGCCAATGCCCTGGCCGGACCCCCAGATATCCTTCCACGCCTTGGCCTTGCTGCCGCCATCCGCGCCGCCGCCGAACTTCATCGTGTCGAGGTTTCCGGCAGCGAGATTGTCCGGATCTAGCCCGGCCGCAACAACCGACGCGCGGAGATAATTGCCGTGCACGCCGGTGAAGAGGTCGGAATAAATGATATCCGCCGCGCCGCCTTCGACAATGCCCTGCTTGTAGGCGTCCGAGGCATTTGCCTCGGCGGTCGCAATGAACGGCGAGCCGACATAAGCGAGGTCGGCGCCGGCCGCCTGCGCCGCCAGCACTGCGCCGCCGTTGGCGATTGCGCCGGAGAGGATCAGCGGCCCATCGAACCAGGCGCGGATCTCCTGGACCAGCGCGAACGGCGACCAGCGCCCGGCGTGGCCGCCGGCTCCGGCGGCGACAGCAATGATCCCGTCGGCGCCTTTCTCCACCGCCTTGCGGGCGAAGCGGTCGTCGATCACGTCGTGAAGTGTAATTCCGCCCCAACTGTGGACCGCCTCGTTGAGCTCGACACGCGCGCCCAGCGACGTGATGACGATCGGCACCTTCCACTTCGCACAGACCGTCATGTCCTGCTCGAAGCGGTCGTTGGACCGGTGGACGATCTGGTTGACCGCGAACGGTGCCGCGGGGCGTTCGGGGTGGTCGCGGTCCCACCCCGCCAACGCCTCGGTGATTTCGTGCAGCCACTCATCGAGCTGCTCCGCGGGCCGCGCGTTGAGCGACGGAAAGCTGCCGACAATGCCGGACGTGCACTGGGCAATGACCAGCTTGGGATTGGAAACGATGAACAGCGGCGCACCGATCACCGGGATCCGGAGGCGCTGGAGGATCGGCGGCAGGCTCATGCCCTGAATGCTATAGCCGATGATATTCCTTATACCACTCCACGAACCGCGGCACGCCTTCGTCGATAGCCGTCCGCGGCTCGAACCCATGGTCGCGCTGGATCGCGCTAATGTCCGCGAACGTTTCCTTGACGTCCCCCGGTTGCATCGGTTGCGGGTCGCCCGTCGCCGTGCGCCCCGTCGCTTCCTCAAGCAGCTCGACCACCCGCATCAGATCCTCGCTGCGGTGGTTGCCGATATTGTAGATGGCGTGCGCGGCCTTGCTTCCGCCGGCTTTTTCCGAACCGTCGTTGGCCGGCGGCCCATCGAGGCAGGCGACGACGCCGCGGACGATGTCGTCGACATAGGTGAAATCGCGCCGCATCTCGCCGCGGTTGAACAGCGGCAGCGGCGTCCCGGCGTAGAGCGCCTTGGTGAAGATCCACATCGCCATGTCGGGCCGGCCCCACGGCCCATAGACGGTGAAGAAGCGCAGGCCCGTCATCGGCACGCCGTAGAGGCTCGAATAGGATTCGCTGAGAAGCTCGTCGGCCTTCTTGGTCGCCGCGTACATCGACAGCGGGTGATCGACCCGGTCCTCGACCCGGAACGGCAGCTCGGTGTTGCCGCCATAGACGGAAGACGACGACGCATAGACGAAGTGGCTCGACTGCCGCTGCCGAGCGAGCTCGATCATGTTGCAATGGCCGACCAGGTTCGCCTGGACGTAGGCCTGCGGGTTCTCGATGCTGTAGCGGACGCCGGCCTGCGCGCCGAGGTGGACGATGCGGTCGAAGTCCGACGTCGCAGCGAAATCCTGAAGCGCGGCGTAGTCGGAGAAGTCGACCTGCGCGAAACGGAAACGGTTGTCGTACTGGCTCGACAGTCGCTCGAGCCGCGCACGCTTCAGCGCCGGGTCGTAATAATCGTTGAGGTTGTCGATACCGACCACCTCGTCCCCGCGCTCGAGCAGTACGCGAGCGGTCGCCGCTCCGATAAAGCCCGCTGTCCCTGTCACCAATACCGTCATGGCGGCGGCATAGGGTGCGTCCTCGGCCGTTCAAAGTGAAATGATTGTCAGGATTGGAGCGCCGTGCTTGAGACCGCGCGTGACGCTGAGCTGGACTTTCGCGATCGATCGCGGCGGGACCTTTACCGACGTTGTCGCGCGAGCGTCCGACGGCACTCAACGTGTTGAAAAGCTGCTTTCCGAAAATCCGGGCCGATATGATGACGCTGCGCTCGAAGCGATCCGCCGCGTGCTGGCGGACGAGGGCGGAACGGTCGCGGAAGTGCGCATGGGCACCACCGTCGCCACCAATGCTTTGCTCGAGCGCAAGGGCGAGCGGGTCGCGCTGGCAATCACCCGCGGCTTCGGCGACGCGCTGCGCATCGGCTATCAGGCGCGGCCCCATATTTTCGCCCGGCACATCGTCCTCCCAACCATGCTCTACGAGCAGGTCGTTGAGGTCGACGAGCGCGTCAGCGTTGACGGGGAGGTACTGACCCCGATCGATGAGGCTTCCGCACGCGCGGCGCTCAAGCGCGTCCGCGACGCCGGGATCGATGCCCTCGCCATCATCTTCATGCATGGCTGGCGATATCCGGCGCACGAAGCGCGGCTCGCGGCCATCGCGCGTGAGCTCGGCTTCACCCAAATCTCCGTCAGCCACGAGGTCGCGCCACTGATCAAGTTGGTCGGCCGCGGCGACACGACCGTGGTCGACGCCTATCTTTCACCGGTCCTCAGCCGCTACGTCGACCGCGTTGCCGCGGGCCTTCCCGACGGCACCGATCTTCACTTCATGCAATCCAACGGTGGCCTTACCGAAGCCAGCGCCTTTCGCGGCAAGGACGCCATCCTGTCCGGCCCGGCCGGTGGGGTTGTCGGCATGGTCGCGGCGAGCGGAGTCCATGGTGCCGACAGGCTCATCGGCTTCGACATGGGTGGCACCTCGACCGACGTGTCGCATTACGCCGGGCACTACGAGCTCGCCGACGAAAGCGTCGTCGCCGGCGTCCGCATCCGCGCGCCGATGATGCAGATCAACACGGTTGCGGCGGGCGGCGGGTCGGTCTGCCGCCTCGACGGCATGCGCTTCCGGGTCGGTCCGGAAAGTGCTGGCGCCGATCCCGGCCCGGCCTGTTATCGCAACGGCGGCCCGCTGACGGTCACCGACTGTAACCTCGTGCTCGGCCGCATCGAGCCTGATCATTTCCCGAAGGTATTCGGCGCCAACGGCGATCAGCCGCTCGACGTTCAGGCCGCGCGCGCCCGGCTCCAGCAAGTCGCCGACGCCGTTCCCGGCAAGACCATCGAGGAAATCGCCGAAGGTTTCCTCGCCATCGCCGTCGACAATATGGCGGCGGCGATCCGCAAGATTTCGATCGCGCGCGGTCATGACGTCACCCGCTACACGCTCGCCTGTTTCGGCGGTGCGGGCGGCCAGCACGCCTGCGCAGTCGCCGACGCGCTCGGCATGGAGCGCATCCTGATCCACCCACTCGCGGGCGTCCTGTCCGCCTATGGCATCGGGCTCGCCGACGTGAAGGCGATCCGCGAGACGAGTTTGTTGAAACCGCTCGGCGAGGATTTCTCGCAGGCACTGGCAGAGCTTGAGGCGCGCGCCCGTGACGCGCTGATCGAGCAGGGTATCGACGAGCACCGGGTTGAGCTGAACCGCCGCGCGAGGCTCCGGACCTCGGGCAGCGACACGACGATAGAGCTTGCGCTTATGTCGCCGAATGAAATGCACGCCGCGTTCCGCGAGGTGCATCGCCAAAGGTTCGGTTATTGGGATGACGACGCGGGCGTGATCGTCGACGCCTTGGTCGTCGAAGCTATCGGTCGCACGAAAAAATACGCCGCCCAACCCGAGACCATGGGAGCAGGCGAACGGTGTGACGGCCCGGCGCTAATCTTCGATCCGACCTCGACCATCGTCGTCGAGCCCGGCTGGCGGGCCGAGCGCGTTTCCGACGGCACGCTCATCCTCACCCGCGCGTCGCAGCTTGAGCGTGCACGAGCGATCGGCACCGACGTCGATCCGGTCCGGCTGGAGATCTTCAACAACCTGTTCATGGCCATCGCCGAGGAGATGGGCGTCGCGCTCCAGGCCACGGCGACCAGCGTCAACATCAAGGAGCGGCTCGATTTCTCCTGCGCGATTTTCGACGCATCCGGGGCGCTGATCGCCAACGCGCCGCACATTCCGGTGCACCTCGGCTCGATGGGCGAGAGCATCCGAACGATCATCGACGCGCGCGGTGAGGGTAGGGACGGGCGCGGCATCCGCCGCGGCGACGCTTACGTGCTCAACGATCCTTATCGCGGCGGGACTCATTTGCCGGACATCACGGTCATCGTTCCGGTGTTCTATGGCGACGAGGCCGCGCCATCCGCGTTCGTTGCTGCGCGCGGACATCATGCCGACATCGGCGGGATCGCGCCGGGGTCGATGCCGCCGGACAGCCGCACGATCGCCGACGAAGGCGTGCTGATCGACAATCAGCTGCTGGTCGACGAGGGCCATTTTCGCGAGGCTGAAACTCGCACCTTGCTTGCCTCCGGCGCGTGGCCGGCGCGCAATCCCGACCGCAACATCTCCGACCTCAAGGCACAGCTCGCCGCTTGCGTCCGCGGCGCGGAAGGGCTGGTGCAGACCGCGCAAGAGTATGGGCCAGCGGTCGTCGCAGCATATATGGACCACGTGCTCGCCAACGCCGAGGAATCGGTGCGGCGTTTGCTCGACCGCCTCGATGACGGCGCGTTCGATTATGAAATGGACAACGGCGCCCACGTCCGCGTCGCCATCAGCATCAACAAAGCGGAGCGCTTGGCCACGTTCGATTTTACCGGCACCAGCGATCAGTTGCCCGACAATTTCAACGCGCCATTCTCGATTGTCCGTGCCGCCTCGCTCTATGTCGTCCGCACCCTCATCGACGATGCCATCCCGATGAACGACGGCTGCCTCCGCCCGATCGATCTGATCGTGCCCGAAGGCTCGATGCTCAACCCCAGGTCGCCCGCCGCGGTCGTTGCCGGCAATGTCGAGACCAGCCAGGTCGTGACCGATGCCTTGTTCGCCGCGACCGGCCGGCTTGCGCCAAGCCAGGGGACGATGAACAACTTCACCTTCGGCAATGCGGCGCACCAATATTACGAAACGATCTGCGGCGGGTCGGGGGCAGGGACGGACCATGACGGGACAAGCGCAGTCCAGACCCACATGACCAACAGCCGCCTGACCGACCCGGAAATCCTCGAGTCGCGGCTGCCGGTGCGTCTCGACCAGTTCGCGATCCGGCGCGGGTCGGGCGGGTCGGGGCGGCACAGTGGCGGCGACGGCGTCGTTCGCGCGATTACCTTTCTCGAGCCGATGCGGGCGAATATCCTCGCCGATCGCCGGCGGGTGCCGCCGCGCGGCATTGCCGGTGGCGCCGACGCGCAGCCTGGCCGCAATTGGGTCGAGCGCACCAACGGGGAAGTCGAAATGCTGAGCGCAACCGCCTATGCCGATGTTCGGGCCGGCGATCGCTTCATCATCGAGACCCCCGGCGGCGGCGGCTTTGGAGGTGGATCATGACCACATTCAAATTTGGTGCGACCGTGTTCCTGGTCAGCGATGTCGGCGCAACCGCGCGCTGGTATCGCGACGTCCTCGGCTTCACGTTCAACACGTTTCCCGACACCGAGCCGTTCGAGTGGGCCAGCGTGTGCCGCGACCAGGTCGAAATCATGTTGCAGCGCTCCGAAGGGTATCTGCGCCCGGACCTCGACCCGCTGCGGCCTGGCGGCGTGTGGAACGCCTATTTCTACGTGACCGATGTCGACGGCCTGTTCGGCGGAATCAAGGACCGCGTGACCGTTCGCCGGACGCCGACTGACCAGCCGTATCAAATGCGCGAGCTCGAGATTGCCGATCCCAACGGATACGTGCTCGTGTTCGCCGAAAACCAGGCGGGGGCCACGGCTTGAACTACCTGCCGCTGCTCGGGATCGCGCTGGTCGTCCTGGGCTTTGCCCAGCGCTTCAATCCGTTGCTGGTCGTTGCCGTATCGGCCATCGTTACCGGCCTCCTCGGCGGCATGGATTTCCTGAAAGTCCTCGGCGCGCTCGGCCATGGGTTCAATGAGAACCGTTTCGTCACGATCACCTATATCGTCCTGCCGGTGATCGGCGTCCTCGAACGCTTCGGCCTGCAGGAACGCGCGCGGGCGCTGATTTCGAAGATCAGGGGTGCAACCGTTGGGCGGCTGCTCATCGGTTATCTCGCCTTCCGCCAGGTCTTCGCGGCGCTTGGGCTCAAGGACATTGCCGGGCCAGCGCAGACGGTGCGGCCGCTGGTCGCGCCGATGGCGGTCGCCGCCGCCGAACGGCAGCATGGCGAACTCGACGAACCGACCAGCGAGCGGGTGAAGGCGATGGCGGCGGCGACCGACAACGTCGGCGTGTTCTTCGGCGAGGACATCTTCCTCGCAATTGCCTCGATCCTGCTGATCCAGGGTTCGCTGAAGGGGTTCGGGATTGAGCTGACCCCGTTCCAGCTGTCGGTGTGGGCAATCCCGACGGCCATTTGTGCGTTCGTCATTCACGGCGCGCGATTGTTGCTGCTCGATCGGCAATTGCGGGGAGGGGCCAAGTGATTACCCTCCACTGGCTCTACGTCGTCGCGGGCGCCGCATTCGCCGGCTTTGCCGTGTCGAGCGCGCGCGACGCCACCAATCCCAAGCGCTGGGGCAACGTCCTCTTCTGGGGGCTGCTCGCGACGAGTTTTTGGTTTGGCGATTTCCTCGGCGACATTGGCAACGGGTTGCTGGTGCTGGCCCTGGTCGGGATCGCCGGCGCGCATTTGCTCGGCAAGGGCCACCGGCAATCGACCAGCCGGACCGAACGCGAAGCTTTTTCCGAACGCCTCGGCAACCGCCTGTTCCTGCCGGCCTTGATCATCCCCTTCACCGCCTTCGTTGGGACCCTCGCGTTCAATTACACGCCGCTTAAGGACATCGGCCTGATCGATCCGAAGTCCGTCACCCTTGTACTCCTCGGGCTCGGTGCCATCATCGCGCTGCTGACTTGCTACGCCTGGCTGCGGCCTGCGCTGATGACGCCGATCGACGAAGGCGGACGCCTCGCGGATTCGATTGGCTGGGCGCTGGTCCTGCCGCAAATGCTCGCGGCACTCGGCGCGATATTCGCCACGGCGGGGGTCGGCACGACCATCGGCGCGCTCGCCGCCTCGATCATTCCGCACGGCAGCATCATCCTCGCGGTCATTCTCTATGCGCTCGGCATGGTCGCCTTCACGATGATCATGGGCAATGCGTTCGCCGCCTTCCCGGTCATGGCCGCCGCAATCGGCGTGCCGATCCTGATCCAGGCGGACGGCGGCAACCCCGCGGTGATCGGCGCGGTCGGCATGCTCGCCGGTTTCTGCGGGACGCTGATGACTCCCATGGCCGCCAACTTCAACATTGTCCCGGCGGCGTTGCTCGAACTCAAGGATCAGCATGGCGTGATCCGCGCCCAGGTCGCAACCGCCATTCCGCTGCTCATCGTCAACATCGTCATCCTCTATGTCGCAGGGTTCCGGCTGTGACGAAGCTCGATGCCACGCTGGCTGAAGGAATGGCCCGGATCGCGCTTGGCCATGTGGCGAAGGAGTTTCCCAACAAGCTCGATCACGTGATGGAGCAGGCGGACGATGCGCGCTCGCCCCGCGATCTGCATCCGATCTTCTTTGGCAGCTTCGACTGGCACAGCTGCGTCCACGGCTGGTGGTCCCTGCTGACATTGCACCGGCTCTATCCAAACGAGACAATCGCGGAGGCAGCCGATGCCGCCTTCACCGCCGAGAATGTCGCCGGCGAACTGGCCTATCTCGACCGGCCGCTAAGCCGCGGGTTTGAGCGCCCGTACGGCGCGGCGTGGCTGCTTTACCTGCACCTCGAAGCCTCGCGGCATGAAGCGGGTTGGAAGACGGCACTCGAGCCGCTCGCCCGGGCCTTTGCCCAACGCCTGCGCGACTATCTCGCGGTCCTGACCTACCCGATCCGCGTCGGGACGCACTTCAACACCGCCTTCGCGCTCATCCTGTCGCTCGAATGGGCCGATGCGTTCGACGAGCCGCTCGCGCGCCAGATCCGCGACCGGACCCGCCATTGGTTCGGTACGGACCGCGACTGCCAGGCGTGGGAGCCGGGCGGCGACGAGTTCCTGTCGCCGGCGCTGATCGAAGCGCTGGCGATGAAGCGCGCGCATCCGGCGCTATTCCCCATATGGTTCGAGCAATTCCTGCCCCGCATCGCCGTCCGCGAGCCGGCCACCCTGTTCGAGCCGGCGATCGTATCGGACCGCAGCGACGGCAAGATCGCCCATCTCGACGGCCTCAACCTCAGTCGCGGCTGGTGCTGGCTTGAACTCGGCTTCCCCGAGCATGCTGAGGTGCATCGCGCGGCCGCCATGCCGCACCTCGCGGGCGACTATATGGGTGAGCATTGGCTGCAGTCTTTTGCCCTGCTGGCGCTCCTAAGCGGGACAGGCGCGCAGGGGCGGGGTTGACGCGGCCCCCCCGAAAAGCGGAAAAGGCGCGCGGAACCGAGCCGACGCTCTTGGGGGGCAAACGGCTGTGCTTAGACGGAAAGTTCATCGGCTGGCAGTGATCGGCGGCGCGTCGGCGTTCGCCGTGGTGGCGCTTGCCTTCACCGTTTCGCCATCGCCCGCCGCCAATACCGCGCCGGTTCGGGTGAAGGTTGCCGGTCCGCGTCTCCTCACCCCGGCCCTCACTCCGGCCCCCTCCCGGGAGCAGGAAAATCCGGCTGACGGCTATGTCCGCGCCAACGGCCGCATTGGCTCCAACCTCACCGATGCGCTGCAAAAGGCCGGCGTGCCCGAACGCCTCGGCCGCGAATATGTCGGCGTCCTGCGCCGCGCGATCCGGCTCGAGGATGGCCTCAGCGTCGAGGACAAATTCGACCTGGTCTATGAGCCGGGCGCCACGGGCCGCCTGCTTTATGTCGGGCTCGACCGCGTCGCCCGCGCCGATGTCGAACTGCTGAAGTGGACCGACGGCAAGGAAACGGTGTGGATCAACGGCGACGGCGTCGGCGGCGAGACCAGCCAGGGCATGCGGATGCCGGTCAACGGCCGCGTCACGTCGGGCTTCGGCAGCCGCTTCCACCCGATCCTCGGTTACGTCCGGATGCACGCCGGGCTCGACCTCGCCGCCAGCTACGGCACGCCGATCAAGGCCGCCGCCGACGGCCGCATCACCAGTGCCGGATGGGCCGGGGGTTATGGCAACATGGTCCGGATCGCCCATGCCGGCGGGATCCAGACGATGTACGGCCACATGAGCCGGATCGCCGCGAGCGCTGGGTCCTTCGTCCATGCCGGCCAGGTCATCGGCTATGTCGGCTCGACCGGGCTGTCGACCGGCCCGCACCTCCACTATGAAGTGCTGAAGAACGGCCGCCCGGTCGATCCCAAGTCGGTCAAGCTGGCCGCCGCGCCCGCCCAGCTGCAGGGCGAGAAACTGCACCAGTTTCAGGGCGCCTTGCGCTCGCTGATGGTACTCCGCGCGTCGCGCACGTAGATCGCGCCGACCTGGTCGGCATAGGTCCGCTTCCACCCGCCTGACTTCTCCAGCGTCGCGCCGAGGTCGCTCTTCGCCGGCAGCATCGCCCAGCGGAT
>Ga0068862_100001605_pt1 | contig 20602 bp, 18 predicted proteins | sample KBSSwiS52_FD_66598 | JGI IMG/M metagenome (GOLD analysis project Ga0068862, IMG submission 66598) | Switchgrass rhizosphere microbial communities from Kellogg Biological Station, Michigan, USA - KBS Switchgrass S5-2 | ecosystem: Host-associated > Plants > Roots > Rhizosphere > Soil ... | reverse complement strand
CGCGATCGCCCGCTCGGTCTCGGTCAGCTCGAGCGACCGAATCCACTCCGATGCGGCGCGCGCCGAGAGGTCGCTGTACTCGGCTATCGAGAGCCCGCCGACCTTGACCGCGAGGCTCTCCGGCCGCAGCCGGGCGCCGTGGCAGGCCGGGCAAGGCTGCTCGGCCATGTAGCCCTCGATCCGCTCGCGGCTGTTCTCCGAGTCGGTCTCTTCGTAGCGCCGTTGCAGGTTGTTGACGATCCCCTCGAAGCGGACCTTGTAGGAGCGGCGGCGACCGAAGCGGTTGGTGTAGCTCACCTGGTGGCGCTTCTCGCCGGTGCCGTAGAGGAAGATCTCCTTCTCCTCGTCGCCGAGCTGCGACCAGGGGACGTCGACGTCGACGCCGTACTCGTCGGCGACCGAGGCGATCAGCCGCTTCCAATAGGAGCTGATACCGCGATTCCAGGGCTGCAGGGCGCCCTCGGCGAGCGACAGCGTCGGGTCCGGAACGACCAGCTCGGGGTCGATCACCCGCTGGAAGCCGAGCCCGTGGCAGCGGTCGCAGGCGCCGTGGGGCGAGTTGAAGGAGAAGCTCCGCGGCTCCAGCTCGGGAATCGAGGTGCCGCAGTTGAGGCAGGCGAACTGCTCGGAGAAGAGCATCGTCTCGGCCGTCTCCTCGCCGTCGAGGATCTCGACTTCGATCAGCCCGGCGGCGAGGCCGGCGGCCGCCTCGACCGACTCCGAGAGCCGCCGTCGGAGCTCCGATTTCATCACCAGCCGGTCGACCACGACCGAGATGTCGTGTTTGTACTTTTTGTCGAGGACGATCTCCTCGTCGAGTCGCCGCAGCTCGCCGTTGACGCGGACCCGCGAATAGCCCTCGAGCCGCATCTGGTCGAGCAATTTCCCGTACTCGCCTTTGCGGCCGCGGACGATCGGCGCCTCGACCATGAATTTGGTCCCGTCCTCGAGGGTCATCAACCGGTCGACGATCTGCTCCTGGGTCTGGCCGGTGATCTCGGCGCCGCACTCGGGGCAGTGCGGCACCCCGATCCGCGCCCAGAGCAGCCGCAGGTAGTCATAAATCTCGGTTACGGTCCCCACGGTCGAGCGCGGGTTGCGCGAGGTCGTCTTCTGGTCGATCGAGATCGCCGGCGAGAGGCCCTCGATCGAGTCGACGTCGGGCTTCTCCATCAGTCCGAGGAACTGGCGCGCGTAGGCGCTCAGCGACTCGACGTAGCGACGCTGCCCCTCGGCGTAGATCGTGTCGAAGGCGAGGCTCGACTTGCCCGAGCCGGAGAGCCCGGTGATGACGATCAGCGCGTCGCGGGGCAGCTCGAGGTCGATGTCCTTGAGGTTGTGCTCGCGGGCACCGTTGATGACGATCCGATCCGAGGCGGCCACTTCACATAAGTCTAGCTAGGCGAACAGACGTTCCCCTCGGGGAAAGCGGGAGCGGCGGTGCGGCTAGAGCGCGGCGGACAGCTTGCCGCGGTACTCGCGCGCCTTCGGGTCGGCGGGGTCCTCGTTGATCAGCCCGACGATCGCCTGGCGCAGCAGGTCGCGGGTCTCCCCCGCCTCGCCGTTGCCGGGCTGGGCGCCGATCTCCGCGATCAGCGCCTCGATCGCGGCATCGCGCTCGCCGCGGCCGAGCGCTTCGAACGCTGCCGGTGCGACGCCGGCCTGCGAGAGCTTGACCCGGGCGGCGATCCCCTGGGCGTCGAAGTCGCCGGGATGGCCGGCGACCGCTTCCAGCGCCTCGTCCTCAGCCCCGCGCGCCAGCCGCGCCCGCCCGAGGGCGACGGCGACGTCGGCGCGGCGCGGGTCGAGTTCGTGCGCCTCACGCAGCGACAGCTCGTCGCCTTTGGCCAGCAGCTCGTCTACCTTCGACGGCAGCAGCGCATCGAAGAAGGCCTCGACCTGCGGCGGCGGCAGCGCGCCGACGAATTCGTTGACGATCTCGCCGTCTTTGAAGGCTTTTACGGCGGGAATGCCCTGGATCCCGTAGCGCTGCGCCAGACCTGGGTTGGCGTCGGTTTCGACCTTGGCCAGCAGCACGCGGCCGCCACGGCTCGCCTCCGCCGCCTCCAGCGCCGGGGTGAGCTGGCGGCAGGGCCCGCACCACTCGGCCCAGAAGTCGACGACGACCGGCGTCTCTTTCGAGAGCTCGATCACGTCGCGGTCGAAAGTCGCTTCGGTTACGTCCACGCCCATCGTCTCCTCCTAGGCTCCGGCCGTCATCCCGTCGAGGTCGCGGCGCAGCTCGCGCAGCTCGTCGCGGATCCGGCCCGCCTCCTCGAAGCGCAGGTCTTCGGCCGCGACCTGCATCTCCTCCTCGAGGACGACGATCGTCCTCTCCAACTCCTCCGGCGTCGCGAAGTCGTCGCCTTTGCGGCGCCGGCGCTTGCGCGGAGCCCGGTCTTCGATCGCCAGCAGCTCGGACATTTCGGAGATCCCCTTGCGAACCGTCGCCGGGGTGATCCCGTGCTCCTCGTTGTAGGCGATCTGGATCGCGCGGCGGCGGTCGGTCTCCCGCAGCGCCGCCTTCATCGCGTCGGTTTCCTTGTCGGCGTACATCAACACCTTGCCGTCGACGTTCCTCGCGGCGCGGCCGATCGTCTGAACCAGGCTGGTCTCGCCACGCAGGAAGCCCTCCTTGTCGGCGTCGAGGATCGCCACCAGCGAGACCTCGGGCAGGTCGAGGCCCTCGCGCAGGAGGTTGACCCCGACCAGCACGTCGTACTCGCCGAGCCGCAGGTCGCGAATGATCTGGATCCGCTCCAGGGTGTCGACCTCGGAATGCAGGTAGCGGACCTTGACGCCGTACTCGAGCAGGTAATTGGTCAGGTCCTCGGCCATCTTCTTGGTCAGCGTCGTCACCAGGGTGCGGTCGCCGGCCTCGGCCCGGGCTTTGATCTCGTTCATCAGGTCGTCGATCTGGTTCTTCGTCTCGCGCAGCTCGATCTCCGGGTCGACGATCCCGGTCGGGCGCACGATCTGCTCGACGATCCGCTTCGATTCGGCCTTCTCGAACGGCCCCGGGGTGGCCGAGACCATCACCAGCTGCGGCACCCGGGCGAGGAACTCGTCGAACTTCAGCGGTCGGTTGTCGATCGCCGAGGGAAGGCGGAAGCCGTAATCGACGAGGGTCGTCTTCCGCGATCGATCCCCCTCGTACATGCCGCCGATCTGCGGCACGGTCTGGTGCGACTCGTCGACGAAGGTGACGAAGTCGTCGGGGAAGTAGTCGATCAGGGTGTGCGGCGGGCTTCCGGCCGGGCGGCCGTCGAGGATCCGCGAGTAGTTCTCGATCCCCGAGGTGAAGCCGAGCTCCTTGATCATCTCGATGTCGTAGGCGGTGCGCTGCTGCAGCCGGTGCGACTCGAGCAGCTTGCCTTCGTTCTCGAGCTCGGCGACCCGCTGTTCCAATTCCGTCTTGATCTCGTTAACCGCGCGCTCGAGCGTCTCGTCTTTGGTCACGTAATGGGATGCCGGCCAGACCGAGACGTGGTCGATCTCGTCGAAGATTTCGCCGGTCAGCGGATCGAAGTGCTGAATCGACTCGATCTCGTCGCCGAAGAGGGCGATCCGGTAGGCCGACTCGGCGTAGGAGGGCATGATCTCCAGCACCTCACCGCGGACCCGGAAGGAGCCGCGGCCGAGCACCGAGTCGTTGCGCTGGTATTGGATCTTCACCAGCTTGCGGAGGACGTCGTCGCGGTCGATCTCCTTGCCGACCTGGAAGAGCTGCATTTTTTCGTTGTAGACCTGGGGCGAGCCGATCCCGTAGATGCAGGAGACCGAGGCGACGATGATCACGTCGCGGCGCGCGAACAGCGCCGCCGTCGCGGCGTGGCGCAGGCGGTCGATCTCGTCGTTGATCGAGGAGTCCTTCTCGATGTAGAGGTCCTGGGCCGGAACGTAGGCCTCGGGCTGGTAGTAGTCGTAGTAGGAGACGAAGTAGGAGACAGAGTTCTCGGGGAAGAACTCGCGGAACTCGTTGCAGAGCTGCGCCGCCAGCGTCTTGTTGTGGGCGATCACCAGCGCCGGGCGCTGCACCTCGGCGATCGTCGCCGCCATCGTGAAGGTCTTGCCCGTGCCGGTGGCGCCGAGCAGCGTCTGGAAGCGCTCGCCCTCGCTCAGGCCCTCGGCGAGGCCGGCGATCGCCTTCGGTTGGTCAGCCGTCGGCGTGTAGGCGGGATTAAGTTTGAATTCCGACACGTTCTTGACCTTAGCTGGCGGCTAGGCTCGACCCGCGATGCGCGCCGCCCGCCTGCTACTCACCGCCTTCTTCACCGTTGCCGGCTCGCTCCACTTCGCCCGGCCGCGGGCCTACGAAGCGATCGTCCCTCCCACCCTGCAGCCGTGGAAGAAGGAGGTCGTCGCCATCAGCGGCGCCGCCGAGTTGGCCGGCGCCGCACTCGTCGCACCGCCCTCCAGCCGCCGCCTCGGCCGCTGGTGGCTGCTCGCGCTGCTCGCCGCCGTCTTCCCGGCCAACGTCCACATGGCCGCCAACCCCGAGCAGATCGAGGGCATCGGCCTCCAGAGGATCCCCCGCTGGCTCCTCTGGGCCCGCCTCCCGGTCCAGCCACTGCTGATGCTCTGGGTCTGGCGCGCGACGCGCTAGGCGCGCGCCGCGTTCAGGACGACGGGGCGCCGAATAGGTCTCTAAGGAATCAGTTCTTCCAGAAAGCCGCCCACTGGGCCGAGGATCCCGCTCGCCCCTTCGAAGATCTTGCGGCCGTCCTTGACCAGTTCGATCGCCTGGTCGAGCGGGATGTTTTCCAGCGCGCCGCGCAGCGGCACCGCGATGAACGGGGTCAGCGCCCCCGCTTCTTCGGCGTCGTCGACGGCGCGGACCAGCCCGGCGCGGATCGCCTTGGCGAGTTTTTCGTCGTCGATTCCGTACTTCTTGGCGAACCTTTCGCGCGCTTTGTCGGTGGCGAGGGCGCGGGCCAGGGTCTCGCGGCTGACACCGAGCTGGCAGGCGGCGCCGTCGAGCGCCGAGAGCGTGAACTGCTCGGCGAGCTGCTGCAGGCCCTGCGGGTCGCGCCAGGGCCGCGGCTTGCAGGGGTCCTGCGACTTCAGCGGCTCGTAGCTGGCGCCGCCGGCCGCCAGGTAGGCGCCGACCAGCACCAGCGAGGCCAGAACAGCGCCGCCGATCAGGAGCTTCGCCCGGGTGCTCGCCATCGCCGCACTCAAAGGTCGACCCTCCGCGCCAGCGCGATCGGGATCAGCGCCAGCAGCCCGAGCAGGGCCGCGATCCCAAACGAGGGGCTGAAGGCGTGGGTGGCGCCGCGGTCGAGCTGGTCCTGCAATTCTTCGCGCAGGCCGACGACTTCGGTCCGTTCCTCGGGATCGTCGGGCAGCGGTTCGAATGCCGGCCCGATCGTCGGCACTTTGCCTTCCTCGTCGTCGAGCCGCTCGGAGATCCGTTTCGCCATTTCGATCTTCAGCAGCGGGTTGGCGGGCGAGTCGAGCAGCACCGCGGTGCCGGCGTTGATCGCGTCACGGCGCTGGACTTCGATGTCGTGGGTGAAAACCGGGGTCAGGGCGAGCAGGCCGAGGACGACGCCGGCGTGGCGGGCGGAGATCGTCCAGCCGCCGTGGATCGCCTGCGGGGCGCGGCCGGACAGCGCGGTCTCGGTCAGCGCCGAGAGGACGAGCGAGAGGCCGACCCCGACCAGGATCTGCGGCGGCAGGGTCAGCCAGACGCTGGCGTGCGGCAACAGCGCCAGGCCGCCGAGCCCGCCGGAGACGAGTATCGCCCCGGCCGCGGCGCGGGCCCGCTCGCTCGGCACGAACGGCGCGAGGCGGCTGCCGAAGTAGGCGGCTACCGGCATCACGGTGACGACGATCGCGGCGCCGATCGGCGTCAGCCGCCAGCCTTCGATCAGCAGCAGGACGAGGAGGAAGAGCGCGGCGGCGATCGAGGCGCTGATCATCGCCAGCGCCAGGTTGGCCCAAAGGTGCGGACGGCCGGCGCGCCGGGTCTCGGCTTCGATGACCTGGGTCGAGGCCTCGTCGCGGGCGACGGCGAGGATCGGCACCGCCGCCGCCAGCGCGATCGGCACCTGGACGAAGAAGACCGCCTGCCAGGAGACGAGCTCGGTCAGGAGGCCGCCGGCCGCCGGCCCGAGCGCGGCGCCGGTCGCCCCTGCCCCGGCCCAGACGACGGCGGCGCGCCGCTCGCTGCCGACCGCAGCCGGCAGCAGCTCGAGCGCCGCAGTCACCGCGGCGGCGCCGCCGAGCGCCTGCACGCAGCGGGCGATGATCAGCGTCGAGAGCTGGTCGGCGACGCCGCAGGCGACCCCCGCCCCGGCGAAGATCGCCAGCCCGATCGCGGCCGTCCGCCCGGGTCCCAGGCGCCGCGCCAGCAGCGCCGCCGGCACCGCCGCCAGCGCCATCACCAGGTTGAAGGAGACCAGCACCCAGGTGACGCCGGCGACCGAGGTGTCGAGGTCGCGATAGATCTCCGGCAGCGCCAGGACGACGATCGAGGAGTCGGCGAGGACGATCCCGACCGCGGCCGCCAGGGCGGCGACCCGCGGCCGCGGAGCGTTCACTTGTACCCCAGTTCGCGGGCGTACTCCTTGCGATACTCGCGCTGCTTTTCGAGCACCTCTTCGACGTAGGCGCGGGTTTCCGGGAAGGGGATCTCCTCGACCGTGAGGCCGCTGCCGCCCCACTCGTCGGCGTTGCCGGGACCGGCGTTGTAGGCAGCCAGCGCCGCCGCCTCGTCGCCGTCGTAGCGTTCGAGCAGTTCCTTCAGCAAGAAGGTGCCGTAGCGGATGTTGATTTCGGGGTCGGAGAGGTCGTCGAGCTTGAAGGTCGTGGCGCCGCTCAGCCGCTCGATCGTGTCCGCCGCGTCGGGGGTGATCTGCATCAGACCGCGGGCGCCGGCGCTCGATTCGGCGTCGTTGAACTTCGACTCCGAGTAGATGACGGCGGCGATCAGGGCGGCATCGACGCCCTTTTCGCGCGCCTGCTGGCGGATGATGTCCTCGTGCCGGAGCGGCAGGGTGAGCTCCTTGATCGCCTTGTCGAAGGTGCCGGAGGCGATCAGGATGCCGACGATCAGGCCGAGGACAACCGCCACCCCGCCGAAGATCGGCCAGCGCCCGCGGCGCCGCCGGTTCGCCCTCGTCATCGTCTCAGCTTCGCGAGCAGCACGGACAGCTCGCGTTCGAGGTCCGCGACCGAGCCGTCGTTGACGACGACGTGCTCGGCCCGGTTCGCCTTCTCCTCCTGGGTGAGCTGGCGCGCCTCGCGCTCGTCGACCAGGGCGTGGCCGCGGGCGGCGGCGCGCTGACGACGCTGCTCCTCGCCGGCGACGACCGCGACGGTGGTGTCGAAGCGCTTCTCGCCACCGCCCTCGAACAGCAGCGGCACCTCGACGACCGCGAACTCGGTCTCCGCCGGGAGGGATTCGAGCCAGGCGGCGGTGCGGACGCCGACCAGCGGGTGGATCTGCGCCTCGAGCCAGGCCAGCTGCTCGGAGTCGGCGAAGACGATGCCGCCGATGCGGGCGCGATCGACACCCTCGGGCGGCGCCACCTCGGGACCCCAGCGCTCGACCAGCGTTCGCTTCAGGTCCTCCGATTCGAGCAGCTCGTGGACAACCGCGTCGCTCGAGAGAGTCGCGGCGCCGAGGCGCTCGAATGCGGCAAGGGCCTCAGACTTGCCGGCAGCGATGCCGCCGGTGAGGCCGATGGTCAGCGGCGCCACAGGCGGCCCCGCCGCTCAGCCCTGCTCGGACTCGCCGTTCTCGGTGTCTGAGTCGCCCGCGGCCTCGTCGGTGCTATCCGGGGCATCGGGGCGGTCCTGGACCGATTCGCCCTCGTGGGCCTCGCCGCCCTCCTCGCCGGGCTGCTCCTCGGCAGGCGTCTCAGCGACGGGCTCGGCGGTCTCAACGGCGGCCTCGGGCTCCGGGGCGGGCGCCTCGGCCTCAGGCTCCGGGGTTGCCTCGGCCTCAGGGGCGGCCGCCTCCGCGACGGCCTCGTCCTCCGCGACAGGACCTGCCGGCTGACTCGCCTGCGCGATCTGCTCGCCGAGGCCCTGCATCGGCATGTTCTGGCCCTCGACCCGCTTGATCGAGAGCGAGAGGCGGCGGCGGTCTTCATCGATCTCGAGGATCTTGACGTTCAGTTTGGCTCCCGGCTCGACCACTTCACTCGGGTTCTCGACGTGGTGGTCGGCGAGCTCGGAGATGTGGACCAGACCCTCGACTCCGGGGAGGATTTCGACGAAGGCACCGAAGGCGACGACCTTGGTCACCGTGCCCTCGAGCACGTCGCCCGGCCGGTGGGTGCTGATCACCCGCTGCCACGGGTCCTCCTGGGTCTGCTTCAGACCCAGCGAGATCCGCTGCCGGTCGCGGTCGATGTCGAGCACTTTGATCCGCACCGTGTCGCCGATCGAGACGACTTCGGAGGGATGGTTGACGTGGCTCCAGGAAAGCTCGGAGATGTGGATCAGGCCGTCGATCCCGTCGAGGTCGACGAAGGCGCCGAAGTCGACGATGTTGGAGATCTTGCCTTCCACCACCTGACCCGGCTCGAGGCGGCCGAGGATCTGCTCGCGGACCTCTTTGCGCTCCTCCTCAAGCACCGCGCGGCGCGAGAGGACGACGTTGTTGCGGCTGCGGTTGAGCTCGATCACTTTGCACTCGAGCTCCTGGCTCATGAACTCGTCGAGGTTGTGGACGCGGCGGATGTCGACCAGCGAGGCGGGCAGGAAGCCACGCACCCCGAGGTCGAGGATCAGGCCGCCCTTGACGACCTCGATGACCCGGCCTTTGACCGGTTCGCCGGAGTCGGCCGCTACTTCGATCGAACGCCAGGCTTTCTCGAAGCGGGCGCGCTTCTTGGAGAGGATCAGGCGGCCCTCGGAGTCCTCCTTGGTGAGGACCAGGGCGTCGACCTGCTCGCCGAGCTCGACCTCGTCGGCCGGGTCGACCGACTTGCGGATCGAGAGCTCGTTGCTGGGAATGACCCCCTCGGCCTTGTAGCCGATGTCGACCAGGACCTCGTCCTTGTCGATCCGCACCACTTTGCCGCTGACCACATCCCCCTCTTCGAAGGAGACCATCGTCGCCGCGTAGTTGGGGACGATCTGGCCGTCGATTTCGAGCAGCAGGCCGCCCGACCCCTCGACGGGGGTCGGAGCGATTTCATTCTGCGCAGGGGCAGGCATGGTCTCGGTCGCGGACACGGACGCGCATGATGGCAGGTCCGTTCTGGATACGCTCCCCAGGATGCCGATCCGTGCAACGAAGCGTGGCGATCAGCGCACTCCGCTGGAGGGCTCACACGACGTTCTCGTCTGCGGCGCGAGCTTTGCCGGGCTCGCCGTCGCCCGCGAGCTGGCCGGCTCCGGCGCCGATGTGCTGGTGATCGACCGCTACGAGATCGGCGAGCGGCAGACCTCGGCCTGCGGCATCCCGACCGAGTGGCTGCGGCGGCTGGGGCTGATGGCGGCGGAGCGCCAGCGCTTCGACACGCTGGTCATGCACACCCCCCACGGCGACGCCCGCTACCGCCTTCCCTGGACCTTCTCGACCTTCGACTACCGCGAGCTCTGCGCGCTGCTCTGGGAGCAGTGCGACGCCCGCTTCGAGACCGCCAAGGTCAACGGCCGGGGCCGCCCGGCGAACGGCGACGGGGCGATCGCGGTCGAGACCGACCGCGGCACGGTCAGCGCGCCGCTGGTAGTCGACGCGCTCGGCTGGCGGCGGATGTTGGCCGTCGGTGACGGGGTGCAGCCGCCCGACGCGCCGCTCTCGCGCGGGCTCGAGGTCCATCCCGAGGGCGGCGCCGAGGACCTCGAGATCTGGATCGACCGCCGCTACGTCCCCGCCGGCTACGGCTGGTCGTTCCCGGCCAACGAGGAGACGCGGATCGGGGTCGGCTCCTTCGACCCGCGCTTCCACGTGCGGGAGACGACCGAGCTGCTGGCCGAGGACCTCGCGCGCGACCGGGTCCGCTACCAGGGCAACTGGATCCCCCACAAGCTGCGCCGCGCGACCGAGGGCGGGGTCTTCTTCGTCGGCGACTCGGCCGGGCACTGCCTACCGCTGACCGCCGAGGGGATCCGCACCGCGCTCTACTTCGGGATCGGTGTGGGGCGCGAGCTGCGGGCGGTGTACGAGGGGCAGCGGACGCGCGAGGAGGCGGCGCGCCGCTATGCCGAGTTCCACGATTCGCACGAGTGGAAGTTCCGCTGGATGCTGCGGGTCCAGAAGCTGATCCCGCGGGTGCCGCCGCGGCTGCTGGGTCCGGCGATTCGGCTGATGGGGTCGCGGCGCTTCATCAAGTGGTCCTTCGACCACTACCTGGCGATCGCGCCGCCGGAGTTCGCCGGCGCCGCGCCCGACGCGGTGGCGGCGGAGCGCGAGCCGGCGCTGATCTGAACCGGCAACCGCTGAACTGACCGGTGCCGGGGTACGTAGACCGGCCTAGATGGACCCGCTGAAGCCCAGGGAGCGGCTGCTCGGCCCGGCGCTGCGCACGCAGCCCGATCGCCGCCTGGTGGCACTGGCGAGGGACGGCAGCACGCCGGCCCAAGAGGAGATCGTGCGGCGCTACCGGGCGGCCCTGGTCCGCTTCGCGGGCTCGACCGTCGGTCCTGCGGCGGCCGAGGATGTGGTTCAGGAGGCGCTGACGAAGGGGGTGGCGGCGCTCCGCGACGCCGACGCGGACCTGAGGCTGAGGCCCTGGCTCTACGCGATCGTCCACAACACGGCGCTCAACCACCTGCGCGATGCCGGGCCGGCAACCGAGCAGCTCGACGAGAACTACGACGGCGTCGAGCAGCCACCGCAGGCGCTCGAGCGGCGCGAAGGGGTGCGGGAGCTGGTCGGCGGGCTGCGGCGGCTGCCGCGGCAGCAGCGCGAGGCGCTGGTCAAGCGCGAGCTGGAAGGGCGCAGCCACGACGAGATCGCGGCCGAGCTAGGTGTTTCGAGGGGCGCCGCCCGCCAGCTGATCTTCCGCGCCCGCGAGGGGCTGCGGGTCGGCCTCGGCTCGCTGCTGCCGATGCCGGTTCTGCGCTGGCTCGCCGAGAGCGGCGGCGGCGACGCCACGGTCGGGGTCGCCGCCGGCGCCGGCGGCGGCGCGCTGGCGGCGAAAGCGGCGGTGGCGGTGTTCGCGGCGGGTGCCGCGGTGACCGCCGGGGTGGCGATCGACCACGGCGCCAGGCCGCATTCCGGGCCGCCGGAGGCGGCGGTGCGGCCGGCGGTCGCGCTGCCGGGTGCGGGCGGCGCGCCCGCTGTAGAGCCGGAACCCGTCGCGACGGCAGTCGGGGCTGAGGAGCCGTCGCCGGCTGGCGACGACTCGGGCCACGGCTCGGACTCCTCTGGCCCCGGCTCCGGCGGAGAGCGCGAGGACGCGGACGATCACGGGGATGGCGGCTCCGGGCCGAGCGAGCACTCCGGACCCGGACGCGGCGACAAGGAGAGCGTCGAGGAGATCGACTTCGATCAGAGCGACAGCGGCGGTCACTCCGGCCGCGGCGGTGGTCGCGACAACACCGCGGTGGTGACCGCCCCCACCCCGCCCCCGGCGCCGGAATCCGTAGAGGAATCGTCCAGCGGCTCCGGCAGCAGCGGTGGCAGCGACGAGTTCGCCGAGGACGCGCGTGATCTTTCGAGCGGCAGCGTGTCTCAGGGGTCAGACGACCCCGACTGAAGGAGACAACGATGAGACGCAGGAAGGCACTGGCGATCGCCATCGCCGCCGTGCTCGGCGCCCTGGCGGTCGCCGGGCTGCCGGCCCTGGCGGGCGCCAAGGACGACAACGGCCACCATCGCGGTGAGCGCGGCCACCATCAGCACCACGGCGTCTTCGACCGCGACGAGGACAGCGGCACGATTTCGGCCTTCGACGCCACCAGCGGCAAACTGACGATCGCCCTGTTCGGCGGCGACTCGGTCAGCGGCTTGGTCACCTCCCGCACCGACGTCAGGTGCGGCTTCGGCGACGATGGCAGCGCCCGTTTCTCGCGCGACAGCGGCAATTCGGGCCCCGGATCCGGTTCCGGCGACGACAACGGCGGCCGCGGTGAGTTCGAGCCCGGCGACGACAACGGCGACCGCGGTGAGCCGGAGCCCGGCGACGACCGCGGCGACCACGGCAACGGCCGTCCCTGCTCGACCGACGACCTGACCGTCGGCGCGGTCGTCCACGAGGCCGACCTCGACCTCGAGCACGGCATTGCCCGCTTCGACGAGATCGAGCTCGACCACAGCAGCTGAGCTGCCAGGGAGGAGACGACGGGCGGGGCGGTTCGGCTGGGCCGCCCCGCTCCGCGTCTCGCCCTCCTGCGCCGGCTACTTCGCGTCGAGCCAGTCGCTGCCGATGCCGGCATCGACCTCGAGCGGCGGGTCGAGCTCGTAGGCGCCGGCCATCTCGCGCACGACCAGCTCCCGCGCCTGCTCCATCTCCGCCGGCGGGCCCTCGAATAGCAGCTCGTCGTGGATCTGCAGCACCAGCTGCGTCTTCATCCCGGCATCTTCCAGCGCCGCCTCGGCCCGCACCATCGCGACCTTGATGATGTCGGCGGCGGTCCCCTGGATCACCGTGCTGATCGCCAGCCGCTCGCCGAGCCGGCGCGTGTTCGGGTTTCCGGAGCGCAGCTCGGGGATCGGCCGGCGGCGCCCCATCAGGGTCGTCACGTAGCCGTCCTCCTGGGCGCGCTCGATGATCCCGTCGCGGAAGGCGCGCACGGCTGGGATCCGTTCGAGGTAGCGGGCGACGAATTCCTCGCCCTCTTTGCGCGGGATGTTGAGCCGGTCGGCGAGGCCGAATCCCGTGAGGCCGTAGACGATCCCGAAGTTGACCATTTTCGCTTTCGAGCGCTGGCCGACGTCGACTTCGTCGGGGGCGATTTCGAAGACCTCGGCGGCGGTCGCGGCGTGGACGTCTTCGCCGGCGTGGAAGACCTCTTTGAGTACCGGCTCGTCGGCGACGTGGGCGAGCACCCGCAGCTCGACCTGGCTGTAGTCGGCGGAGAGCAGCTGGTTGCCCTCGCCGGCGACGAAGCAGGCGCGGACCGGACGGCCGAGCTCGGTCCGGATCGGGATGTTCTGCAGGTTGGGGTTGGTGCTGGAGAGCCGGCCGGTCGTGGTCGAGGCCTGGTTGAAGGTCGTGTGGACGCGGCCGGTCTCGGGGTCGATCAGGTCCGGGAGGGAGTCGAGATAGGTGTTCTTCAGCTTGGTCAGCTCGCGCCAGGACTCGATTTTCTCGACGATCGGGTGCTCGTCGCGGATCTGGGCGAGGACGCGGGCGTCGGTCGAGAAGCCGGTTTTGCCTCGGCGCTTGCGGGTCAGGGAGAGCTTTTCGAAGAGGATGCGGCCAACCTGCTGCGGCGAGCCGATCGTGAACTCCTCCTCGGCCAGCTCGAAGATCTCCTTTTCGAGCGTGTCGATCCGCTCGCCGAAGCCGGCACCGACCTCGGCGAGGCGCTCGCCGTCGAGCTTCAGGCCGCGCCGCTCCATCGCCGCCAGGACGGCGACCAGCGGCATCTCGATCTCGCCCAACAGCCCGGTCAGGTCGAACTGCTCGAGCCGCGGCCGCTGGACCTCGGCGAGGGCGGCGACGAGGCGCGCTTCCTCGGCCGGGTCGAGGCCCGCCTCGGGCTCCTCGCCGAGCGACATCTGGCCGTCGGGATCGGGCTCGCTCTCGGCGCCGGCGGCGAGGCCGATCCCGGCGTCGGCGGCGAGCTCGGTCAGCTCGTAGGTGCGCCGTTGCGGCTCCAGCAGGTACGCGGCGAGCATCGTGTCGTGGGCGAGGACGAGGTCGACGCCCTCGCGCGCCGCCGCCGCCAGCAGCCCGTGGCGGCCGCCGCCGAGCGACTTGACGTCATGGGCGGCGAGCGGCTTTCCGGCCAGCGCCACGGCCAGCTCGTCGTGCGTCGACTCGCCACTGACGATGCGGTCGGCTTCGGCGGCGGCCCAGCGCTCAGCGGTCATCCCGAGGGCCACCGGGCCGTCGCCGATGTCGGCCGGGGTGCCGGGGACCGCCTTCACCTCGAGCTCGGTCTCGACCCGGCGGCCGGGCACCGCCTGGCCCTCGGGGAGTGCTTCTTCGAGCCGCTCCATCACCGCCCGCAGCTCGAACTCGCGCATGAAGTCGCGCAGGGCGCCGCGGTCGGGCTCGCTGCCCATCGCCCCGGCGAGGTCGACTCCGGTCTCGACGTCGTACTGGAGGGTCGCGAGCTGCTTCGAGAGGCGAGCGTCGTCGGCGTGCTCGACCAGGTTCTGCTTGCGTTTGGCGCCGGAGATCTCCGCGACGCTCGCCAGCACCCCCTCGAGGTCGCCGAACTGCTGCAGCAGCTGGGTCGCCGTCTTTTCACCGATCCCGGGGACACCGGGGATGTTGTCCGAGGTGTCGCCGCGGAGGCCCATGTGGTCGGTTATCAGCGCCGGCGGGATGCCGTAGCGCTCTTCGACCGCGGCGACGTCGTAGATCTTGGTCTCGGTGATGCCGCGCGAGGTGCTCATCACCCGCACCCCCTCGGCGACCAGCTGGTAGGCGTCGCGGTCGCCGGTCACGACCATCACCTCGATCCCCTGCTCGCGGGCGGTGCGGACCATCGAGGCGATCACGTCGTCGGCCTCGTAGCCCTCGACCTTGACGTTGGTGTAGCCGAAGGCTTCGACCAACGGCATCAGGTGGGGCCACTGCTCGCGCAGCAGGTCGGGGCGGGATTTGCGGTTGGCCTTGTAGAGATCGTAGGTCTCCGAGCGGCCCGAGGTGCCGGCGTCCCAGGCGACGACGACGCCCGCCGGGTGGTGCTCGTCGATGATCTTCACCAGCATCGAGGCGAGCCCGTAGATCGCGTTGGTCGGGCGACCGTCGCTGGTCCCGATCGACTCGGGCAGGGCGAAGAAGGCCCGGTAGGCAAGGCTGTTGCCGTCAATCAGGAAGAGCTCGGGGGCATCGGCGCTCACGGCTCGCAACTCTACGAGGCGAGGCGGGCGCGGATCTCGGCGGCGACCGCGCCGGGTTCGCGTTCGAGCTGGCGGCCTGTGTAGCGGAGGACGGTGAGGCCGCGTTGCCGCAGCTTGAGGTCGCGCTCGTGGTCGTCCTCGAAGGCGACGAGGCCGTGGTGCCACTCGTAGCTGTCGGTTTCGACGGCGAGGCGGTGGGAGCGCCAGAGGAAATCGACGGTGAAGTCACCGACGGCCGCGTTGATCTCGGCGGGCGGCAGGCGGTGGCGGCGGACGAAAGCGCGGAAGTCCCGCTCCAGGTCGCTGCGAGTGCGGTCGGCTTTGAGACTTGGGTCGAGGCGGTAGCGGCGGTGCTGCGCCTGGCCGATGGCCTGGCGGGCAAGCTTGGGGTTGGAGAGGGTGCGGCGGATATCGAGGAGGGTGCGGTTGGGGGTGGTGACGGGGATGCGCCCGCGTCGCGTGAGGTCGCCCGGCGCGAACGTGGTGCGGTGGATGGCGATACCGCTGCGGCGACGCCGGCCGTTGGGGCTGGGTAGGGAGACGTGGACGGGGCCCTTGTCCTTGTTCGGTGGCACCAGCCCCCAAAGCACCGCCGCGCTCGCGTGGCTGAGCACCGCCCCGTCGCCGCAAGCGAGCAGCGCCGCCATGTACCGCCCGCCGCGGCTCAGGCCCGCGTGGCCGACGGCGTAGACGCCTTGGTGGATGCGATGGAGTGCCCCACGCTCCAAGCGTGCCGCGATCCCGCCGCGCCCAACCCCAGCCTCGCGCAGTTGGCGATAGGTGACGACGCCGTGCTGCCCGGCGGCGATCGACGCGATCCGCGCATCGTCTTTGGCGCCTTTTTCATGCACGACATGAAAAAGGCGCCAACCGCCCCGGCCTCTTCCCTAGCTCGTCCCTTTCGGCGGCAGCGATGCCGCGTAGTCCGCCCCCGCTTCGACCCACCTGGCGAGCTCGGCGTCCTTCGCCGTGCCCTCGGGATCGACGTAGATCGCCGTCTTCATCGGCTTGCCGGTGAAGTCCATCGGCCGGGTATGTGGCTCGGCGAGCGCCGCCTCGCCGTCGTCGCCAAGCCGGACCATCAGGTCCTCGCCGATCACCCCGCAGCACATATTGCCGGCGAGCATGAAGGCGATGCCGCCGAACATCCGCCGCTCGCTCAGCTCGGGCCGAGCCGCGAGGATCTCACGGACGCGGTCGGCCAGGGCTTCGTCGAAGGCCACAAGGGGAAGGCTAGCCGCGACCTTCCGACCAATGAACGTGCTTGAGACTGGCGCCGAACGACGAGCCGGTCAGCGGCACGTCGGGGCGGCCGGGGAAGTCGACGGCGAGATCGCCGGTCCAGCGGTGCCCCGGCGACGAGGAGCGACGAAAGACGCCGCGCCCCGAGAACGGCGCCGGTGGGGTCAGGGTCGCGGTGCCCAACTGTGGCGTGTATGAGAACGCCGACGCGCCGAAGCGCCTCTGGACGCTTCGTTCGATGCGGATCTTGCCGCGACGTTCGAAGATCGAAGCGCTCAGCCTCACCGGCTTGCCAGGCGCGTTGCTGTCGGCTTTGACGCGCACGTCGGCTCGGCCGTGGCGAACCGCGCGGAGCTCGGCGCCCGGGGTCCACCCGCCGGAATACACCGATACCCCCGGCGCTCCGCAGACGATGTCGGCCAGCGGCTGAATCCGCATCGGCAGCCGCGTCGCGCTGGCTTCGGTGTGCCCGCCCTCGCCACGGAACTCGAATTCGCCCAGGTAGGTGACCGGCTCGTATTCGATCGGGTGCCGCTTGTCGCACTGCGACCACGCCGTGCTCGTTTCGCCGCTTCGTTCCGCCCGCAGCGAGATCCGTCCCAGCCGGCCGAGGTCGGCTTCGATCCCTTCCTCGTCGACGCTGGCCGGAGCCCCGTAGACGGCGTTGCCGCGGCCGTTGCCGACGAAGATCGTCATCGCGCCATTGGGGACCTGAGGGTTCCAGCCGGCGAGGATGAACAGCGAGTAGCCGTTCGTGCCCTGCAATTCGAAGGCCACCGCGCCGCCCCGGCTCTTCTCCGCCCCCGCCGCCGCGCTCGCGAACGCCAGCAGCACCAGCGCAACCGCCGCCCAGACCCCGATCAGCCTCGCCCCCACCACTCCGGGAACCCTACGCGAGCGGCCCGCATCGCGAATCTGATTCGATAGCCGGCGCTATGGCTGTCAGCGCCCAGTACAGCGTCACGATCCGGGTCGAGCTCGACGCGCGGCAGGAGCCGCTCGGGAAGCTGACGGCGGCGATCGCCGAGGCCGGCGGGCAGCTGCAGGGGGTCGACCTCGTGCCGGGCGCCGGCAGCGAGGGGAAACGGGTCCGGGAGTTCACGATCGACGCCGCCGACCGCGACCACTGGGAGCGGATCCTGCGGGCGATCGGGTCGACGCGGGGCGCGCGGGTGCTCGACTACGTCGACCGGACGATGCAGATGCATCGGGGCGGCAAGATCGAACAGCACAACAAGTACCCGCTGAAGACGCGCGACGACCTCTCGATGGCCTACACGCCGGGAGTCGCGCGGGTCTGCATGGACATCCACGCCGACCGCAGCAAAGCCTTCGAGTACACGATCAAGAAAAACACGGTGGCGGTCGTCTCCGACGGCAGCGCGGTGCTCGGGCTCGGCAACATCGGCCCCGAGGCGGCGATGCCGGTGATGGAGGGCAAGTGCATGCTGTTCAAGGAGTTCGCCGGCGTCGACGCCTTCCCGATCTGCCTCGACACCCAGGACGCCGACGAGATCGTCCGCGCGGTCGAACTGATGGCCCCCACCTTCGGCGGCGTCAACCTCGAGGACATCTCCGCCCCGCGCTGCTTCGAGATCGAAGACCGGCTGAAGGAGTCGCTCGACATCCCCGTCTTCCACGACGACCAGCACGGCACCGCGGTCGTCACCATGGCCGCCCTGTTCAACGCGCTGAAGATCGTCGACAAGCCGATCGCCGAGCTGCGGGCGCTGGTGGTTGGCCTCGGCGCAGCGGGGGTAGCGGTGACGAAAATGATGCTCGAAGCCGGAATGACCGACATCGTCGGCTGCGACCGCGCCGGCGCTGTCTCGACCGAGCGGGAGGACTACCAGTCGGGCGAGATGAACGAGGCCAAGCGCTGGTACGCCGAGCACACCAACCCCGGCAAGGTCGGCGGCACGCCTGCCGAGGCGCTGGCGGGGATGGACATCTTCATCGGCCTCTCCGGCCCGGGGATCATCGTCGGCGACGACCTCGAGAAGATGAACGACGACGCGATCGTCTTCGCGATGGCCAACCCGACCCCCGAGGTGATGCCCGAGGACGCCGCGCCGCACGTGCGGATCATGGCCACTGGCCGCTCCGACTACCCGAACCAGATCAACAACGTGCTCTGCTTCCCGGGGATCTTCCGCGGCGCCCTCGACGCCGGCGCCCAGCAGATCACCGAGGCGATGAAGCTCGCCGCCGCCAAGGGGATCGCCGAGGTGGTCACCGACGACGACCTCGCCGAGGACTACATCATCCCCAGCGTCTTCAACCGCGACGTCGCGCCGGCGGTCGCCGCCGCGGTGATCGAGGAGGCAAAACGCGACGGGGTCGCGAGGATGAACGAGGAGACCGGGACCTTCCAGGCCGTCGAGGCGGACTGATCCGATGAAGGTGCTGGTCACCGGCGCCAGCGGAATGATCGGCCGGACACTGGCCGACGGGCTGTTCGCGCGCGGCGACCAGGTGGTCGGCCTGACCCGCGACCCGGGCCGGGCGCGCAGCGGCAACCCGCGGGTCGACTGGATCGGCTGGGAGCCGACCCTCGAACGACCGCCGAGCGATGCCTTCGCGGGCGTCGACGGGGTCGTCAACCTGGTCGGCGAGTCGATCGCCCAGCGCTGGAACGACGACGTCAAACGCAAGATCATGGAGACGCGCCGGACCGCGACCCACAACCTCGTGCAGGCGATCGAGGGCCTCGAGCACAAGCCGGCGGTGCTGGTCAGCCAGTCGGCGATCGGCTACTACGGCGACCGCGGCGACGAGGTGGTCGACGAGGAGAGCGGGCCCGGCGGCGGCTACGACTCCGAGGTCGTCCAGGAGTGGGAGAAGGCGGCGCGCGGCGTCGAGGCGGCCGGGGTGCGGCTGGCGATCGTCCGCAGCGGCCAGGTGCTCGATCCCCGCGGCGGCTTCCTCGGCGAGCTGCTGACGCCGTTCAAGCTCGCGATCGGCGGCCCCCTCGCCGGGGGCGCCCAGTACGTCTCCTGGATCCACCGCGACGACGAGGTCGGGGTCCTGCTCTGGGCCCTCGACGACGACTCGGTCAGCGGCGTGGTCAACGCCGCGGCGCCGCAGTCGGTCACCAACAAGGAGTTCTCGAAGACGCTCGGGCGGGTCTTGGGACGGCCGGCGGTGCTGCCGATCCCGGGCTTCGTCCTCGACCTCAAATTCGGCCCCGAGTTCGGCAAGATCGCCCGCGGCGGCCAACGGGTCGCTCCGAAGCGGACGCAGGAGCTCGGCTACGAGTTCAAACACCCAGAGCTGGAAGCGGCGCTGCGCGACCTGCTCTAGCCGGTCCGGCGCCGTTATTCGAGCGCGTCGCGCACCTTCTCGCGCGGCGACCCCGAGGCCCCCGCTTCTTCGATCGCCTTCAGCACCCGTTCCATCCCGGCCGCCCCTTTGGCGGCCTCGACGAAGGCGATCCCAGCTTCTTCGACAATCGGCGCGGCGAACTCCGACGCCTTGCCGGGCGCTTCGAGGAAGGCCACCGCGGCCGAGTCCTCGCTCGCCCGCCGCGCGTTGGCGCCCTGCGTCGCCAGGTTGATCCGTCCCGTCCCCGCCGCGGTCACCGGCCGCAGGCAGACCAGCCGGACCTCGACCTCCCCCGCTTTCCCCTTCGCCGCGACCAGCGGGTCGCGCGCTTCCGGACAGAGCTCGGAGCCGACGTAGACGTGGACGCTCGCGCCCTCCTCCACCCCGCTACCGCTGCCGCAGCCCACCACAGCCGTCAGCGCCAGCAGAACCAGCGCTGCCGCCGCGGGCTTACCCAAAGAAGACCTCGGCCTCTTCGTAGAGCTCGGGCGGCACCGTCTTCAGCTCGGCGGTCGCTTCGGTCAGCTCGACCAGCTTGATCTCGGTGCCGCGCAACGCCGCCATCGAGCCCCACTTGCCGGCCTCGGCGGCGTCGATCGCGTGCAGTCCGAAGCGCGTCGCCAGCACCCGGTCGAAGGCGGTCGGGGTGCCGCCGCGCTGGACGTGGCCGAGCACCGTCGCCCGCGCTTCTTTGCCGGTGCGGCGCTCGACCTCGCCCTCGAGCCAGTGCCCGATCCCGCCCAGCCGCACGTGGCCGAAGGCGTCGCGCTGCTCGCCGTCGGTTTGCGGTATCCCGCCCACCGGTTCGGCCCCCTCGGCGATGACGACGATCGGCGCGAAGCGGCTGGCGAAGCGCCGCCCGACCAGCGCGCAGACCTCCTCGACGTCGAACTGGCGCTCCGGGATCAGGATCACGTTGGCGCCGCCGGCGAGCCCGGCGTGGAATGCGATCCAACCCGCGTGGCGGCCCATCACCTCGACGATCAGCACCCGGTGGTGGCTGTCGGCGGTGGTGTGGAGGCGGTCGATCGCCTCCATCGCGATGTTGATCGCGGTGTCGAAGCCGAAGGTGTAGTCGGTCGCCGAGAGGTCGTTGTCGATCGTCTTCGG
>Ga0068862_100001603_pt1 | contig 20605 bp, 18 predicted proteins | sample KBSSwiS52_FD_66598 | JGI IMG/M metagenome (GOLD analysis project Ga0068862, IMG submission 66598) | Switchgrass rhizosphere microbial communities from Kellogg Biological Station, Michigan, USA - KBS Switchgrass S5-2 | ecosystem: Host-associated > Plants > Roots > Rhizosphere > Soil ... | reverse complement strand
TGCTCGAACGCTCGACCGTCCGCGACAACAGCGTGATCGCGATCTCCGCGGGCACCGCCACGTCGAACGCGAACGGTGGTGGGCTTTCCAATTCGGGCGAACTGACCCTGATCGACAGCACCGTGAGCGGCAATGAAGCGTCCGGCAGCGGCAGCACCGCCGCCAACCGCGGCTCGGGGGGAGGCATCAGCAACGCCAACTCGGCGAACGTGAAAGTGACGATCGTCCGCAGCACGATCGTCGACAACGCAGCCAGCGCCGCCAGCCCGATCTCGAGCGTCGGCCCCGGCGGCCTCGTGGTCAACGGCAGCTCGTTCCAGGTCGTCGGCTCGACGATCGCCGGCAACGCAGCGCCGCTTGGCGGCGCGAACGTCGCGCTCGGAGTCGTGGCCCATTTCCGCAGCACGATCGTCGCCAGGCCAATCGGGGGCGCAAGCTGCGTTGGAGCGGCGACCTCGGAAGGCTTCAACCTCGACGAAGGCACGAGCTGCGGCTTCAATGAACCGACCGACCAGCACGGCGTCGACCCGCTGCTCGCCCCTGGCCTCGCCGCCAACGGCGGGCCGACCGAAACCCTGGCGCTGCTCCACGGCAGCCCGGCGATCGACCGCGGCCTCTCCACGGCGGGCGAAACCAGCGACCAGCGCGGCTCGAAACGGCCGGTCGACATTCCCAGCGTCCCGAACGCGCCGGGCGGCGACGGTGCCGACGTCGGCGCCTACGAGGTCCAGGTCCCCCACGCCTCGATCGTCCACGGTCCCGGCGAGGGCGGGATCATCGCCGACCCCGAACCGACCTTCGAGTTCGTCGCCGACGAAGCCGGCGCGACGTTCCTCTGCGGGCTCGACGGCTCGCTGCCGGCGCCGTGCGCCAGCCCGTTCAAACTGCCGCGGCTCGCCGACGGCCAGCACGTCTTCACCGTCGCCGCCGTCGGCGGGACCGGCTACGCCGAGGAACCGCCGAAGGCCCGGGCCTTCACGGTCGACACCCGCGTGCCCGAGCCCAAGCCCGAGACGCCGTCGTCATCGCCGCCGGGGGGTCAGCCACTGGCCCCGCCACTCGTCGCCCCGCGGACCACGATCTCCGGGCTCCCGGCGAAAACGACCAAGCAGCGGCTGAGCATCCGCTTCAGCTCCGACCAGGCTGGCTCGACCTTCCTCTGCAAGCTGGACGGCCGCAAATGGCGGAACTGCCGGTCACCATTCAAGACGCCGGATTTGACTCCCGGCAAACACACCTTCCGGGTGAAAGCGACCGGACCGACCGGCGTCGCCAATCCGACTGCGACCAAGAAGACGTTCCGGGTGGTGGCGCCGCCGCCAAGCTGATGGGAGCGCTGCGCCAAATACTCCCCTGCGTCGCCACGGTCGCGGCATTCGCCGTGCCCGCGGCTGCGGCGCGGGGGGCGACGATCGTCGTCGACACGACCGAAGCGCAGTCCGCGACCCAGTGCGGTCTTGCCAACGCGATCACCGCGGCCAACACCAACGCCGTCTCGGGCGGCTGCAAAAAAGGTGACTTCCTCCCCCCCGATCAGATCGAATTCGCGCTGCCGCCGCAGGCGACGATCACGCTCGCCGCGGCGCTGCCGACGATCGGCAGCCAGCTCGCGATCGTCGGGCCGGGGGCCGGACAGCTGGTCGTCTCCGGCGGCGACGCCTTCCGCGTCTTCACCGTCAATGCCCAAGCCGCCGCGATCTCCGATCTGACGATCGACGACGGCAAAGCCGAAACCGGTGCCGGGCTGCGCAACGAATCGGGCTCGTCGCTCGAGCTCGTCGGGGTGACGCTGCGCGGCAACGAAGCCACCGGCCCGGGATTCCTGATCGGCGGCGGCGCGATCTGGAACCGCGGCACGCTGACGCTGATCGAAAGCCTGGTCAGCGAAAACGTCGCGTGGTCACCCGAACGCACGATTGGAGGCGGCATCGTCAACCAGCTCGGAGCGATGACCATCGTTCGCTCGACGATCGACGGCAACGAAGCGGTGTCCCCCAGCACGGGCGCAGTCGGCGGCGGCATCCTGGATCAAGCCCAACTGACTCTCCGCGACAGCACGGTCAGTCGCAACAAGGCGGTGGCCTCGGCTGCGCCCCTGCTCGAAGCGATCGGGGGCGGGATCCTCGTCGAAACGCCGGGAGCGGCGACGATCGAGCGCAGCACGATCGCCGCCAACTCGGTCGCGACTTCGGCTGGCGGGACCCAATTCGGCGGCGGGTTCGCCACCACCTCGACCGCAGCTCAATCCATCTCCGCCTCGACTCTGGCCGCAAATATCGGCCCTGCGTCCAACGTCTACAACCTTGGTCCGGTCACCTTCCGCAGCACGATCCTCGCCAACCCGTCGGGAACCCTGAACTGCTGGCTGCCGGTGATATCGCTCGGCTTCAACCTCGAGGACAGGGACAGCTGCGAACTGATGCAACCGAGCGACCAGAGGAACACCAATCCGCTGCTCGCCCCGGGCCTCGCCGCCAACGGCGGTCCGACCGAAACGGTCGCGCTGTTGAAAGGCAGCCCGGCGATCGACCGCGGCATCTCGCTCGGCTCCGAAACGAGCGACCAGCGGGGGCTGCGGCGACCGGTCGCGATCGCCGGCGTGCCGAACGCCCCGGGCGGCAACGGCGCCGACGTCGGCGCCTACGAGATCCAGGTCCCGCGGACGACGATCGTCAGCGGGCCGGGCGAGGGTGAGGCGATCGCCAACCCCGAACCGAGCTTCGGGTTCGTCGCCGACGAAGGCGGGGCAACCTTCCTCTGCGCTCTCGACGGCTCGCTGCCGGCGCCCTGCGCGAGTCCGTTCAAGCTGCCGCGGCTCGCCGACGGACCGCACGTCTTCACCGTCGCCGCGGTCGGCTCGATCGGCTACGCCGAGGAACCGCCGAAGGCGCGGACCTTCAGCGTCGACACCCGCCAGCCCGAGGCGCCGCGGCGCGACGACACGCCGCCTTCGTCGTCGACGACGACCAAGCCGCCGGAGACGATCGTCCCCGCCGCCCCGCGCGCCTCGATCGGCAAACTGCCGGCGCGGACGACGCAGCGGCGGCTGACTATCCGCTTCTCCTCCGACCAGCCGGGCTCGACCTTCAGCTGCAAGCTCGACGACCACAGATGGCGCGGCTGCCGCTCGCCCTACAAAACCCCGACCCTTGCGCTCGGCGTGCACACCTTCCAGGTCAAGGCGACCGGGCCGGCGGGGCAACCCGATGCAACCCCCGCGAAGAGGAGCTTCCGGGTGATCGCGCCGCCGCACGGCGGTTAGGATCAGGCGCATGAAGATGCGCGCCGCGGTTCTCGAAGACTTCGGTCAGCCCCTGAGCGTCCAGGAGGTGGATCTGGAGGAGCCCCGGGCCGGCGAGGTGCTGGTCCGGCTGGCCGCCTGCGGCGTCTGCCACACCGACCTCTACACCGCCTCCGGCGCCGACCCCTCGGGCTACGCGCCGACCGTGCTCGGCCACGAGGGCGCCGGGGTCGTCGAGAAGATCGGCGAGGGCGTCGCTGACCTCGCCGTCGGCGACCACGTCGTCACCCTCTTCTCGCCCCAGTGCCGCGAGTGCGTCCATTGCGTCGACCCGCGCACCAACCTCTGCATGGCGATCCGCGCCGAGCAGAACCTCGGCCACCTGCCCGACGGCACCACCAGGCTGCAGCGCGACGGCGAGGAGATCCGCCACTTCATGGGCTGCTCGACCTTCGCCGAGTACACGGTGATGCCGGAGATCGCGCTCGCCAAGATCAATCCCGAGGCGCCTTTCGAGCACGCCTGCCTCTTCGCCTGCGGCCTCTCGACCGGCCTCGGCGCCGCGATCAACACCGCCAAGGTCGAACCCGGCACCACCTGCGTCGTCTTCGGCGCCGGCATGGTCGGGCTCGGCGCCGTCGCCGGCTGCCGCCTGCAGGGGGCCGAGCGGATCGTCTGCGTCGACCTCTCCGAAGACCGGCTCGAGCTGGCCAAGGGCCAGGGCGCGACCGAGACGATGGTCGGCGACGAGAACACCGTCGAGCGGATCCTCGAGATGACCGGCGGCTTCGGCGCCGACTACACCTTCGAGGCGACCGGGCTGGTCGGAGTGATGCAGCAGGCGGTCGAAGCGGCGCGGATGGCCTGGGGCCTCTGCACCGTCGCCGGCGTCGCCGGCAAGGGCGAGACCCTCGACGTCGTGCCCAGGCTCCTGATCACTGGCCGACGTATTGCCGGGTCATCGTTTGGCGGAGTGAAGGGGCGGGATCAGGTGCCGGTTCTGGTTGACCGCTACTTGGCGGGCGAGATCGACGTCGAGCCGTTTCTCTCGCATCGGATTACGTTGGACGAAGTGAACCGCGGCTTCGAGCTGATGGAGGCCCAGGACGGGATCCGCAGCGTGATCGAGTTCTCCTAGCGCCGCGGCTTCGGTTTCGGCTTCGCGACGATTTCAAGCGTGCGGGTCTGCGTCACCGGCGTCGCTCCGGCCGCGGTGATCGTGATCGTGACGACCATCTTCAGCTTGCCGACTTTCTCGAGCACCGCCTTCGCGACCTTCGTCAGCCTCAGGTTCAGCTTCCTGGTCTGACCGGCCGGTACCTGCACCGCGCCACGGCCGACGACGACCGCCTTCGGCTTCTTCGGCCTGCCGCTGGCACGGGCGAGGGGCGGCCGGAACCGGACCCCCGCCGGAATCGCCCCCTTCATCTTCCCGGTGGCATTGGCGCCGCAGCTGATGTCGCCGCAAGCGACGTTGAGCAGCGGGACGAACGGCCCTCCGCTCCAGGGGATCCGGTTGGTGAACCAGACGACCTTCGGCTTGATCGTCGGCCCCGGCAGTGGCGCGTTGGAGCCATGTGACGGGGTGACGACCGGCGGCCCCGGGTGGGCGACCACGTTGGGCCGCCAGGCGGGTTCGGTGGAGAAGCCCTGGTCGGGAGTGAGCGAGGTAACCGAGCCCGTGCCGTTGGCGTTGGCGATGTAGACCTTGTTGGTGTTGTCGGCTTCGGTGCCGATGTCGCCGAAGTAAAAGCCCTGGAAGACGAGGCGCGAGCCGTCAGGCGACCATGATGCCGCCGGGCCGTTGGCGTCCAGGCCCTGGACGATGGGCAGCCCATGGTTGCCCGAGCCGTCGGCGTTGACTACGCGGAAGTAACTGTTTTCACCCGCCTGTTCGTGGTAGGCGAGCTGGACCCCGTTCGGCGACCAGGAGGGGAAGGCGAACTGGGTGTTGGCAGCGATCGGCAGCGGCGTGCCGCCGGCCGCGCTGATGATCTGCAGGTCGAGGAACCCGCCGGCGTGGGGACTGCCGTAGGCGATCCTGCTGCCGTCCGGCGACCAGGCCGGTTCTCGCCCCGCGGCGCCCGGCAGCGCCGCCGCTGGGGCGCTGAGATCGCCGTTGACGAGATAGACCTGGTTGCTGTGCCAGAAAGCGATCTTGCCGCTGTCGGCCGCCCAGGTCGGATGCCCCGCTCCGCCGACCGTCGGGATTTCGGTCGCATTGGCGCTGCTGCCGTCGGAGTTGACGACGTAGAGCGGCTGGCTGCCCGGACTCGCAAGCCCCCGCACGAAAGCGATCTTCGATCCATCCGGGGACCAGGCCAGTTCGCCGGTCGGGACCGAGCCGTTGGTGAAGTGAGTGACTTGGACCGCGCCGTTGACCGTCTGTCCCGGCGCATCCGGTTCCATCGTGTAGATGTTGGTCTCGGGCGGAAATTTCGCCGTGAACCTGGCGACGAAGGCGAGCCGCTTACCGTCCGGCGACCAGGTCGGGTCCTCGTCGTAGCTGGTGGTGCCGTTGCTCGTCAGGTTGACGACGTCGCCCGGGTTGTCGGGGTCGAGCAGGCAGATGTCGACGGCGCAGCGGTAGGCGACTTCCTTCGGCGCGCCGAGCGCGGCTGGGGCGAAGACGGCGAGGGTCGCCAGGGAGAGCGCCAGGAGGACAAGGACGAGACGGACCGATTTGGGCACGGGGGCAGCCTAGTCGCCGGAGCGACGCCGGCATAGCCCCTCGTCGCTCGTACTAGTCGACGCCGAACTGGTCGATCGTGAAGCCGAGCGGCAACTCGCCGTGGTGGGGCACAGGGTGGAGCTGGGCGGCGGTCGGGAAGCCGGGCTTGCCCTGCAGCGCTGCGGCGAGCGCGCCGACGTCGGATTCGGCGGCGAGCTGGAAGGAGTCGAGCACGTAGGGGTAGCCGTCGGAGGTCGAGACCGAGGGCCCGTTGACGACGTGGAAGTGCAGGTGCGGGGCCAGCGAGCCGCCGCTGTTGCCGAGCTTGCCGAGTTCCTCGCCAACCGTGACGCGGTCCCCCACCAGGACCTTGACGCTGCCGGGGACGAGGTGGGCATAGACGGCGCTGAGGCCGTTCTTCATCCGTACCACGACGGCGTTGCCGGGCAGATCGCCGAGCGGCAGCGTCTTGGGCTTGACCTGCGGAGTCTGGTCGGGCAGGTCGTTCCTTGCTTCGGTCACGACCCCGGCCGCGGCCGAGTAGACCGGCTTGCCGTAGCCGTACCAGTTGCTGAGCACCGAGGGGTCGCCGTGGAAGATCCGCCCGTCGGGCCCGATCTCGATCCAGTCGATCGCGTAGCGCTCGGCCGACTGCAGCGCGCCGTCGAGCCCGTAGATCGCACTGACGTGGCCGGAGGCGGTGCAGCAGCCCTGCGAGGCGAGCCAACTGCCGCCGCGCAGCGGCGGCGCCAGGACCGGCGGCTGCCTGGGGCTGATCGCGACGGTGCCCGCGCGGTACTCGAACCTTTCGGTTTTCGCCGTGAACGGGTCCAGGGCGCTCACCTGGAGGCGCGCGGCCAGGTGCTGGGGAATCGCTTTCTTTGAGCCGAGGGCGACCGAGACGTAGAGGACCCGAGAGCCTTCGGGCGGGATCGTCGCCTGCTTGACCGGGTTGCGGTCGAGCTTTTTCAGGTCTTCGGCGAGCATCTGCTTGACGCCGATCGTCAGCAGCTTGCGGCCGCTGGCCGGGTCGACGATCGCTACCGAGTCCAGCGTCGCCTTCGAAGCGACGGTGTTGGTCAGCAGCAGCTCGTACATCGCGTGCCAGCGGCCGTCGGAACCGCGCACCGGGACGATCTGCTGCTGCGGGACGGGGTTGGCGACGACCGGGGTCGCGCCGACGCCGCTGGCGCTTTCGTCTTCCTCGACCGGGCTGGCGGTAGCCGTCGCCGGCAGCGCCAGCGCGAGCGCAGCGAGAAGCGCCAAGCCAAGACGGGGACTGCCGAGACCCACGGACCCCAGACTAATGGGTTCCGGTCGTGATGTTGGCCGGCGCGATCACTTCGGAGAGCGCCGTGGTGATCAGCGGTGCCGGCAGCGCTTGGTGCGATTCGATGTCGGTATTGACGAGGACGACGATCGTCGCCTTCTTCTTCGGCAGATAGGCGATCTGGCTGTTGTAGCCGGGGATGTCGCCGACGTGGGTGAGCCAGCCGTGGTCGCGGCCGAGGCAGAAGTCGTACTCGCGGCCGCCGCCGACCGAAGCCGGGTTCGGTTTCAGCCGGTCGCGCTGGGCGCCGGGGCTGAGCAGCGAGCCGGTGCCGAGGACGACCGCCCAACGGTGCAGGTCCGGCAGGGTCGAGACCGCCTGGCCGGCGGCGCCGGCAAAGGTCGGGCTCCAGTCGGTCGTGTCGCGCAGTCTGGTGCCCGTCGCGTTCTGGTTCGTGTAGCCGTTCCAGTAGGGCGCCGGGATCTTGCTGGTCGCCGGGAAGCTGGTCCCGCGCAACTTCAGCGGCGCGAAGATCCGTTCGCGCAGGACCTTGCCGATCGGCTTGCCGGTGACGTCTTCGACGATCTGGCCGAGCATCAGGGTGTTGGTGTCGGAGTAGAAGAAGCCGTGGCCGGGGGCGAAGGTGCGCGGCAGCCCGACCCCGGCGTCGATCAGTTCCTCGGGCTTCCAGGCCTGGGTCGGGTCGTCGAGGTAGCGGTCGCTGATCGTCTTGTCTGCGACGTAGGTGTTGATGCCGCTGCTCATTGCGCCGAGGTCGCGGATCGTGATCTTCCCCGCTTCCGGCGCCAGCGGGAACCACTTCTGGATCGTCTCGTCGAGCTTCAGCTTGCCTTCGTCGACCAGTTGCAGGACGAGGGTGCCGGTGAAGGTCTTGGTGATCGATCCGATCCGGGTGTGGTCGGCGAGAGTCGGGGTGCGCCTCTCGCCGCGCTTGGTGGTGCCGCGAACGGCGGTCCAGCCCCTGTCGCCAACCCAGACGCCGACGGCGGCGCCCGGCGCGGCGATCTTCGCCAGGGTCTCGTCGAGCGCCCGGTCGAGCCGCTGCGCGGTCGCCGGGTCGAGCTTGGCGGCGCCGGCCGCGGGCGCGGCCATGAGCGCAGCGACGAGCGCAGCCGAGGCTGCGACGGTCAGGAGGCGGCGGACGATCCGCGGACCCTACCGGCGCGACACCTCGTCGGCTAGCGCGGGCGCAGGCCGTCGAGGGCGACGGCGACGATGCGGTCGATCTGCTCGGGGTCGGTGGTGCGGATCGCGGCGATGCCGGCGATCATTTTGGTCACGTCGGAGACGTCGGTGTCGGTCCGCACCTCGCCGGCCTCCTGGGCCCGCTTCAGCAGCGGCTCGCCGGCGCCGTAGATCCCCTGGGCGCAAGATTTGAACAGCTCGGCGTCGCGGTCGATGTAGGTGAACATCTCCTCGGCGAGGGCGCGCTTGGTCGCGGCGAAGGCGACGAACTCGCGCAACCAGCCGCTCAGCGCCTCCCAGGGCGGCAGGTCGGCGTACTTCTCGGCCGAGGCGCAGATCGCCTGCACTTCGTCGAGGTAGACGGCTTCGAGCAGGTCGGGACGGGTCGGGAAGTGGCGGTAGAGGGTGCCGATCCCGACCCCCGCCCGGGCGGCGATGTCCTCGAGGGTCGCCGCGGTGCCCTGCTCGGCGAAGGCCTCGCGGGCGGCGGCAAGCAGCTTCTCGTAGTTGCGGCGCGCGTCGGCGCGTTTGGGGCGCGGGGCGAGCTCGGCGATGTTGGCGCTTGACAAAGTGGAGGGTTCCTCCGTATAGTCCCTCGAAAGCGGAGGGAGCCTCCGAATTACCCGGAGGGCTCCTCCATTTTAACACCGGACCTCCAGACCGGAAGGACTTCGATCTTGCTCTCCAATCCTCTCGCCAAGCTGTTCTCGAGGCGCGGCCGGGGCGCCGCCGCGGGCGGCTCGCCGACCCTGGTCCTGGCGATCATCCTCGGCTGCTACCTGATGATCGTGCTCGACGCGTCGATCGTGATCACGGCGCTGCCGAGCATCCACGACGACCTCGACCTCTCCCCCACGACCCTCTCCTGGGTGCAGAACGCCTACACCCTGACCTTCGGCGGGCTGCTGCTGCTCGGCGCCCGGGCCGGCGACCTGCTCGGCCGCCGCCAGGTCTTCGTCGCCGGCATCCTCCTCTTCACCTTCGCCTCGGCGCTTGGCGGGCTCGCCACCTCGCCGGCCTGGCTGCTCGGCGCCCGGGCGCTGCAGGGCGTCGGCGCGGCGATCGCCGCCCCTTCGACCCTGGCGCTGCTGACCGTCAGCTTCTCGCAGGGCCGCGACCGCATCCGCGCCCTCGCCCTCTACAGCGGCGTCGCCGGTGCCGGGGTCAGCGTCGGCCTCGTCCTCGGCGGCATGCTGACCTCCTGGATCTCCTGGCGCTGGGGCCTCTTCATCAACGTGCCGATCGGGATCGCACTCGCCTGGCTGGCGCCGCGCCACCTGCCCGAGACGGCGCGCCAGACGGGCCGTTTCGACCTCGCCGGCGCCGCCACCTCGACGCTCGGGATGACCGGCCTGGTCTTCGGGCTGGTTCGCGCCGCCGACTACGGCTGGGGCGACGACGTGGCGCTCGGCTCCTTCGCCCTCGCCGCCCTGCTGCTCGCCGCCTTCGTCGCCAACGAGCGGCGGGTCGAGCAGCCGATCACGCCGCTGCGCCTGTTTGCCAGCCGCGAGCGGGTAGGCGCCTACGTGGCGCGGATGCTGACCGTTGGCGCGATGTTCGGGATGTTCTTCTTCCTCACCCAGTTCATGCAGGGCGCCGAGGGCTACAGCGCGCTCGGCGCCGGCGCCGCCTTCCTCCCGGTCAGCCTGACGATCTTCGCGATGGTCCGCGCGGTGCCGCGGCTGGTGGCGCGGTTCGGCGACCTGCGGGTGCTGACCGGTGGCCTCGCGGTGGCCCTGGTCGGGCTCGCCTGGCTGAGCCGGATCACCGTCGACTCCGACTACGCCACCCAGGTCGCGCCGCCGATGGTGTTGATGGGGATCGGGATGGGCGGCGCCTTCGCGCCGCTGACCAGCCTCGGGATCGCCGGTGTCGCCGACCATGACGCGGGCGCCGCCTCCGGCGTCGTCAACGCCGCCCACCAGCTCGGCGGCACCCTCGGGATCGGCATCCTGATCACCGTCTTCGCCTCGGCCAGCAGCGGCTCCCCCGCCCACGCCCTGGCCGAAGGCGTCCCAACCGCGATCACCGCCTCGGCGATCCTCGTCGCCCTGGCGCTGGCCGTGACCCTGACGGTGATGCGCCCGTCCCGCGCCAGGGCCGCTGCTACCCAGGCCGAAGCCGCCGCCTGACCAACGCGCGTTCGCCGCTTGTTGTCGTATGGCAAACAAGCGGCGAGCGCGCTTCCGGGGAGAGTTTCTAGAGTAAGTTGGTCAGGTTTATCGAGATCCGCTACGTTCGGCCTTCGCTCAACGCTCAAGGGAGGCCGCCAGTGCCGCAGATACTCGTAGTCACCGACTCCAAGGGCAGCGACGGCTCGGTCGTCTACCGCGAGCGGGTCTCCCGCGCCGACCTCGAGTCCGATCACTTCTCGGGGCAGCTGGTCGAGCGGATCGGCTGGGCGCTCGGCGACGCGAGCCAGCTCGAAGCCGACGGCTGGATGCCGCAGCTCCGTCCCCCCTTGAAGGGAGCTTCGCCTCGTAGCAGGATGGGTAGGAGCGCAGCAGTCGCGCGACGCCCCGGATAGGCGCCGCGAACAGCGAACGGAGGAGGGTCCCGATGGAGACCTCGGGCGGAGTCCAGGAGCACGTTCACACCGGTCCCGGCTACGCATCACCGCAGGAGGCGCGCCAGCAGGCGCCGGAGCGGTTCATCTACGTCGCCGCCCTCTACGAGGGGACGGGGATCGAGGAGCCGGACTTCGTCGCGGTGATCGACGTCGACCCCTCCTCCTCGACTTACGGCGACGTCGTCTCGCGGGTCGAGATGCCGAACGTCGGCGACGAGCTCCACCACTTCGGCTGGAACGCCTGCTCCTCTGCCTGCCACTCGCAGCTACAGCGGGACACCCTGATCGTCCCTGGCTTCCGGTCGAGCCGGATCCACATGCTCGACGTCTCCGACCCCGCCGCGCCGCGGATCAAGGGCGTGATCGAGGGCGAGGAGATCGCCGAGAAGCTGAACCTGAGCGCGCCCCACACCGTCCACTGCATGCCCGGCGACATCGTCACGATCTCGATGCTCGGCGACGCCGACGGCAACAGCCCGGGCGGCTTCGCGACGCTCGACGCCCGCGACTTCTCGATCGCCGGACGCTGGGAGCAGGACCCCGGCGATCTCGAGTTCACCTACGACTTCTGGTATCAGCCGCGCCAGAACACGCTCGTCTCGAGCGAGTGGGGAGCGCCCAACACCTTCCAGGACGGCTTCGACCCGGCCGACGTCGCCGCCGGCAAGTACGGCCGCAAGCTCCATTTCTGGGACCTCGAGCAGCGCAAGCAGGTGCAGTCACTCGACCTCGGCGAGGACGGCTGGATCCCGCTCGAGCTGCGCTGGCAGCACGACCCCGACTCCTACCAGGGCTTCGTCGGCGTCACCCTCTCGAGCACCGTCAAGCGCTTCTTCCGCGAGAAGGGCGTCTGGAACGCCGAGACGGTGATCGCGGTCGAGAACGAGCCGCTCGAGGGCTGGCCGCTGCCTGGCGGGGTGCCGGGGCTGATCACCGACCTGGTCCTCTCGCTTGACGACCGCGACCTCTTCTTCTCCAACTGGCTGCATGGCGATCTGCGCCACTACGACGTCTCCGACCCGCGCAACCCGCAGCTCCGCTCACAGGTCTGGCTCGGCGGGCTGCTCGGCCGCGACGGCGGCCACCCGAAGGCGCCGGGCCCGCTGGGCGGCGGCCCGCAGATGCTGCAGAACTCGCTCGACGGCGAGCGCGTCTACGTCTCCAACTCGCTCTACTCGACCTGGGACAACCAGTTCTACCCCGACCTCAGCGGCTGGCTGACGAAGCTCGACCGCCAGCCCGACGGCAGCTACGCGCTCGACGCTGACTTCTTCGTCGACTTCGCCACCCAGACCGGCGGCGCAAGGCCGCACGAGATCCACCTGCCGGGCGGCGACTGCACGACCGAGATCTTCCAGTAGCTCAGTCGCGCTCTTCCTCGGCGAGGGCGCGGCGCAGCGCCTCGTCGAAGGACTCCGGCTCGACCCCGAACGGCGCGGCGCCGCTCGGGTCGGTGACGACGGTCGCAGTCCGCAGCCCCTCGACCAGCGGCCGCGCCACCTTGGTGTCGACCGGGGTAACGAGGCCGAGCCAGAGCGAGGAGAGGCGCGGCGAGAGCAGCGGCACCGGCAGCTTCGGCCGCGGCTCCTTGCCCATCACCTTTGCCATGCGGTCGAGCATGTCGGCGTAGGAGAGGACGTCGGGACCGCCGATCTGGACCTCGCGGCCCTCCGACTCGGGCACCGCGGGCGCCCGCCGCAGGTACTCGATCGTCGCGTCGATCCCAATCGGCTGGGTGTCGGTGCGGAGCCAGCTCGGCGCCACCATCACCGGCAGCCGCCCGACCAGGTAGCGCAGCGTCCGGTAGGACTCCGAGCCGGCGCCGACCACCATCGCCGCCCGGAAGTAGGTGAGCGGCGGCCCGTAGGTGCGGAGCACCTCGGCGGTCATCTGGCGGCTGCGCAGGTGCTCGGACTCGCTCTCCTCGCCGAGCCCGCCGAGGTAGACGACGCGCCCCACTCCTTCCCGCTGCGCCATCTGGGCGAAGTTGCGGGCGCCGAGCCGCTCACGCTCGTCGAAGCCCGCCCCGCCGGCCATCGCGTGGACGAGGTAGTAGGCGACCTCGACCCCCTCCCCGGCTCCGGCCAGGCTGTCGGCGTCGGTGACGTCGCCGACGTGCAGCTCGACCCCTTCGGCCGCCAGGTCGCGGGCGCGCTCGGGGTCGCGCACCAGTGCCCGCACCGCGCTCTCGCCACCCGTCAGCGTGCTGGCCAGCCGGCCGCCGACGAAGCCCGTCGCTCCGGCGATGAGGACTCGGGGGCAGATCGGGACACCGTAGCTGCCTGCCAAGCTGCGGCGGTGCGCATCCACCTGCTCGAGCGCAGCCAGCGGGTCGAGGTCCCGGTCGAGCGGGCCTTCTCCTTCTACGCCGACGGCGCCAACCTCGAGCCGCTGACGCCGCCCTGGCTCCACTTCCGGCTGCTCAACCGGCAGCCGCTGACGCTCGAGGCGGGGGCGCTCCTCGACTACCGGCTGCGGCTGCATGGCGTCCCGATCAGCTGGCAGACGCGGATCGAGATTTGGGAGCCGCCACACCGCTTCTTCGACACCCAGGCCCGCGGGCCCTACGCGCTGTGGGAACACAGCCATGAGTTCGAGTCGGCTGGCGAGGACGCGGCGGTGATCCACGACCGGGTCCGTTACGCGGTCCCGCTGGGGCCGATCGGCGCCCTCGCCCACCGGCTCTTCGTCCGCCGCGACCTGGAGCGGATCTTCGACTACCGCCGCGACCGCACCGCCGCCCTGATCGCGTAAGCCGCCAGCTCTCCTCAGCCGTTATCGGCCGGCCGGTTGCGGGTAGCTCCAGGCATGACCGTCAGCTACCTCCCGCCCGGGCTTGCCACCGCGATCGAGCCCGGCGCCTACGTCACCGACGGCTACCACCTCTTCGCGATCCTCTCCGTCGCCGAGGGCAGGCGCCACGAACCGCTGGTCACCTACGAGGACTGCCGCACGCTCGAGCTGTTGGTCTGCCCGATCAGCGAGATGCGGCAACGGCACTTGGAGCTGGTCCGCGCAGCGCCGCCGGCCTCCGCCGGCTAAGGGCCGGGCCGGCCAAGCGCGAAGCGCCAGACGACCGAATCACCCTCGCTGCTCTCGCGGTCGAACTCGAAGCCGACCCTCTCGAGCACCCGGTTAGAGGCGTTGCGCTCGGGCAGGGTGTGGGCGACGACTGTCTCGACCGCGGGGTCGGCGAAGGCTTCGGCGGCCATCGCGCGGGCGGCGGCGGTGGCGAGGCCGCGCCCGCGGTGCGAGGCGGCGATCTCGTAGCCGAGCTCGACCACGCCTTCGCGCGGCGGGCCCTTGAAGCCGCCCCAGCCGACCAGCTCGGGTGGCTCTCCGGCGAGGAACAGGCGCGGCCCCCAGCGGGCGCCGTCCGGCCAGCCAGCGACCTGCCCGCGGACCTGCGGCAGCGCCTCCGTGAACGTCGCCCAGCCCGGCGCGACCGGGTGGCCAAGCATCCGCGCCAGAGCCTCGTCGCCTTCGATCGCGGCGTCGAGAAGAGGCAGCTCGGCCCGAACCAGCTCGATCTCGTGGCCGAGCACGCTCAGAAGTTGAAGCGGCGCTTGGCGGGGGTCTGGTCCGGGCCGGCCGTCCCGATTGCGCGGACCTCGAAGAGGTAGGACCCGGGGGCGAGGTGCCGGTAGGTCTTCGGCGATGAGCAGCGGCGGAAGCGGGGAGCGGCGGAGGTGCCGGCCGGCGGTTTCGCCGTCCGGGTGAGGCGACATTCGAAGCGCGTGGCGCCCTCGGCGCCGAAGCGGAAGGTCGCCTTGCCGAGGGCCGGGCGGAGGACGGCACCGGCGAGCTTGGTCCGCGGCCGGGCGACTCCGGGCTCGGCGCCTGGGCCGGACCCTCCCGGTGCGGCTTGGCCTGGCCCACCCTGGCCCGAGCCGCCGGTCGATCCTTTGCCGTTGTCGGGCGGCGTCGGTTCGCTCGGACCGCCGAAGCCGATCACCCGGCCGTCCCTGGTGCCGACGTAGACGCGCCCGTCGGCGACGCCGGGGCGGCCGAACTTCGGCGTGATGCCGATCGGGGCTTTCCAGAGCGGCGCCGACCCTTCCGAGGGCACCGCCCGGTAGGCATTCAGGGTCGAGCCGGCGCAGGTTCCGGATTTCGGGCACTGCGGCACCCAGACGACGGCCGAGCCCGGCGTCGTCCCGTTCGAGGTGACGATCGGTGAGCCGGAGCCGAACGCCAGCGGGTCCGGCGTCTGGCCGACCAGGGTGAATTTCGGCTGGCCGGCTTCGGTCCCGTACTGGAGCACTTCGACGCCGCCGGTCGAGCCGATCCCCGGCACATAGACGTAGCCGCCCTGCCCCGGCCAGACCGCCATCGAGCCGAACACCGAGTGGCCATTGACGATCTCCTGGACGACTTTGTTTTTGCCGCCGGGCCCCTGGCCCTGGCCGCCGAGCGCGTTGCGGTTCATGACGAAGATCTTGTGTTCCTTACCGCCGACCAGCAGTAGGTTCGGCACCGCCGGGGTGCCGAAGAACTGCGAGGGCAGCGCGGTCGGCGCGCTGGAGCCGAGGTCGAGGTCTTTTTCGTCGAGTTCCTCGCGGTTCCAGGGCGAGAAGAAGTCGGTCGCCGTCGCCGTCCCGGTGGTCGGGTTGATCGCGACCCGCGCGACCGCCTCGCCAAGGTCGGACGGCGGGGTCGGACTATCCGGCGGGGTCGGTTCGAACGAGTTGCCGGTGGCGAAGAGGATCTGGCCCGGCGCGTCCGAGACCAGCCCGCCGCCGGACTGCCAGATCGCCGAGCCGTTTGGGCCGGTCGCCCACATCGTCCGTAGCTGGCCGCTGGTGGTGACGCCGACCAGCCAGCCTTGGTAGGGCTGGATGTCGCAGTGGCTGCCGAAGCCGGCGTAGACGACCCCGTCCATCAGCAGCAGCCCGGGGCGCTGCAGCTCCTTTGCCGCATCGAATTTGGGGTGGGTGATGTTTTCGGCATTGCCGCTGATCGTCACCGGGAAGCCCGGCGCCTCCTGCCCGCTGGCCATGCTGACCGCGTGCATCTGCCAGATCGGCGCTTTCGGCACCGCCGAGTAGGTCTTGGCGAGGAAGTAGGCGGTCCCGGTGTCGGGATCGATCACGGGCGTGCCCGTGATCCCGACGTTGGGCACGAGGTCGGTGCAGCTGGGGAATTCGGATTCGATTGCGAACGGCGTGCCGACGTTTCGCGACCACTTGACGGCGCCGGTCACCGGGTCTAGGCCATAGACCCAGTTGTCCTCGGTGACTGCCAGCAAGGTCCCGTTCGAGACCAGCGGCTGGGCGTAGACCTGTCCTTGGACAGGGGTTTCGAAGATCTGACCGAAGCTGCCGCTGGTGATTGCTGCCGGGCTCAGCTCCGGCTCGTCCGGGTACCAGCCGGTCCGCAGCGCATCGTTGGAAGCGGTGACCGGTTCCGCCGCCGGCGCCGCGGCGGCGAGCGATAGCGCGACGAGGAGCGCCGCGATGCCGGCGACGAACGTGGCGGCTGCCTTCCCCCTGAAGCTCACCGCCGCAAGCCTAGTCGTCGCCGGCGCGCGGCACCCTCAGGTCAATTCTTGAAGACCAGTTTCGTGGCGTCGAAGGTCGACATCTCGGCGGCGATCTTGCCGCCCTTGAAGACGTAACCGTCGGTCGAGAAATACGGTTTCGCGAGGAACGGCGCGGTGACCTTGAACTTGACGAACGAGGTCCCGCCGGAGCTCCATTCGAGGACCGGCTTGGCCTTCAGGCCGCAGAGCCCTTCTTCGTCGGGCGATTTGACGAAGCCGTCGTACAGTTTCTGCAGCGCTTTTTCGCCCTCGACGATGACGCCGTCGGGGAAGAAGACGGTGGCGTCGGACGTGTAGCCGGCGACCAGCGCGTCGGCGTCGCAGGCGGACAGGGCGGCGATGTGTTCCTTGACCAGCTTGGCGTTCGAGCTCGCGGCGCCGGCGATGCCGGTGGTGCCGAGGGCGAGGGCCGCCGCGGCGGTCGCCACGAGGGCGGCCAGCCGCCGCACGGCCGGGTGGGAACGGGACATTCGGGACCTCCTGGTCTGCGCCCCGCCGCCCCCTGCGACGGGGCATCGGTTGCCCCCGGGAGCCTCCCCGCTCGGCAATGCCAGTGAACAGGCCGGTCCATCATCGATTGTTGGTAACGCCAAAGCCGACGCTCAGGAACCGCCTAGGGGCGCCCCGTCGGCTACCCGACGGTGCCGGTGAAGGTTCCGTCGACTCGCACCTTGCGGCCTTCGAACAGCTCGCTACCGAGGACGGCATGGACAGTGAAGGCAACGGTGGCGCCGCGCAGGCACGACGCCTGCGAGAAGGAGAGCCACCCCGAGGCCTCCTCCTCGTTGGTCGAGGCTTCGATCAGCGGCCGGCGCTGGGCGACGAAGAGCAGGGCGCCGTGCGGGTGGGCGTCGACGATCGAGGTCGGGAAGTGGATCCGCTGGCCCGCTGCAACGTCGGCGAGCACCGCCCGCAGTTCCCAGGAGCGGTTGGCGTTGCGGAGCTGGACTTGGAGGATGCGAGCGTCGGCACCAGGTTCCCAGGGCACGCAGCGGACCGCCGGCGTGCCACTGAAGCGGATCGTCGCGCCGCTCGCGCCGGTGAACTTCAGATCGGAGGCGAATGCGTTCGCGCTCGCGATCATCAGCAGCCCCGCCGCCGCGAGCAGCCCAGCCAGAGATTGCAATCGCCCCACTTGGCGATCTTCCCAGGTGGCGCGGCAGAGACGGGGCAATCGGCGCGCGGCCGTTGCTACCTTCGCCTGGGATGGAGATCGGGTTCATCGACCAGACCCTGCGCGACGGGCCTCAGAGCCTTTGGGGGATGCGGATGCGGGCCCAGCACGCGACGCCGGCGTTGCCACACCTGAACGCGACCGGGTTCGACACGATCGACCTGCTCGGCGCGACCAGCATGGTTGTGATGCTGCGCGAGTCCGGCGACGACCCCTGGGCCTGGCTCGACCACCTGGTCCGCAACCTCCCCGACGCGCCCTCGCTGCGCTCGGCCCTGCGGCCGGTCGCCGCCGGCAGCTTCGGCTTCGTCCCCGAGGGGATCCTCGACCTCTGGATCGAAGTCCTGGTCAAGCACGGCGTCCAGAGCCACTGGCTGTTCGACTGCCTCTACGACATGCCGCTGATGAAGACCCGGACCGAAGCGCTGCAGGCGGTCGGCGGCGAAGTGGTGCCGGCGATCATGTACGGGCTCTCCGAGCTCCACACCGACGAGTTCTTCGCCGACCGGGCCCGCGAAATGGCGAGCTGGGACGGGGTCAAGCGGATCTACGTCGAGGACGCCCCCGGCGTGCTGACCCCGGAGCGAGCGGCGACGCTGCTGCCGGCGCTGCAGGAGGCGACGGGCGACGTCCGGCTCGAGATCCACTCCCACAACACGACCGGGCTGGCGCCACTGGTCTACGTCGAGGCGATCAAGGCCGGGATCGACCTCGTCCACACCGCGACGATGCCGCTCGCCAACGGCCCCTCCCTGCCCTCGACCGAGGCGATGGCCGAGATCGTCGAGGAGCTCGGCCACACCCACAACCTCGACAAATCGCACCTCAAGCCGGTCGCCGACCACTTCTACGCCGAAGCGAAGCGGCTCGGCTACGAGGTCGGGGTGCCGAACGAGTATCGGATGCTCCCCTACAAGCACCAGCTGCCCGGCGGCATGACCGGGACGCTGAAGAACCAGCTGAACGAGTACGGGATGCCAGAGAAGTTCGACCAGGTGATCGAGGAAATCGCCGTCGTCCGCGCCGAGCTCGGCGAGCCGGTGATGGCGACGCCGTTCTCGCAGTTCGTCGGCATCCAGGCGGTTCTGAACGTGGTGATGCCCGAGCGCTACCAGGTGGTCCCCGACGAAGTGATCCAGTACGCGATGGGGCATTACGGTCCGCTGATGCGACCGGTCGACCCCGAGGTCGCCGACAAGATCTTCAGCAAGCCGCGAGCGAAGGAACTCGAAGGCTGGGAACGCGACCGCACCCCGGTCTCCGAGTTCCGCAAGCGGCTCGGACAGAACCTCTCCGACGAGGAGCTGCTGCTGCGCTACTTCTGCCCTGAGGAGCAGGTCGACAAGATGCTGGCCGGGCCGCCGCTGCGGACCGCGGGCCACGTCCATGGCAACGGCATCCTCGAACGGGTGACCGAACTGATCGAAGAGGAGAGCTCGGTCAAGCACCTGACCCTGAGCCAGCCGGGCATCTCGGTCCAGCTGCGCGGCAATGAGGCCTAGCGCCTTGGACGCGCTGGAGGCGATGCGGACGATCGGCACCTGCCGCAGCTACAAGCCCGACGACGTCGCCGACGAGGTGATCTACGCGGCCGCCGAGTCGGCCCGGTTCGCGCCGCAGGGCGGCAACCGCCAGCCGGTGCGGCTGGTCGTGGTCCGTGAGCGGGCGACGAAAGAGCGGCTGCGCGACCTCTACCTGGTGCCGTGGCAGCCCTACTTCGAGGCGGCGCTGGCGGGAGTGCAGGCGCTGGGCCCCAGCTTGGCGTCGCGGGAGAAGGCGGTGCGGGCGGCCGACGAGTTCGCCCACAACCTCGCCGACCATCCGCTGCTGATCGTCGTCTGCGCCCGCCGCGACGCCCTCGTCATCACCGACCTCGAGCTCGACCGCCCCTCGGTGGTCGGCGGCGCCTCGATCTACCCCTACGTGCAGAACCTCTGCATCGCGCTGCGGGTCCAGGGCGTGGCGAGCGCGATCACCACCCTCGCCGTCGAAGCCGAGCCGCAGGTCAAGGAGCTGCTCGGAATCCCCGACGAGTACCTGATGGCCTGCATGATGGCCGCCGGCTATCCCGAGCGCGGCTTCCCGCGCAAGCTGAGCCGGCTGCCGGTCGAGGAGACCGTTTTTCTCGAGCGCTTCGGCGAGCCGATCGATCCGCCCGAGGGCGGCGGCGACTAGGCCGCCGCCAGCTTCCCCGCCTCGACGCCCTCCCAGATCTCGTCTTCCTCGAGGTAATCGTGGATCACCCGGCCGTGCGGGAGGTCGAAGTCGTAGACGCCGAAGTAGCACTCGACGATCCGCTTCGGCGCCAGCAGGTGCCACGGGTCGACGCTGGAGACGGTCGGCAGGGTCAGCGAGCCGCGGCCGGCGAAGAGGCGCGGCGTGCCGTCGCCGGCCGTGTGCAGGGTGGCCGGCACGTCGAGCCGCACCAGCTCGGCGACCGAAGGCCGCTTGCCGGGCTCGGAGTTGGGGATGATCCGGGTCGAGAGGACCGGGGTGTCCTCGAGCTCGTTCGGGTCGGCGAGGCGGTCGGCGACCATCGTCGCGGTCATGATCGGCTGCCCCTTCGGCCGTTCGACGGTGAACACCATCTGCTCGCCGAACGGCACCTCGCCGCCGCCCCAGTTGCGCTCGAAGACGGCGAGCTTCTTGGCGTAGCCCCAGATCTCACGGCCGGCGGTGAGCGGGATCTCGTTGTCGACGAAGATGAAGGGCTGGTAGAGGTAGGTCTGGCCCTCGAAGCTGGCGCGGACCATGATGTAGGCCTCGTGGTACTGGCCGAAGGTCGAGAACGGCACCCAGCGCGCCCAGGCAATGCAGGTCGGGACCTCGTCGGCGATCTCCAGCCCTGGCGGCAGCAGTGATTCGACCCCGGCGCGGTCGGCCTCGTAGACGATGAAGCAGTCCTCGACGTCGCGGTAGAGGTAGGGCGGCG
>Ga0068862_100001600_pt1 | contig 20633 bp, 20 predicted proteins | sample KBSSwiS52_FD_66598 | JGI IMG/M metagenome (GOLD analysis project Ga0068862, IMG submission 66598) | Switchgrass rhizosphere microbial communities from Kellogg Biological Station, Michigan, USA - KBS Switchgrass S5-2 | ecosystem: Host-associated > Plants > Roots > Rhizosphere > Soil ... | reverse complement strand
CACGAGCTCAACGGCTGGAAAGAGGACGGCAAACTCGACCTCCTGCCGACCAAGGAGCGGATGGGGATGGAGGCCGAACTCGCCAAGCTCGAGTTCAACCTCGGCGGCGTCCGCGACATGGACCGCCTGCCCGACGCGGTGTTCGTCACCGACCTCAAAACCGAGGAGATCGCGGTGCACGAGGCGGCCCGGCTGCGGATCCCGATCATCGGCCTGGTCGACACCAACTGCGACCCGACGCCGGTCGACTACGTGATCCCTGGCAACGACGACGCGATCCGCTCCTGCCAGCTGATCATCGGCACGATCGGCGGCGCCGTCGAGGAGGGTTCCTCGGCCTGGCGGGTGCAGGAGGAGCGCCGCATCGCCGAAGAGATGGAGCGCCGCAAAAAAGAGGAGGAAGAGCGCCGCAAACGCGAGGAAGAGGAGAAAGCGCGGCGCGAGGCCGAGGAGGCGAAAAAAGCCGAGGAAGAGGCGGCGAAAGCGGCTCAGGCGACGGCTGAGGCGCAGGCGAAACAGCAGCAGGCGCAGGCTCAGGCGCAAGGGACGAAACCCGCCCGGCCGGCGGGTCCTGCCGGTCAGCCGGCTCCGGCCGGCGGCGCCCAGGGCGCGGATGCTCCCCCGGCTGCCGAGAAAGCTGGTGAGGAGCAGAGCGCTCCGGCTGCGGCCGAGGCCGCTCCCGCGGCGCCGGCCGCTGAGTCCGAGGCTTCGGTCGAGCCTGCCGCTGAGACCAAAACTGACGAGACTGAGAAAGGGGACGGCTGATGGCGATCACCGCGGCCGACGTGAAAGCGCTCCGGGACCGCACCGGGGCGGCGATGATGGACGCGAAATCGGCACTGGTCGAGGCCGACGGCGACGTCGACCGGGCGATCGAGCTGCTGCGCGTGAAGGGGCAGGCCTCGGCGGCCAAGCGCGAAGGGCGCGGCACCAGCGAGGGCGTGATCTCCTCCTACATCCACGCCAACGACAAGGTCGGGGCGATGGTCGAAGTGCAGTGCGAGACCGATTTCGTCGCCCGCAACGAGGACTTCAAGGTCTTCGCCTACCAGGTCGCCCTGCACGTCGCGGCAACCTCGCCGCAGTATGTCTCGACCGAGGAAATCGACCCGGACCAGCGCGAGGCGGAAAAGAAGGTCTTCGAAGAGAAGGCGCGCGAAGAAGGCAAACCGGACAATATCGTCGAGAAAATCGTCGCCGGCCAGCTCGATAAGTGGGCGAGCGAGGTGGCACTGCTCGACCAGACCCACGTCAACGCCGAGAAACACGACTCGAAAACGATCGAGGAGCTGCGCCAGGAGCTGGCGGCGAAGACCGGCGAGAACATCCAGATCGGCCGCTTCTCCTACTTCCGGGTCGGAGAGGACTAGGGTCGGTCGTACGTGACTGACTCCGCCGACGCCCCCCAGTTCGGCCGCATCCTGCTGAAGCTCTCCGGCGAGGCCCTGATGGGCCAGCTCGAGTACGGCACCGACGGCGCCGAGGTGGACCGCATCGCCGCGCAGGTCGCGGCGGTGCGCGAGCGTGGGGTCGAGGTCGCGATCGTAGTCGGCGCCGGCAACATCTACCGCGGCCTCGACGGCGCCGCCAAGGGGATGGATCGGGCAACCGGCGACTACATGGGGATGCTGGCGACGGTGCTCAACGCCCTCACCCTGCAGGACGCGCTCGAGCGGCTCGGCCAGCACACCCGGGTGATGTCGGCGATCGACGTCAAGGAGGTCGCCGAGCCCTACATCCGCCGCCGCGCGATGCGCCACCTGGAGAAGGGCCGGATCGTGATCTTCGCCGCCGGCACCGGCAATCCGTTCTTCACCACCGACACCGCGGCGGCGCTGCGGGCGCTGGAGATCCACGCCGAGGCGATCCTGATGGCGAAGAACGGGGTGGAGGGCGTCTACACCGCCGACCCGGCGATCGATTCGGCGGCCGAATTCATCCCGGCGATCACCCACCGCGAAGCGATCGAGCGGGGCCTGCGGGTGATGGACTCGACCGCGCTCAGCCTCTGCATGGACAACGACCTGCCCATCTACGTCTTCAACATGGCCGACGGCGGCAACATAGATAGGATCGTTCGCGGTGAGAAGGTCGGCACGCTGGTCTCCGGCGCGCCCGCCTCCTGACGAGGAACCCCCATGTCGGAGCTGATCGACGAACTGCTCGCGGACGCGAAGGAGCGCATGGCCAAATCGGTCGAGTCGAGCCGTGGCGAGTTGGCCACGGTCCGCACCGGCCGCGCCTCGCCGCACCTGCTCGACCGCATCACCGTCGACTACTACGGCAACCCGACTCCGCTCAAGCAGCTGGCCAACGTCGCCGCCTCCGACGCGCGGCTGCTGACGATCACCCCCTTCGACAAAGGCGCGCTCGGGGCGATCGAGAAAGCGATCCAGGAGTCCGACGTCGGCCTCACCCCGTCAAACGACGGCAACCTGATCCGCCTGGCGATTCCGGAGATGACCGAGGAGCGGCGGCGCGAGATGGTCAAAGTCGTCCACGGCGTCGCCGAGGAGGGTCGGGTCGCGGTCCGCAACGTGCGCCGAGACGTGATGAGCGATCTGCGCGACCTGAAGAAGGAAGGCGAAGCGGGCGAGGACGACGAGCGCCGCGCCGAGACGACGCTGCAGAAGCAGACCGACGAGGCGATCGCCGAGATCGACAGCCTGCTGAAAGGCAAGGAAGCCGAAATCCTCGAGGTCTGAGGGCGGTCGGTAGGTCACCGTGTCCGCTCCCAGATACGTCGCCATCATCACCGACGGCAACGGCCGCTGGGCCCAGCAGCGGGGCCTGCCGGTGATCGAGGGGCACCGCGCCGGCGCCGACGTGGTCAAGGAACGCCTGCGCGACGCCGCGGAGCTGGGGATCGAGGAGCTGACCGTCTTCTCCTTCTCGACCGAGAACTGGAGCCGCTCCGAGGAGGAGGTCTCGGGGCTGATGCGGATGTTCGGCGAGCGGATCGCCTCGGAAACGCCGGAGCTCGACGAAGAAGGGGTGCGGATGCGCTTCGTCGGGCGCCGGAAGGGCGTCGAGCCGAGCTTGGTCGAGCAGATGGAGTGGGCCGAACAAAAGACGCAAGGAAACGAACGGATCTCGCTCTTCGTCGCCTTCAACTACGGCGGTAGGGCGGAGATCGTCGATGCGGCGCGAAGCTTCGAAGGGAGCTCCGAGGAGGAGTTCCGCAACCACCTCTACTCCCCCGAGATGCACGACCCCGACCTCCTGATCAGAACCAGCGGCGAGCAGCGGATCTCCAACTTCCTGCTCTGGCAGACCGCCTACTCGGAGCTGATCGTGCGCGAGGAGCTCTGGCCCGACTTCGACCGCGCCGCCTTCGAGTCCTCGCTGGCCGAGTTCGAGACCCGCCAGCGCCGCTTCGGGGCGCGGGCGTGAGGGTGGTGGCACGATGAACGTCGACCTCTTCGACGAGCGCGACTTCGAGCCCGACCCGCCGCCCCCGCCGCGGCCGCCCCGCGAGCCGCGCCGGCGACGTGGTGGCGGCGAGACGATAAAGCGGATCGTCGTCGTCCTGCCCTGGATCGCCTTCGCGATCGCGATCGTCGTCATCGGCAGCTACGTCTTCGCGGCGGCGATGGTCTTGATCGGCGTGCTCTGCCTGCGCGAGTTCGTGACGATGAGCCACGAATCGCGGCCGATGGCGATTCCCGCTCACCTGGCGATGGCGGCGCTGGTCGTCGCCGCCGAGTTCGGCACCGCCTTCAACGTGCTGCTGATCCTCGCCGCCTCCTTCCCGGTGATGTTCGCCTTCGCCGTCAAAGCCCAGCAGCGCGAAGGGGCGATGGTCTCGATCGCCGTCACCCTGCTCGGGATCGTCTGGATCGGCCTGCCGCTCGCCCACGCCGTCCTCCTCCGTGAGCTGCCGTCCCACGGCGCGGCGCTGCTGATCGACGTCCTCGTCGGCACCTTCGTCGCCGACACCGCCGCCTACGCCACCGGTCGCATGTTCGGCAGCCACCCGATCGCCCCGACGATCTCCCCGAACAAGACCGTCGAGGGCCTGATCGGCGGCTTCGTGATCGGCACGATGGGCTTCTGGTTCGCCGGCCTTTACCAGAACTGGCTCTCGGGAACCGACGCCTTGATCATCGGCGCCGCCGTCGCCGCCGCGGCCCCGGTCGGCGACCTCTTCGAGTCGCTGCTCAAGCGCGACCTCGGCACCAAGGACACCGGCACCCTTTTCGGCCCCCACGGCGGCATCCTCGACCGCCTCGACGCAGTCCTCTTCACGGTCGTCGTCGGCTACTACCTGTCGGTGGCGCTCGTTTACTGAGCGGTAATGGCCGCTCCCTATCCTCTGGAGCCAGATGAAGGAGGTCTTGATACTCGGCTCGAGTGGGTCGATCGGCACCCAGGCACTCGACGTGGTCGGGCGTTCGGCCGAGCTGCAGGTGGTCGGGCTGGCGGCCGGAAGCGGCTGGGAGACGGTGCTGGCGCAGGCGCGCGAGCACGGCGTCCCCACGGTTGCCCTCGCGGACGCCGAGGCGGCCGAGCGAGCGCGCGGCGAGTGGAGCGGGCGGGTGCTAACCGGCGAGGAGGGGGTGCGCGAGCTGATCGCGAGCTCGGGGGCCGACCTGGTGCTGAACGGGATCGTCGGCGCCGCTGGGCTGGCCTCGACCGTGGTCGCGCTGAGCGAGGGAATCGACGTCGCCCTCGCCAACAAGGAGAGTCTGGTGGTCGGCGGCGAGCTGGTGATGGCGCTCGCCGAGGGGACCGGGGCGCGCCTGCTGCCGGTCGACTCCGAGCACTCGGCGCTGCACCAGCTGATCGGCGCCGAGGCACCGGGCACGGTCGAGCGCCTGGTGCTGACCGCTTCCGGCGGGCCGTTCCGCGGCCGTGACGACCTCACCGGTGTGAGCGTCGGCGACGCCCTCGCGCACCCCACCTGGCGGATGGGCGGCCGGATCACGATCGACTCGGCGACGCTGATGAACAAGGGCTTCGAGGCGATCGAGGCGCACCACCTGTTCGGCGTTCCCTACGAGCGGATCGAAGTGGTGGTGCACCCGCAGTCGCTGGTTCACTCGCTGATTCACCTGATCGACGGCTCCTCGTTGGCCCACCTCGGCTACCCCGACATGCGGGTGCCGATCTCCTACGCCTTGCACTTCCCCAACCGGGCCGACGTCGACGTGCCGCGGCTCGACCTCGCCGCCGCCGGCGAGCTCAGCTTCGAGGCGCCCGACCTCGAGACCTTCGGCTGCCTGCGCCTGGCGCTCGCGGCGGGCGAGGCGGGGGGGACCGCGCCCTGCGTCCTCAACGCCGCCGACGAGGTCGCCGTCGCCGCCTTCCTCGCCGGCCGCATCCCGTTCACCGGGATCGAAGCGGTGATCGAGCGGGTGCTCGGGGAGATGCCGGCGCAGCCGGTCACCCACTTCGACGACCTCTTCGCCACCGACACCGAGGCGCGCGAGCGCGCCGAGCAGGAGATCAGGGAGCTGGCGCCGGCATGAACTGGATCCTGATCTTCCTCGGCTTCTGCCTGCTGATCATCCTCCACGAGGCGGGCCACTTCGTCGCCGCCAAGGCGACGGGGATGCGGGTCGAGCGCTTCTTCCTCTTCTTCGGGCCAACGATCTGGTCGTTCAAAAAGGGCGAAACCGAGTACGGGGTGAAAGCGATCCCGCTCGGCGGCTACGTGAAAATCAGCGGCATGAACCCGGAGGAGGAGGTCCCTCCGGAGCACGAGGCCAAGGCCTACTACAAGCAGAAGGTCTGGAAGCGGATCGTCGTCGTGGCGGCGGGACCGGCGGTGAACATCGTCCTCGCTTTTTTGATCCTCGTCGGCGTACGGGCGGCGATGGGGACTCCCGAAGTCGACCAATCGGTCGGAGCGATTCGCAGCAACAGTCCGGCCTCCAAGGTGCTGCAGCCCGGCGACCGGATAGTGGCGATCGACGGCCAGAGCTTTTCGAGCCTGGAGCCGCCCGAACGGCTTGAACGGTTCGGCAAAATCGTCGCCTCACACGAATGCGCCGGCGGTGAGAAAACGCAGGGCTGCGTTGCGCAGACCCCTGTGAAGTTGACGGTCGAGCGCGGCGACGAGACGAAAACGATTCTCGTCCGGCCCAAGTACGACGCGACGGAAAAGCGGGCCCTGATCGGCTTCAGCTACGGCAGCGAACAGAAAGACGTCAGCCTCAGCGCGGCCACGTCGCAGGCCGGCGACGCAATCTGGGAAGTCGCCTCCGGAACTTTCAACGTCTTCACCCACTTGTTCGAAAAGGAAGAGCGCGAACAGGTCTCAGGCGTGGTCGGAATCTCCAGCGTCGCCAACGACACGCTCAACGGGGAAGGCGCGCTCGAACGCGGCCTGCTGCTCCTTGCCCTAGTCAGCCTCTCGCTTGGTCTCGTCAACCTGATCCCGATCCTGCCGCTCGACGGCGGCCACATCTTCTGGGCGATTGTCGAGAAATTGCGTCGCGGCAAGCCGGTCTCGCTACGGGTGATGGAGCGCGCGACGGTGATCGGTATCGCCCTCGTCCTCGGGCTCTTCTTCTTAGGCCTCTCCAACGACATCGGCCGGATCACCGGCGAAGGCTTCAACGCCCGCTGAGCGCTCTGTGACGGATCCGAGCAGGATCGCGGACCCGCACCCATAAACTCTGCATATGGCCTCAAAACGGCAGATCTGGGTTGGCAAGGTGCCGATCGGCGGTGGTGCGCCGGTCGCGGTGCAGACGATGACCAAGACCGAGACCGCCAACCTGGCGGCGACGATGGAGCAGATCCGCAAGGTCGCCGACGCTGGCGCCGACATCGTCCGCTGCGCGGTGCCGCGCGAGCAGGACGCTGAGGCGCTGAAGACGATCGTCAAGGAATCGCCGATCCCGGTGATCGCCGACATCCATTTCAACCACACCCTGGCGCTGAAAGCGATCGACGCCGGCGCCCACTGCATCCGGCTCAATCCCGGCAACATCGGCGGCCGCGACAAGGTCGCCGAGGTCGCCGAGCGGGCGAACGCGGCGGGCACGCCGATGCGGATCGGGGTCAACTCCGGCTCCCTGCCGAAACACCTGCACGCGCTCGAGCGCGAGAACCCGGTCGAGGCCCTGGTCGCCGCCGCGGTCGAGTTCGTCGAACTGATGGAGAGCCTCTCGTTCGAGAACTTCAAGGTCTCGATCAAGTCGACCAACGTGCCGTACACGATCGCCGCCAACCGGCTGCTGAGCGAGAAGATCCCCTATCCGCTGCACCTCGGCGTCACCGAGGCGGGGACCAAATGGGCGGGCTCGCTGAAATCGGCGGTGGGGCTGGGGACGCTGCTCGCCGACGGGATCGGCGACACGATCCGGATCAGCCTCTCGACCTTCCACGCGGAGGAGGAGGTCAAGGTCGCCTGGGAGATCTTGAAGGCCCTGCAGCTGCGCGAGCGCGGCCCGGTGCTGATCGCCTGCCCGACCTGCGGCCGCCTGCAGTTCGACATGGACTTGGTGGTGGCCGAAATCGAGAAGCGGCTCGAGGCATACGAGGAGCCGATCGAGGTCGCGGTGCTGGGCTGCGCGGTGAACGGGATCGGCGAGGCCAGCCACGCCGACTTCGGGATCGCCGGCGCCAAGAACGAGGGCCTGATCTTCGCCGGCGGCAAACCGCTTCGGAAGGTGCCGCAGGCGGCGCTGGTCGAGACTCTGTTCGAGGAGATCGACAAGTCGCTCGACCGCGGCGAGGTCGAGTTCGACGAGGATGAGTCGCGCGAGGGGGCCGAGTGGGTCGCCAACATCGAGCGCGAAAACGCCGGCGACCTGACCCCCGAGAAGATCGCCGCGATGGAGCACGAAGCGGCGCAGCGCGGCGAGTCCGACCGGGTGCTGCTCGACGAGGCCGAGTCGCCGACGGCGGGCCGCCGCTTCACCCGGGCTTAGCCGCAGCCGCGGCCCCCTCTAAGCTGCGCCCACCTTGAGCCCGAAGAACAACGCCAAAGCGATCTCGCCGACGCGCGCCGAGGACTTCCCGGGCTGGTTCCAGGCCGTGGTCAAGGACGCCGAGGTGGCCGAACTGGCGCACGTCCGTGGCTCGATGGTGATCCGCCCCTGGGGCTACGCGATCTGGGAGCTGATGCAGGCCGAACTCGACCGCGCGATCAAAGCCACGGGCGCCCAGAACGCCTACTTCCCGCTGTTCATCCCGCTCAGCTACCTGGAGGCCGAGGCGGGCCACGTCGAGGGGTTCGCCAAGGAGATGGCGGTCGTCACCCACCACCGGCTCGAAGCCGATCCCGAGCGGCCAGGCCACCTGAAGCCCGGCGCCGAGCTGGCCGAGCCGCTGATCGTGCGGCCGACCTCGGAGACGGTGATCGGCAAATCGTTCGCCAAATGGATCAACTCCTACCGCGATCTGCCGCTGATGATCAACCAGTGGGCCAACGTCGTGCGCTGGGAGCTGCGGCCGCGGGTCCTGCTGCGCACCACCGAGTTTCTCTGGCAGGAGGGCCACACCGCGCACGCCGACGAGGCCGAGGCGCGCGAGGAGATGGTGCGGATGCTCGGCGTCTACCGTGACTTCGCCGAAGGCTCGCTGGCGATGCCGGTGATCACCGGCGAGAAGTCGGCCGAGGAGCGCTTCCCGGGGGCGGTAACGACGCTCTCGATCGAGGCGATGATGCAGGACGGCAAGGCGCTGCAGTCCGGCACCAGCCACTACCTGGGCACCAACTTCGCGGCGGCGGCGGGGATCGAGTTCAGCGACCGCGACGGCGGCCGGCAGCTCGTCCACACGACCTCATGGGGCGTCTCGACCCGGCTGCTGGGGGCGCTGATCATGTCCCACTCAGACGACGACGGCCTGCGGCTGCCGCCGACGGTGGCGCCGTCGCAGGTCGTGATCGTGCCGATCCTGCGCGGTGAGGCGAGCGCCGAGGTGGAGACGGCCGCCGAGGCGCTGGCGGCGGAGCTGCGGGAGCACAGCTTCGGCGGCGCCCCGGTACGGGCCACAGTCGACCGGCGCGAGCGCGAGCCGCAGGCGAAGCGCTGGGAGTGGATCAAGAAGGGCGTGCCGCTGGTGATCGAACTCGGACCGCGCGATCTGGCCAACGGCGAGCTGGCGGTTCGTCGCCGCACGGCGCTCGAGCAGAAGCCCACGACCGTCGCCCGCGACGAGTTCGTCGCCGGCGTCGAGGGCCTGCTCGACGAGATCCAGCGCCGCTACTTCGACACCGCCGCCGAGCGGCTGGAATCCCGTACGGCACGCGACATCACCGATCTGGAAGGCTTCCGGCGGTGGTTCGAGGGCGACGAGGGGGATTCGACCAAGGGCGGCTTCGTCCGCGCTCCGTGGAGCGAAGCACCAGAGTCGCTCGCCGTGCTCGAGGAGCTGAAAGCCTCGGTCCGATGCTTGCCGCTCGACCAGCAGCTGCCCGACGGCGCCCGCTGCGTCCTCACCGGCGAGCCGGCGAATGTCGAAGCGGTGTTCGGCAAGGCCTACTGAGCCGACCTAATGGCTAGCCGCTCCCCATTCGGGCGCGGCCGTGTCCGCCGGCTCTTCGGCCTAGACCGCAGCTACGCGAAACCGCGCAGCACCGAACCGGGGGAACCGCTCCATCCCTGGACGCTGCCGAACTTCATCGGCTACCTGCGCCTCGCCGCGATCCCGGTCTTCCTGGTCCTTGCCTACGACCTCGAGGACGGGACCTCGTTCGGGACCGCGATGATCTTCTGGGCAATCGCCTTCGGCGACTACGTCGACGGCTTTCTCGCCCGCGTCACCGGCCAGTACAGCCGCCTGGGGGCGCTGCTCGACCCGGTGATCGACCGGCTGACGATCCTCGCCGGCGCCGTCGTCTGCTGGAGCTTCGAGCTGCTGCCGCACTGGCTCCTGATCGTGCTGGGGCTGCGCGAGCTGGCGATGCTCCTGCTCGGCCAGTACGGCCTGCGCCACGGGGTCGACATCAAGATCAATTGGCCGGGGCGGATCTCGGTCTTTCCGATCATGGGCGGGATCTGGCTGGCGCTGTTCGCGCCCGGCTGGGTCGCCACCGCGCTGGTCGTCTGGGGCGTCGTCATGGCCCTCCTCGCGACCTACCTCTACGCCCGGGAGGGGCTGCGCGCGGTGCGGGCGGCGAAACGCACGGCCTGAGCGCTCGGGGCCGATACATCTCGACCTCACGCCGAGGGTGGAGGCGGCTCTGCGCCTGCAATTCGGGCACCGCCTCCGTAAGAACCTTCAAGCGAAGGTTGAACGTTACCGATGCGCCTTTATACTTCTCGCGCGCCCACCGGGGCGCCTCGAACCTCGAATCGAGTTAGGAGCACCCATGGAGGACACCTTTCCGGATCTCGGCTCGCTCTCCGATAAGGAGCTGAAGGAGCTGATCGACGGCCTGACGGAGGAAGAGAACGAGATCTCCTACAAACGCCGTGTCCTGCACGGGAAGATCGACATCCTCCGCGCCGAGCTCGTCAACCGGCTGCGGCAGAAACGCGAACACGGCGACTCGCTGATCTCCGGCGACGACGTCGAGCAGCTGACCCAGATCCTCGCCGGCAAAGCGGTCCACCCGAACGAGGAGGGGCCCGCTTAACCACGGGCCGTACCGCGATGGCCGTTCACTGCCCCGAGTGTGGGTTCGCCAACCCCGAGGGCGCCAACTATTGCCAGAAATGCGGCGCCTATCTGGGCGGCCCGAAAGAGGGCGAGGACCCGACGACGATGACCTACCGGGTCGACGAGACCGGCGACATGCAGCCGGTCGACATCGAGGAGGTGGTCGAGCGCTCGGGGGCGGCGCTGGTGATCCGCGCCGGCGGCGGCCGCGCGGGCGAGAGCTTCTCGATCGACGACGACCGGGTATCGATCGGGCGCAGCCCCGACGCCGGGGTCTTCCTCGACGACGTCACCGTCTCCCGCAACCACGCGCTGCTGGTGCGGCGCCGCGACGGCCTCTACATCGACGACCTCGGCTCGCTCAACGGCACCTACGTCAACCGGCGGCGGATCGAGTCGCACCGGCTCGCCGACGGCGACGAGATCCAGGTCGGCAAGTACAAGCTCTCCTACCTCGAGCGCTGACGGAGGAACCGCTGAAGATGGCCGTATCGGACCCCTCATCGACGCGCACGGGCGAGGCGAACAGCCGCCCGCGCAAGGCGCTGACGATCGGCGCGGTCTGCAAGATCCTGCAGAACGAGTTCGACGACGTCTCGATCTCGAAGATCCGCTACCTCGAGGACCAGAAGCTGCTCAACCCGCGGCGCACCTCGGGCGGCTACCGGCTCTACAGCCAGTCCGACGTCGAACGGCTGCGGACGATCCTGCGGCTGCAGCGCGACGAGTTCCTGCCGCTGCGGGTGATCCGCCAAGAGCTCGCCTCCGGCGGCGACCTCGCCTTCGGCGGCGACGGGGAACGCAAGCCCACCCCCGGCGCCGTGCGGCGGGCGATCCTGGTCGACACCTCGCGCGCCTACCTCACCGTCGACGAGATCGTCGAGGAGACGGGCGCCCGCGAGGAGCTGATCAAGGAGCTCGAGAACTTCGGCATCGTGCAGCCCGAGAAACGCGAGGGCAAGGTCGTCTACGACGAGACCGACCGCGAGATCGTCCGGGCCGCCAACGAGCTCTCGCGGGTCGGGGTCGGTGCCCGCAACCTGCGGATCTTCCGCTCCTCGGCCGACCGCGAGGCGCAGCTGCTGGAAGCGCTGCTCGGACCCTCGCTGCGCTCGCGCAACCCCGAGCGCCGCAAAGAGGCGCTGCAGAGCCTGGAAAGCCTGGCGGCGACGGTCAGCCACCTCAAGCACCTGCTGCTGGTCCGCGATCTGCGCCGCCTCGCCGGCGAATAGGGCGCGAGCGGCCCGCCGGTGGCCAGGGTGACCCGCAAGCGCAGCGTCGCGGCGCCGCGCGACGAGGTCTGGGCGCTGGTCTCCGACCCCTACAACCTGCCGCGCTGGTGGCCGCGCACGGCGCGGGTCGAGAACGTCGAGCAGCGCGGCTCGGGCCGCCGCAGCCAGTGGACGCAGGTGCTGGAAACGACGGAAGGGCGGGGCGTGCGGGCCGACTTTCGCTGCGTCAGCGCAGCCGAGGGTGAGCGCTACGTCTGGGAGCAGGAGCTGGAGGGGACGCCGTTCGCCAAGCACCTGCGCAGCTCGCGGGTCGAGATCGGGCTGGCCGAGCGGGGCGAAGGGACCGAGGTCAGTCTCAGCTCCGAGCAACAGCTGCGCGGGATGTCGCGGCTCGGCGTGACGCTGATGCGGCGCGGCCAGGGGACGATCCTCGACGAGGCTCTCGACGGGATCGAGCGGGCGCTGGCGTGAGCGCGCCGCGCCGCGACGCGAAGTGGTGGGGCTGGGGCGAGCCGGAGAAGCTGCCGACGCTCGACGATGCCGCCCTGGGCGTGCTGCGCGAGCGGATCGGCGAGCTAGAGCCGTGGCCGCTGGCCCGCGAGCTCGCCGATTTCGAGCTGCCGGCTGCGCACCAGCTGCCGCGGGCGGTGTTCGAGGCGGTGGGGGAGGAGAACGTCTACACCGGGGCCGAGGACCGGCTGCGGCACGCGACCGGGAGCGGCTACGTCGACCTGGCGCGCCTGCGTCTCGGTTCGCTCGAGGAGGCTCCCGACGCGGTGCTGGTCCCGCCGGACGCGGTGGCGGTGCGGGGGGCGATCGACGCCTGTGGCGCCGCCGGCGTCGCGATCGTCCCCTTCGGCGGCGGCACCAGTGTCGTCGGCGGCGTCGAGCCGCTGCGCGGCAAGTACGAGCGGCTGGTCAGCCTCGACCTGGCGGCGCTGCGCGAGGTCGAGGTCGACACGCGCTCGCTGACCGCCCGGCTCGGCGCCGGCCTGCGCGGGCCCGAGGCCGAGGCGGCGCTCGGGCGCCGCGGCCTCACCATCGGCCACTTCCCGCAGTCCTTCGAGTACGCGACGATCGGCGGCTTTGCCGCGACCCGCTCGGCCGGGCAGGCTTCGAGCGGCTACGGCCGCTTCGACTCGCTGGTCAGCTCGGTCCGCCTGCTCGCCCCGGGCGGCGACCTGGAGACCTTGGAAACCCCGCACACCGCCGCCGGGCCGGCACTGCGCGAGCTCGTGGTCGGCTCCGAGGGTGCGCTGGGCGTGATCCCCGACGTCACGGTGCGGGTGCGGCCGGCGCCGGCGGTCCGCCGTTACGAGGGCTGGATGGCCGAGAGCTTCGAGGCCGGCGCCGAGATCGTCCGGGCACTCGCTCAGGGCCCGGGCCTGCCGAGCGTGATCCGCGTCTCCGACGAGGAGGAGACCGAGAGCTCGCTGGCGCTGTCGGGTCCGCGCGGGCTCGCCGGGAAGCTCTTCGGCGGCTACCTCGCCGCCCGCAAACGGGCCGGTGGGGCGCTGATGATCGTCGGCTACGAGGGCGAGGAGGAGGCCGCGGCGCGGCAGCGGTCGATCAGTGTGCGGGCGCTGCGCGACGGCGGTGCCGCCTACCTCGGCCAGGTCGTCGGCCGCTCCTGGGAGCACGGCCGCTACGACGGTCCCTACCTACGCGACACCCTGCTCGGGATGGGCGCCCTGGTCGAGACGCTCGAGACCTCGCACACCTGGAGCCGGCTGCAGGAGCTGCGCACCGCCGTCGGCGGGGCGATCCGCGGCTCTCTCGACCGCGGCGGCACGCCGCCGCTCGTCTGGTGCCACCTCTCGCACGCCTATGCCGACGGCGCCTCGCTCTACTTCACCTTCGTCAGCCGCGCCCGGCGCAGGGAGGAGGTCGAGCAGTGGCGCGAGGTGAAGACCGCCGCCTGCGAGGCGATCGTCGCCCACGGCGGCACTATCACCCACCACCACGCGGTCGGCCGCGACCACGCTCCCTACTTGGCGGCCGAGGTCGGTGAGACCGGCCTCGAGCTCTTGTGGGCGGCGAAGGAACGCCTCGATCCCGCCGGGATCATGAACCCCGGGAAGCTGCTGGGCGTCCAGAGTTGACCCGTCCGTCCTCGGCGTCGTCTGCAAGAGCCCTGAGCGTCGTCTCCAGGCCGTCCCGTAGCGAAACTCGCGGGCGCCAGCCCAGCTGCGCTTCGGCGCGGCCCGGATCGATCGTGATGCGCTGGACCTCGCCGGTGCGGGGCGGCGCAAATTCGGGCTGGAAGGCGACGCCGGCAAGCTCCCCTAGCTCGCGCGCCAAGCTGAGCACGTCAGTCTCGATCCCGGTGCCAACGTTGACTGGGCCGCTGACCGATGCCTCGGCGGCAGCGAGCATCGCCGCAACGACGTCGGCGACGAAGACGTAGTCGCGGGTCTGCAGGCCGTCGCCGAAGACGGTCGGCCGCCCGCCGTCACGCAGGAGGCCGCAGAAGATCGCGATCACGCCAGCCTCCCCGAGGGGGTCCTGGCGGGGGCCGTAAACGTTGCCGAGCCGCAGGCAGACCGAGGAGACGCCGTAGAGGCGCTCGTACAGTGAGGTGTAGAGCTCGGCGGCCTGCTTGCTCTGGCCGTAGGGAGAGAGAGGTGCCACCGCCGCGTCCTCGGCCAGCGGAAGCTGACGGCCATCGCCCTCGCCGTAGATCGCGCCCCCGGTCGAGGCGAGGATCAAACGCGGCACCTCTGCTCCGCGTACAGCCTCGAGCACGTTGGCGGTGCCGCCGACGTTGATCGAAGCGTCGAAAGCCGGATCGGCCACCGAGACGCGGACGTCGATCTGGGCGGCGAGGTGGAACAGAATCCGCGGCGAGGTGCCGCGGACCACCGCTTCAAGTGCCTCGCGGTCGCGGATGTCGAGCTCGACCAGCCGGGCGCCGGCCGCGAGCGCCGGCTCGATGTTGTGACGACGGCCGGTGGAGAGGTTGTCGACGATCGTCACCTCGTCGCCGCGGGCGAGCAGGGCGTCGACCAGGTTGGAGCCGATGAATCCAGCGCCGCCGGTTACCAGGCACTTCATCGGCGAAAGCTCCCTTGCAGGATCCAAGGTAGACGGCAAGCAACCCTAAGGTCGCGCCGTCGCCGGGCCGATAGCGGGAGTGCATTCATCTCCCCCCGTATCGGTTGAGACCCGCATGAACTCAAATCCTTCAGATCCGGCCATCAGCCTCGGTTTTCGCCAGGAGACCGCGCTCGAAGCATCGGTCGTCAACGACCGCCCGACCCTTGGAACCATGCCCGGCGCGCGCCGCGACGCCACGATCTGGATCCGGCCGGCGGCTGATTTCCTCTGCTCGACGCTGGCGCTGGTGGTGATCGCGCTGCTCGACGGCCAGGCGATCTTCCCCGCCTTCCCGCTGGTTCCGCTGCTGCTGGTCGCGGTCTGCTCGATCCTCGGCGAGTACGGCGCCACGCCGGCTCCGCGGCCGGCCGAGACGAGCGCCGGCTACCTCGCCACCCGCGTGCTGGTGGCGGCGCTGCTCGCCTGGTCCGCCGGCCTGATCGCCGGTCTCGGGGTGGCCTCGCAGCTCAGCCTCTGGGCCCTCTTCCTCCTCATCGACACCGCTGCCCGCCGTGCCGCGACGCCGCTGCTGCGCGGTCTTCGCCGCCAGGAGCGTTGGGTGCTCGTCGGCGACGAGCAGACGGCCGAGCGTCTGCGCGGCTTTCGCCCTCTGAGGGACTTCGCCGAGCTGGTCGGGATCGTCGGTCCCGACCGCGACGGTCTCGAGGATGCCATCGATGTCGCCGCCCTCGAAGTGGTCGAGCGCTATCGCGCCGACCGGGTCGTGATCTCCAGTCAATATGCCGACGACAAACGGTTGGTCGAGCTGATGCGCAAGTTCAAGGCGGTCGGCGTCCCGGTCAGCCTGCTGCCACGGCCGCTCGACTTGCTCGACGCGCCTGCAGCGACGCCGAGCCGGGTTGGCGGTGTACCGCTGATCGAGGTCGAGGCGCTCGCCGCCCGCGACTCCGTTCCCTACGTCGGTCCCGACCGACGCAACCGCAAGACCAAGGTCAGCGTCGTCGTCCCGGCTATGAACGAGGGGAAGAACATCGGCCACGTGCTCGGCGAACTTCCCGACGACCTCCACGAGGTGATCCTGGTCGACGGTAACTCGAAGGACGACACCGTTGACGCTGCCCGCGCCGCCTATCCGTCGATCCGCGTCATGGTCCAGTCCGGCCGCGGCAAGGGCGACGCCTTCCGCACCGGCTTCGCTGCCGTCACCGGCAACCTGATCGTGATGCTCGACGCCGATGGCTCGGCGATGCCCTCCGAGATCCCCCGCTTTGTCGCCGCGCTCGAGGCCGGTGCCGACTTCGCCAAGGGATCGCGCTTCCTCGAGGGAGGCGGCAGCGATGACATCACCTTCCTGCGCAGCACCGGCAACGCCGTCCTCAGCGGCACCGCCAACCTCCTTCACGGAACCAACTTCACCGACCTCTGCTACGGCTACAACGCCTTCTGGGCCCGCTGCCTGCCGTTCATCTCACTCGACGTCCCCGGCTTCGAGGTGGAGACGCTGATCAACCTGCGGATCGCCGACGCCGGCATGCGGATCACCGAGGTGCCGAGCTACGAGAAGGACCGCCTCTCCGGACAGAGCAATCTGAAGACCTTCCGCGACGGCTTTCGGGTAATGGGGACGATTCTCCGCGAGGCACGGCGCAACCGCAGGATGCGGCGCCCCGGCGGAGAGCGCGAGGAGAGCTCGATCTCCACCCCGGCCGCCGTCGAGTGAGATGCATGCCGAGACGCCCTCTGTGTCGGTGGTGGTCTCGACCTACGACGAAAGCCGCTGGCAGAACCTGTTTGCCTGCATCGAGTCGCTGCAGCGACAGACCGTCCCGGCGGCGCAGCTGATCGTCGTCGTCGACCACAATCCGGCGCTGCTGGAGCGCGCCCGCACCGCCTTCCCGGATGCGACGGTGATCGCCAACGACCGCCCCCGCGGCCTCGCGGGCGCTCGCAACGCCGGCATCGCAGCATCCTCCAGCGAGGTCGTCGCCTTCATCGACGACGACGCCCGCGCCGAGCCGGATTGGCTCGGGGTGCTCGGCAGTTGCTTCGGTGCGGTGGAGACGGTCGGCGCCGGCGGCGCCCTGATCCCCGATTGGGAGGATGGCAAGCCAGCCTGGGTGCCGACGGAGTTCTACTGGGTCTTCGGCTGCAGCTACACGGGCCTGCCCGAGCAGCTCGCTCCGGTCCGCAACCCGATCGGGGCCAACATGGCCGCCCGCACCGCGGTGCTGAACGCGGTCGGCGGCTTCCGCGAGGGGGGCGAGAAGGACTCGCCACGGGAGCTGCGGGCGCGGGGGATGGTCAGGGCGGCCGGCAACGTTCCCGACGACACCGACCTGGCGATCCGGGTCAAGCAGCGGATCACCGACGCGGTCTGGCTCTACCAGCCCGCTGCCCGCGTCCTCCACAGCGTCCCCGCCGCCCGCGCCTCGCTCGGCTACTTCCTCCGCCGCAGCTTCGAGGAGGGAGTCGGCAAGGCGTCGCTGAGCCGCTTCGTCGGCACCGAAGCCGGGCTCTCCTCGGAGCGCAGTTACGTCACCCGGGTCCTGCCCCGTGGTGTGCTGAGGGAACTCGGCAGCCTGATCCGCGGGGACGGCGCGGCGCTACTGCGCATCCTCACGATCGTCGCCGGGACCGGCGCTGCCGCCGCCGGCTACGTCAGCGTGTTGGTGCGGAGATGAGCCGTCCCGAACCCCCATCGCCGGAATTCGCCCCGGCCCGCATGGACGACGTCGAGCTCTCGGCGCCGCTGCCCCGCCTCGAGCGCGGCAGCGAGGACGGCACCGAGTTCGCCCGCTCGCTCTGTTTGGTCCGGCTGCATGGCGCGCCGCTCGGGACGGTCGAGCTCGAGCTTCCTGCGGAGGGCCTTCCTCCCGCTGCGCTGGCGAGCCGGATCGAGGCGGAGCTCGGAACCGAGCTGGCCGCCCACCTGCGGGGCGACGGCCTCGAGCCGCGGCCGGTCGACCCCGCCGGCTTCGGCGAGCTCGAGGACCCGCCCTGCCGGGCGCAACGCCGTGCCTTTCTCGCCGACCCGCCCGCGGTCAGCGTCTTGATCTGCACCCGTGACCGCACCGACTCGGTCCGTACCACGCTCAATTCGCTGCTCGAATGCCGCTATCCGACCTCTCGCTACGAGGTCATCGTCGTCGACAACGCTTCCGCCGACGACTCGCTTAGCTCGATGGTCGCCGCCGAGTTTGCCGGCGGTGAGGTTGCGGTCACGGTCGAGCCGGAACCCGAACCTGGTCTCTCGCACGCGCGCAATCGTGGTGTCGCCGCGGCAAGCAGCGACCTCGTGCTGTTTGCCGACGACGACGTCATGCTCGACCGCGATTGGATCGCCGCCCTTGCCGAACCGTTCGTCGACCCGCGGGTCGGGGCAACTTCCGGGATGACGCTGCCGGACGTGCTCGAGACCCCGACCCAACGCTGGGTCGAGGGTTTCGGTGGCCGGACCCGGGTTTTCGAGAAGCGCGTCTTCGACCTCGCCGACCCACCGCCGGATCGACCGCTTTTCCCCTTCACGATCGGCGAATTCGGGGCTGGGCGCAATATGGCGTTCCGGCGGCGGCCGCTGCTCGAGCTGGGCGGCTTCGACACCGCGCTCGGCCCGGGAACGCTCGCCCACGACGGGGACGACGTCGAGGCGTTGCTGCGGGTCCTGCTCTCGGGCCGGCGCATCGTCCACGACCCGGCGGCAATCGTTTGGCACGCCCACCCGCGCGATTACGCCGAGCTCGAGGATCGTGTCTTCGGCTACGGCGTCGGTCTCACCGCGACCTTGACCAGGGCCTTGATCGACCATCCAAAGCTCCTCGGCGACCTGGTGCGCAAGCTTCCCGGCGGCATCTCTTTCGCGCTCGCCAAGGACTCCGAGAAGAATGCCGGGCGCCAGGGTGATTTCCCTCGGCAGCTCGTGTGGCGCGAGCTCGGCGGGATCGCATACGGCCCTGCTGCCTACGCTCGCAGCCGGATCGACCAGCGGCGGCGCGCTCGACGGCGTCTAGAGGAGGCCCGATGAGCGAGCGCGAGCCCCTTCGCATCCTCATGGTCAGCGATGAGTGGCGTCCCTACATCGGCGGTGCCGGCCGCTGTATGGAGCTGTTCGCCGACGAGCTGGTCAACCGCGGCCACACGGTCGAGGTCGGTACCGCCTGGCACGACCAGGCGCCGGCCTTCGAGCACGGCCGCGTCCCGGTGCACAGGATCCGCGACCTCACCAGCCGCGCCCAGTGGGTCTCCGAGAACCCCGACCGCCACACCCCGCCGCCTTTCCCCGACCCGGAGGCGGTATGGCGGCTGCGGCGCCTGGTCAAGCGCTTCCGCCCCGACCTCATCCCGGCCTACGGCTGGCTCGCCCACTCGCTCGCGGTCGCGCTCGCCGGGATCGACGTGCCGCTGATCCTCTGGGGACACGAGTACGGCAACACCTGCCCGCGCCGCGATCTGTACCGGCTCGAGCAGGAGATCTGCTCCGGTCCCGGCCCGCTGAAGTGCCTGCAGTGCTCAAAGCAGCAGAGGGGCGTCGCGAAGGGCACGGCCGCCGTCGCCGGAGTGCTTGGTATGGGCCCGATCCTGCGTCGCAAGACGACCGCGCTGCACAGCGTCAGCCGCTACGTGGCGATGGTCTACGACCGCGACCTGCGGGTCCCCGGGGCGCCTTCGGTGGTGATCGAGAACTTCCACGAGGAGGGTCCCGACGAGCCGGCCGACGAGACGATCCTCGCCCAGCTCCCCGAAGGCCCCTACATCCTCTTTGTCGGCGCGCTGCGGCGGGTGAAGGGGGTGGAGGACCTGCTCGAGGCCTACGCCCGGCTCACCAACCCGCCGCCGCTGGTGATGGTCGGAATCCGCACCCCGGACACGCCGAAGTCCTTTCCCGCGGGAGTCACCGTGCTCAACGACGTGCCCCATCCGACGGTGATGGCAATGTGGGAGCGTGCCCTCTTCGGGGTATTCCCGAGCCGCTGGCCGGAGCCGCTGGCAACCGTGGTCCACGAGGCGATGAGCCGGGGGCGTCCCGCGATCGGAACGACGCCCGGAGGTCACGAGGACATGATCGACGACGGCGAGACGGGTCTGATCGTTCCGGCCAGCGATCCGGCCGCCCTCTCGGGCGCAATGGCGCGCCTGCTCGAGGACGAGCCGCTGCGCGAGGAGATGGGCCGCACGGCGCGCGAGCGGGCCCGCCGCTTCACCCGTGAGGCGGTCGTGCCGCGGCTCGAGGACTTCTACTACCAGACGGTCGACCTGCACCGAGTCCAGGCCTGAGCGATGCGTACGGCACGCTCGTCGCTCGACCTGCTGGCGGCGATCGCTCTCGCCCTCGCCGGCCTCGTCGCGGCGCTGATCCCGCTCGAGACCTGGCTCCGCGTGGTGCTCCTGGCGCCGCTCGTGCTCGGCGTCTGCGGCGATGCGATCCTCGCCGCGCTGCTGCCGGATCGGCGGCTCCAAGGCGCTGAGCGCGTGGTCTACGCGGTGGCGCTGAGTCTCGCCGCGACGACCCTCGCCGGGATCGCGGTTCAGCTCGTCTTCGAGCTCGACCGGACCGCCTGGGCGGTGCTGCTCGTCGTGGTCACGATCGCCGCCGCGCTGCTCGCCCTTTGGCGCCGGCAGTGTGGGCGGGCCGAGCAGTTGAACGCCGACGAGCGACCGGGCGGGCGGCGCCTGGCGCTACCCGGCGTCCTCTCGACCTTGGCCGTCGTCGCCGCGCTCGGCATCGCCGTCGCTGCGGTGGCGATCTCGAGCGCGGGAGCCAAGCGCGAACGCGACGGATACCGCTTC